>Ga0210244_102042_pt1 | contig 14038 bp, 15 predicted proteins | sample ChrtobMetaP3_0mM_FD_155473 | JGI IMG/M metagenome (GOLD analysis project Ga0210244, IMG submission 155473) | Chrysochromulina tobin associated microbial communities from unialgal haptophyte culture, Seattle, Washington, United States - P3_0mM | ecosystem: Host-associated > Algae > Haptophytes >...
CCAGCTCGCCCACAAGGAGCAAAACGAAATCCGGGCGGCCTACCACCGCAGCACCTACATGCAGGACCGCGAGCGTCTGATGCAGTGGTGGGCGGACTACCTGGACGGGCGCAAGGCGGGCAACTTGGTGAAGATGCCCACGCGGGCCGCATGAACGCACCTGGAACCGAATCGAGTGCGAAATCCGGGAACCGCAACCAGGCGGGCACACCCCAGCACCACACCACAAGGGCCGCGAGGCCCTTTTTTCATGGGCGCGGGAACGTTGGAAAATTTACTCCGACTGCTAAAACGCAAAAAAGGTGCGGACACTGCGGACAAATCGAGAAAACCCAGCATCCATGCGGGTTCCGGCTGTCCGCAGTAGTCAAAAAAAAGTGCGGACAAAGTGCGGACAAAGTGCGGACAAACGGGAGAAATTCCAGATAGTGAGATATGAGGGAGAAAAATCATTCATTCATATGTATTCCCCCTGCCTTTGCCGCGGCCCACCTCTCCGCCCTGGGTCCTGGCCTCCGGCCTCTGCCTTGGATCAAAGCGGGCGTGTCCGGAAAAACGCGCAAAGGAGAGCCCCGGCGCGGCCCACCGCAGCCCCTAGCCGCTCAGCTTATCGAGCGCGGGCGTAAAGACAATGAATCGAGTCTCGCGCCTTGCTGCCCCCACAATGTGTTCATGATCCCCAAGCCAATCCAGTTCCTATTGCTGCTGCCCCTGGCTTTAGGCCCAGTTGCGCCTCGCTTCTTCCTGGGCCTTTTTGCCCTGGGGTTGGTTGCGCTTGTACTGTGGTGGCTGCATTTAGTTGTGGCCATGGCGCTAGGCAAGTAGCGCCCCATAACGACACAAAGCAAGTTGATAAGATTCAGTTCGTTACAGGGCGCCCTCGGGTTGCCATATCCCAATACAAAAGAGGGTGAGCGATGCCGGAAAAGAACTTGAGGGTGTTTTTTTATTCCCTCAATGCGCTAGGCGATGATGAAGTGACAGAGGTGGACTATTTGTGGAGTCTTTTCACAAAGCCCGATCTTTATCACGGAGGGGTTTCCCGCGTTGAGGCAGTCAGTCCAAGTACTGGTAAGTCCTGCGAGTTACGTGAAGTGTCCGTGGTTGGGGGCGTCGTCAAGGGGTGTCTTGCACTTCTTCGGGAGGACCTGCCGACCCTTCGGCGACAGGATGGAAATGAAGCGCCCCTGCCCATCGCCAACGGAGACCGGCTCATCGAAAAGAACTATTTTTTGTATTTTCGAGAGGCGCGTTTGTTGCTCTGGCAATTCAATTTGGCAGCAAATCACGTGGCCAACATGGCCCTGATGCTGTCGACTCTTGGGGGCATGGCGAGGGCCGTCTCTTATTCCCACGTAATTAAGACCCTGTTTGCTCTTGAGCAAGATCAGGTCATTGAATACGTGGATCTCAAAATTGGGGCACCGAGGAAAAAGGTACATCGGCTGGAAGTCGCGCAACTGGACCCGACAAACTGGGGTCTTAACCCATTCAAGGTGCTCGCTGACACGGGTTCGCGCCAACTTGAGATCATGATGCAGAACCGAACCGAAGATGGCCTTACAGGCGCCGTTCGGAATTTGGTGCGCGACTTGACGGGGCTATCCGTAACGCGCAAACTGAAAGTGAAAGTTGACGGCGCGACTGAGCCAATCGATATGTTGGCAGAGCGGTTTACGTTCAAAATTACGATGCAGTGCTTGGGCGTGACAGCCACCGCAGCGGAAATTTTTCAGGCGCTGCAGCAGGCAAAGGATCTATACGATGCTGAGCAAACCCCACCGAATCCTGGCTAACGCTGCACTCGTTTTTGCGGCTTGGGTAGCGGCTGGGGCAATTTGCTGGTTCGTACTGAGGTACGCTGATCCAGCGGGCGGCCTTGCCGGTGACGACTTGACTGCGTTGTCAGCGAACTTGCGCACGTTGGCTGGGACTGTGGCTCAGATTGCCGCAACCATGGCTGGATTTATTCTGGCCGCCTTGGCGTTGTTGTTGTCGCTGTCAGAGCGTGAACTTATCAAAAGGATGAGCATTAGCGGGCACCTCCACGTGTTGTTGCTACGCATGAAGCTTTCCATGGTGCTTTGCCTCGCCTTGACTGTTGGGGGCGTGGCTTACATCGTCATTCCCGCACTAGGTACACAACACCTTTATCTGGCTGCGTCTGCCTCAGCATCCGTGGCGTTTTCAATTCTTGATGTGCTGTTGAAGCTAGTGATGGTGTTTTTCTTCATCTCGCCTCTGCCCAAGGATGAGCCCGAGGCTGTTCGCACTCTCTACGCGGACAATTCGCCGGGATAAGTCTGCGCAGGTGGATGGTCGAAAGTGGCCATCCCATGCAATAATTCTGCAGCCCCACACCGGGGCCGGTGCTTGAAAACACCTTTGAGTAAGCGGTGCAACCTCCCCGTTAGCGAGGTTTTGTCACGTCTGGATTCTTTGAATGCCCGCGCTGTGGGCGTTCACGTGGTTTCGGGCGGGATGGCTGGAGCGGTAACGCCCGGCGCACGGCTTACTCCGTGTTTTCAACATCCCGTCCACCTGCTTGCGCTTGAAAACGCGGGGAGGTGGTTTCAGTCTCAGTAAGGAGCAAGAAGCCATGACCAACGTCATCCCCCTGGCCAGCCGCAGCGCCGCGCCCACAATTCCCCAAGGTGCCCGCCTTGGAGCCCCCACCGACCCCATCCAGTTGTATGCCGATGCGCACAACGCCCTGGCCATGGCGCTGCACTACCTGCGCCAGCCGGATGCGAACGTGCCAGGCGCTGCCCGCAAGGCAGTGCAGGCTCTGGCGGCGCTGCGCAGCCTGGGCAGTGCAGACGTGTGCACGAGCCCCAGCACGCAAGGGGGTGCAGCATGAGTGCGGCAACTACAGCGGGCAAGCAATGCCACCCCGCGTTTGTTGACCTGGATTGCCATGTGTTGCCATTGCTGGATGCCATCGTGTGGATGGGGCAGGCCAGCTACAAGCTATCCGAAATTGATGCGTTGAACGGGAGTGCTGAAGGCGTCCAATGGATCGATCAAATCGCGGGGCCTGAATTTCTAAACGTGGCCGAGTTGGCAAGCGGTGTCGCCTGGGTGGCCGCCAGCTTGTTGCGGCGGCACCAATGTGAACAGGATGGTGCAGTGCAATGGGTTGCAGCATGAGCGGCCTCACCTTCACCACGCGCCAGCATGAGGCCGGAGCGCACCAGGTGCGCGAATCGTCTGCAAACCTGCCTGGCGGCGTGCATTTGAGCATTGCCGCAACACGATCAACGCGCCTTATCGGATTGGCTATGGCGCGGGACTTCATGGCTGTGCATCTTGAGTTCTCCCCCGAACAAGCGCGGGCGGTAGCGGCTGAGCTGCTGGCATGCACTGATGCACTGCAAGGGAGGGGCTGAGCCATGGCAACAACACAAGCAAGCGTGGCACTGGCGACGGTGCCCGAGGCCGTGACGGTTTCCCGCCCCGTGACTTTGGGCGTTGATGGCCTGTTTGCAGTGCAGGCAGGCGTACCCCTGGCCGAAGCAATGGACGCACTGGGCGTGCTGTTAGACACGGCAGAGGCGGCGACGCTTGGCGCGGCAGAGGCTGGGGGCGGCGGGCAGGATTGTTCGGGCACTGTATGGGCCGTGCAACACCTTTTGCAGATGGCGCGGGCGTTGAATTCATCCATTCAATCGGGGTTTGTTGCTGCGCAACGTGGCAAGGATGCCGGCGGGAGGGCGTGAACCATGAGCACAGTTGAACAACTGCAGGCAGAGCGCGACCGGGCGGGCGTCATGTTTGTTGAAATCGCCCATACAGCCCATGCCATCAAGCGCCTGGCGTCAATGCTGACGGGCAACGGTGTCACCAGCCTTGAAGATGAGTCGTTTGTGCTGGTAGCCCTGGAGTCGCTTGCCGAACGTGCGGGCCTGTTGGCAGACCTTGGGGCGTCCACATGCGGGCAGGTGGCCATGGTGGGCGGCGTGGCTGAATGGATGATGCCCAACCTACCGACCAACACGCCCAAGGAGTAGCACATGACAGAGCCCCGCAACCCAGCACCGCCCGATGATTCGGCCTTTGGAGTGCTGCGCATCAAGGCTGGGCAAGGTGGCGGTGCTGTGCGGCTTGCCACGCTGGTGCGTGACCTCATGAAGCGACACCAGATGGCCAGGGCAGACGCTGTGCTGACGTATCTTTTGCCGCCTCTGAGTGAGTCCAATGCGCCAGTGTTGTACCTGCTGCAGCCGGGTGGCAATGCGCAGCCCCTGGGAGAGCGTGAATGGTTTGGCACGCCAGACGGTAACCCCGGTAAGAAGCCCCAAGCCGGGCGGGTTGTGCGCAGCCGTGGGATTGGCTACGCGCCCACAAACATCCCTATGGCGGATAGCGTGGGGCGTGGCTTGGTGGGGGCTCTAGCTTGGCTGAATCGCGTGTGGGGCAATCCTGCGTATGCCGATGCGGTTTGCATGGACGCCCTGTACCTCTCTGCCGTGGCTTCGCGCCTGGCTGTGAGCGAGTTGGACGCGGCGGAGGTGTGGGGTTGGGGCTCTGCAGAGAATGTTTTTGCACTTGAACCCGCTGTCGCCCCTTTGTTGGCTAACGACCTTGCTACGTGGGCTGATCTGGTGCGCTACCGGACTGAAAACACGACAGGTAAAGGCAGTAAAAGGCGCGGGCCAGATTGGGGGCTTGGCAAGCAGATTGCAATTGCAAAGGCTGAGTTGGGAAGGCGTATCGACATGGGGATGGGTGAGTCTGCGGCCTTGAACGCAATGGGGCGGGAGCTAGGCTACACCGGCGATGAACCCCGCAAGCAACTGCATAAAGCCTTATTCAGTGAGCGCAAGCGTGTTCAAAAGCCAATGCCTGCAACCGTAGGCACTGACCAGGCTTCTGCTGGCGTGATTGTTGTGCGCAGCGGAAAAGTTGCCGCCAAGAAAGACAAGGCGGCCTAGCCCCCTGGCTGGCCCATGGGTGCAAACAAGATGCGGGCGGCGCATGTGTGGCGACCCTTCGGCACTCTGTACGGATAACCACGGCGACATGCACCCGAAATGCACCGCGCATTTTCCTAGGTGCATAGCCTGAAATCCATACCAGCCCGCCGATTCCCGGTGGGGTTTGTTGGAGTCCACCGCCGTGCAGCTAGTTCACCAATCCCGCCCAGTCGTTCCGCGTGATCGCCTGATTCGCCTTCCTGATGTGGAGAGCACAACCGGATGCAAGAAATCAACCATCTATCTGATGATCGGGGAGGGCCGATTCCCCAAGCCCGTTCGGCTTTCTGCGCGGCATGTGGCCTGGCCCGAGTCTGCCGTTTTGCAGTGGGTACAAGACCGCATTGCAGCGGCAGGCGCTGCGGGTTCGGAGGTGTCGCAATGAGCCCCCGCGTGCATGGGCTGCTTGCCGATGTAGAGGCGGCGCTTTCTGTTGCCGAGCACCTTGAACTAGACCCGGACGAGGCCCTTGATGGTGCAGTGCTGGCCATTGATGAAGCGGCTGCGGCCGGTGCGGGGTTGCCTGCGTCAGACGTGCAGAAGTTGCAGGCGATGTTGCAGGACTATCGAACGCAGTACGCGCAGCGCTTGGAGCTGGATGCCAGCGTGGATGCGAGGGTGCGTGCGCTACTGATCGAACTGCGGCACCCATGCCCCGCCCGCTGACGCCATTGCCATTCATGCCGGGCCGCAGTTCGCAGGCCCGCCGCTGCCCCATTCAATAAATGATCACCCATATCACCCCCGACCTGATCCGCGCAGCCCTGGCGCATATCCCCGCCAGCCTGGCCCGTGAGGATTGGGCGCGGGTGGGTATGGCCATCAAAAGCGAGTTTCCCGACGCTACCGGCCAAGACCTGTTTGAAACGTGGAGCGCCACCGCAGAGGGGCACGATGCACGCGCCACGCGCAGCACCTGGCGCAGCATCAAGGCGGGGGGCGGGGTGGGCATTGGCACGCTGTTGCACCTGGCCAAAGAACACGGCTTTGTGCTGCCCAAGTCCAGCGAAGCCCCGGCCGCCCCGAGCCCCGAGGTGCTGGCGCAGCGTGAGCGCGAGAAGGCAGAGCGCGAGCGTGCAGAGCAGGCCAGCCAGCAGGCCGCGCACGCGGCTGCAGCGGCTGACGCCGTGGTGCAGTGGGATGCAGCCAGCGACACCGGCGTCAGTCCCTACCTGGCCCGCAAGGGCGTACAGGCTCACGGTGTGCGCTTTGCGGCCGATGGCTGCGTGCTGGTGCCCCTGCGTGACGCTGCGGGCGCTCTGTGGAACCTGCAGCGCATTGCCCCCGAGCGCCCGGCCGATGGCACCGACAAGCTTTTTTTGAAGGGCGGGCGCAAGTCGGGGCTTTGGCACTGGTGCGGTGATCCGGCTGGGGCATCGGTGCTGCTGATTGCCGAGGGCTACGCCACGGCCGCCAGCCTGTACCAGGCCACCGGCCGCCCCGTGGCTGTGGCCTTTGATGCGGGCAATCTGGCCCACGTTGCCAAGGCCCTACGCCAGCAGCACCGCACCGCGCTGCTGGTGCTGTGTGGTGACGATGACCGCGCCACCGAAGCCCGCACCGGTACCAACACCGGCCGCGTGAAGGCCGAAGCCGCAGCCCGTGCCGTGCGTGGGCTGGCTGTGTTCCCCGAGGGCCTGCCCGATGGTGGCAGCGACTTCAACGACATGCACCAGGCGCAGGGCCTGCAGGCCGTGGGCGCCTGCGTAGAGGCCGCCATTGCAGCGCACCAGGCAGAACAGGCCAAACGAGCCCAGCAAGCCCCGCAAAGCACCACGGCAGGCAAGGGCAGCACCCGCACACCACGCGAGCCCCACGCGGCCGATGATGGGCACGGCGGCGGCAATGAGCCCCCCGGCGATGGCCGCCCGTTCGACCCCTTCACCGTCAACGATTCGGGCGTATGGCATGCAGGCGTGGACAAGGAGGGGCAACCCAAGAAGCCGCAGTGGGTGTGCAGCCGCCTCGACGTGCATGCCTTGACCCGCGACCAGGACGGTGCAGGCTGGGGCTACCTGCTGGCCTTTGCTGATCCGCTGGGCAAGCCCAAGCAATGGGCCATGCCTGCCCGCATGCTGTCTGGTGATGGTGGGGAATACCGCGCCGCGCTGCTGAATATGGGGCTTCGCATTGCCCCATCGCCTGCAGCCCGCAATCTGCTGACCCAGTACATACAGACCCGCCAGCCGGGCGAGTTTGCGAGCTGCACCGACCGCATCGGCTGGCACGGCCGCGCCTTTGTGCTGCCCCATGAAACCATTGGGGACAACGTGGAGCGCATTGTGTTTCAGAGCGAAAGCCAGATGGAGAACACCTTTCGGGTAAAGCACGACGCGGCGGCCTGGCGTGATCGCATCGGGGCTCTGTGCGTGGGCAATTCCCGGCTGGTGTTCGCAGTGGCCTGCGCCTTTGCCGGTCCGCTGCTGCGCCCTGCGGGCATGGAGAGCGGGGGCTTTCACATCCGGGGCGACAGTAGCAGCGGTAAGACCACGGCCCTGCGCCTGGCCGCCAGCGTGTACGGCGGACCCAGTTACATGCAGCGCTGGCGCACCACTGATAACGCGCTGGAAGCCATCGCGGCACAGCATTGCGATTCACTGCTGATCCTGGACGAGCTGGCGCAGGTTGAAGGCAAGGTGGCCGGGGAGTGCGCCTACATGCTGGCCAATGAGCAGAGCAAGGCACGCGCTACCCGCAACGGCGCACCACGCGCCCGCCTGTCTTGGCGCCTGCTGTTCCTGTCTGCTGGAGAGCTGGGGCTTGCTGACCACATGGCCGAAGGCATGAAGCGCACGCGCACCGGGCAGGAAGTGCGCATGGCAGACATCCCGGCCGATGCAGGCATGGGGCTGGGTGCTTTTGAGAACCTGCACGACTTTGCGGGTGGGGCTGCGTTTTCCAGCCACCTGACCCGCGAGGCTCAGGTGTGCCACGGCGGGCCGGGCCGGGCGTTCGTTGAATGGGTTTGTGCCAACGTTGAGGGGCTTGGTAGGCGCTTGCGCACGGGCGTACAGAGCCTTGCGCGTACATGGGTGCCCAATGGAGCATCGGGGCAAGTGGAGCGCGTGGGTGCCCGCTTTGCACTGGTCGGGCTGGCGGGCGAGCTGGCCACCGAGGCGGGACTTACGGGCTGGCCAGCGGGCGAGAGTGAGCGGGCGGCCCGTGCGTGTTTCGACGCATGGCTGTCTGCCCGTGGCGGTTCTGGCAATGGTGAGGCAACCAGCATGATGCGGGCTGTGCGTTGTTTCCTGGAGGCCCACGGCGAGGGGCGCTTTACTTGGTGGCACCGGGCATCTGATGACCACAATGCCAAGACGCTGCAGCGCGCTGGCTTTCGGCGCATGGTTGACCAGGACGGCAAGCCCATCAAAAGCGATGCGGAGCATCAGCGGGAGTATGGCGAGCGCATGACGCCAGCCGATGGCGAGGCTGTCTCTGTTGAATACTTCGTGCTGCCTGAGGTGTTCCGTGCTGAGGTGTGCCGAGGGTTCGACTATCGGGCTGTGTGCAAGGTGTTGCTAGAGCATGGGTGCCTGCTGCCAGATAGCAACCGCCCATTCGACTGCCGTCCGCGTCTGCCCGGCTTGGGGCTCACATCCTGCTATCGCATACCTGCTGCCATCTTTTCGCTGGACGTGTAGGCAGCGCACGCAGTACAGACGTCTGTACACAGCCACAGCCACAGCCGGGCCGCCCGAGGGGGCGGGGGTAAGAGCACCTTCCGCGCTGCATTTGGTCAGCGGGGGTTGCGCCAGAGACAAAGGGGGCGGGCATCCTACGGGGAGAGGGCCACGCCGGGCCGAGCTTTGCCGCGTTGGGTGGGTGGCCATCTTGTCCGCCACAGCCGCACCCCTGACGGTCAGCACACCCTACCCCCCCCCTATAGGTACTCCCGGCGCACTTTCTCATGGGGGTAATTCGACCCCCGCGCGGGCGCTAGTGGCCCAGGTTTTGAGGAAGTCCGGTAATGGGTCCGGGCATGCACGGACTTGCGGGGGGAATGCCCGGAAATGTGCAGAAAACCCGATTTGCACTTGAATTTGTCCGCACTTTTCGCCCGACTGCGGACAAACTGCGGACACGCAAACCCAATATCCATGCGGTTGTCGCAGTGTCCGCAGTTGTCGCAGTCAAAAACACTAGGGGTAGGAAGAAAGTTTGCAAAAGCACCGGCTTTTGTGCGTCTGGGTTGCCTTCCACGCATGGATTTATGGGGCTGTTTTGCCCGACTGGCTGGGCCTTGCCAAGACGGGGTAAGCCGCCCGCGTCTATAGCGGGATGTACCCCCAATTTCGGAAGAGATACCCCCATTTGTACCCCCGCATACCCCCGGATTCCGGCACACTTCGGCGCACGTTTGCGCACTAGTCAAAGCCATTTCCCATAGGGAAAAAGAAAAAGGCCGGAAGCTTGTGGAAGCTACCGGCCTTATCTGTGGTGCCCGGGGCCGGAATCGAACCGGCACGCCTTGCGGCGGGGGATTTTGAGTCCCCTGCGTCTACCAATTTCACCACCCGGGCGGGAATTCGTGAAGCCGCAAATTATGGCACAGTAGGGCGCATGAAATACCTGACGATTGAGGACGCGGTGGGCCACACGCCGCTGGTGGCTTTGCAGCGCATTGGGGCGCAAGACAACAACGCCCGGGGCACCGTGGTGCTGGGCAAGCTGGAGGGCAACAACCCTGCGGGTTCGGTGAAAGACCGGCCTGCGCTGTCGATGATCCGCCGGGCCGAGGAGCGCGGTGACATCAAGCCGGGCGACACGCTGATCGAGGCCACGTCGGGTAACACCGGTATTGCGCTGGCCATGGCGGCGGCGATCAAGGGCTACCGCATGGTGCTGGTGATGCCCGAGGATTTATCGATTGAGCGCGCGCAGACCATGAAGGCGTTTGGCGCCGAGCTGGTGCTCACCCCCAAGAGCGGCGGCATGGAGCACGCCCGCGACCTGGCCGAGGCCATGCAAAAGCGCGGCGAGGGCAAGGTGCTGGACCAGTTTGCCAATGCCGACAACCCGCGCATCCACTACGAAACCACCGGCCCCGAGATCTGGGAGCAGACGGGTGGCCGTGTGACGCATTTCGTGAGCGCCATGGGCACCACGGGCACCATCACGGGCGTGTCGCGCTTTCTGAAAGAGAAGAACCCGGGCGTGAAGATCATCGGTGCGCAGCCCGAGGAAGGCTCGCGCATTCCGGGCATTCGCAAGTGGCCGCAGGAATACCTGCCCAAGATCTACGACGCCAGCACGGTGGACGAGCTGGTGTACGTGAGCCAGGACAACGCCGAAGAAATGTGCCGCCGCATGGCGCGCGAAGAGGGCATCTTTGCCGGCATTTCGGCCGCAGGCGCGTGCTGGGTGGCCCAGCAGATTGCCGCGCGCGAGGCCAACGCCACCGTGGTGTTCATCGTGTGCGACCGCGGCGACCGGTACCTGTCTACCGGCGTGTTCCCGGCCTGATCTGTGGGCTGCTGAAGGCGGTTTTTGAATAAAAACAGGCTGTAGCGCTTGCTTTTATTGCCCTTTACGCTATCAAAATAAGAGCATATGCACTACGAGACGCGCTTTTGCACCCACTGCGGCACCGGGTTGCAGCCCATCACCCTGGCGGAAGACGGCGGCGACAAGGAGCGGCTGCGCTGCCCCGCTTGCAGCTGGACGCACTGGAACAACCCCACGCCAGTGCTCGCCGCGATTGTGGAAGTGGACGGCAAGGTGTTGCTGGCCCGCAATGCTGCCTGGCCGGGCAAGATGTTTGCGCTGATCACCGGCTTCATGGAGGCCGGCGAGTCGCCGCAGGAGGGCATTGTCCGCGAGGTGAAGGAAGAAACCAACCTGGAAGTGCAGGCTACCACGCTGGTGGGAGCCTACGAATTCATGCGCATGAACCAGGTCATCATTGCCTACCATGTGGTCGCAACGGGCGAGGTGCGGCTGTCGCCCGAGCTGGTGGACTACCGCCTGTACGACCTGCCCGACCTGCGCTGCTGGCCTGCGGGCACGGGCTATGCGCTGGCAGACTGGCTGCGCACGCGGGGGCACGAGCCGGTTTTCTTCACCAAAGAGGAAAATGAGGAACGGCGCCGCGGCCTGGATGCCGCGCTGCCCAAGAACTGAACACGACCCATGAGCTGACCAACATGCACATCCACAAAGAAATCGATACCCGCGGCCTGAACTGCCCGCTGCCCATCCTCAAGGCCAAGAAGGCACTGTCGGACATGGCCAGCGGCGAGCTGCTGAAGGTGGTGGCCACCGACAACGGCTCGCTGCGCGACTTTGTTGCCTTTGCCAAGCAGACGGGCAATGAGCTGGTCGAGCAGCAGACGGTGGGCGAGGAATTCATCCACGTGCTGCGCCGCCGCTGAGCGGGTGCAGGGGCAGGCAGACCCTGCAGTCTGCGGCCCGAGCCCTGCACCCCCCAGCCCCCAAAACAAATCCTCCGGAGCAGCGCGGGCTGCTGGCGGAGGATTTTTTATGGGCGCACCCGAATCAACGGTACGCGCTGGCGTGGCTGCAGCGCCTTACAGGCTCAGCCCCTTGAGGTACGCGCGGAAGTGTTCGCTGACCTGCGGGTGCTGCAGGGCCAGCTCTACCGTGGCTTCCAAGAAGCCTTCCTTGCTGCCGCAGTCGTAGCGCTTGCCCGCGTACTGGAAGGCGTAGACCGCCTCATGCTCCATCAGGCGGGCTATGCCGTCGGTGAGCTGGATCTCGCCGCCCACGCCGCGCGGCTGGTTGCGGATTTCGTTGAACACGCCGGGCGTGAGGATGTAGCGGCCTGCCACGCCCATGCGCGAGGGCGCGTCGGCGGCCTTGGGCTTTTCGACGATGCGCTCGATGCGCATCAGCGGGCCGCCCGCGGGCTCGCCCGCCACGATGCCGTATTTGTGCACCTGGTCTTCCGGCACCTCCTGCACGGCAATCACCGAGCGGCCTTGCTGGCGGAAGGCCCCGGCCATCTGCTTGAGCACGGGCTCGCCATCCTGCGGGCCCACCATCAGGTCGTCGGCCAGCAGCACGGCAAAGGGCTCGTTGCCCACCAGCGGTTCGGCGCACAGTACGGCGTGGCCCAGGCCCAGTGATCGGGGCTGGCGCACAAAGGCGCAGTCCATGTCGTCGGGCATGACCGACCGCACCAGTTTCAGAAGATCGTGCTTGCCGGCGGATTCCAGCTCGTTTTCCAGCTCGTAGGCGGTGTCAAAGTGGTCTTCGATGGCGCGCTTGCTGCGGCCCGTCACAAAGATCATGTGGCGGATGCCTGCGGCGTAGGCTTCCTCCACCGCGTACTGGATCAGCGGCTTGTCGACCACGGGCAGCATTTCCTTGGGAGACGCTTTGGTGGCGGGCAAAAAGCGCGTGCCCAGGCCGGCAACGGGGAATACGGCTTTGCGAACGGTGGTGACAACGGACATGGGTTTCCTTGGGGCAGTGCAAGGGGCCGGGCCAGAAGGGCCGGCCCCTGCAGGGACGTGGAAGGCAATCGGCGGCCAGTATGGCCCGGCGGTCAGCCCAGCCGTGTCAGCTGATCGCGCAATCTGCCGAGGGTGGCCGTGAAGTCGGCCACGCGCTTGCGCTCCTGGTCCAGCACGGCAGCGGGGGCCTTGGCCACAAAGGCCTCGTTGCCGAGCTTGGCGTTGGCCTTGGTGATTTCGCCCTCGATGCGCGCCGCTTCCTTGGACAGGCGGGCCTTTTCGGCCGCCACGTCGATCTCCATGAACAGGCACATGCGCGCCTCGCCCACCACGGCCACAGGCGCGGCCTGGGCGGCTGCGGCCCAGGCGGCCTCGTCGTCAAACACCTTGACCTCGCTGAGCTTGGCCAGCGCCTGCAGCACCGGGGCCACGCCGCGCATGAAGTCGGCATCGCCCACCACGTACAAGGGCAGGCGGGTGGAGGGCGACACATTCATCTCGCCGCGCAGGGCCCGGCAGGTGTCCACCAGGCCCTTGACGCGGGCCATGTGGGCGATCGCGGCGTCGTCGATCTTCTCGGGCTGGGCCTGCGGGTAGCGGGCGATGCTGACGGACTCGCCTGCAATTCCGGCCACGGGTGCCACGGTCTGCCACAGTGCTTCGGTGATGAACGGGATGATGGGGTGGGCCAGGCGCAGGATGGCTTCGAGCGTGCGAATCAGCGTGCGGCGGGTGGCGCGCTGCTGGGCCAGACCCACTTGGGGGTCTTCGTGGTTCATGCCATTCTGGATCTGCACCTTGGCGATCTCCAGATACCAGTCGCAGTACTCGTTCCAGACAAAGTCGTAAATCGTGTTGGCCACGTTGTCCAGGCGGTACTCGGCAAAGCCCTTTTCCACCTCGGCCTCGGTCTTTTGCAGCAGCGAGTTGATCCAGCGGTCGGCCTGGCTGAACTGCATGTAGCCATGGGCGCTGCCGCCGGGCTGGCACTCTGCCTTGGTGTGCTCTTTCAGGCCGCAGTCCAGGCCTTCGCAGTTCATCAGCACAAAGCGGCTGGCGTTCCAAAGCTTGTTGCAGAAATTGCGGTAGCCCTCGCAGCGCTTGCTGTCGAAGTTGATGCTGCGGCCCAGGCTTGCCAGCGCCGCAAAGGTGAAGCGCAGCGCATCGGCGCCATAGGCCGGGATGCCCTCGGGGAATTCCTTTTGCGTGTTCTTGCGCACGGTGGGCGCGGTCTCGGGCTTGCGCAGGCCGGTGGTGCGCTTGTCCAGCAGCGGCTCCAGCGCAATGCCGTCGATCAGGTCCACCGGGTCGAGCACGTTGCCTTCGGACTTCGACATCTTCTTGCCTTGCGCGTCGCGCACCAGGCCGTGGATGTACACGTGCTTGAACGGCACGCGGCCCGTGAAGTGCGTGGTCATCATGATCATCCGGGCCACCCAGAAGAAGATGATGTCGTAGCCCGTGACCAGCACGGTGCTGGGCAGGTACAGGTTGAAGTCGTCGGTGGCGCTGTCGCCCTGGTTGGGCCAGCCCATGGTGCTGAAGGGCACGAGGGCGGACGAGTACCAGGTGTCCAGCACGTCCTCATCGCGGCGCAGCTTTTTGCCCGGGGCCTTGGCCTGGGCCTCGGCTTCGTCACGGGCCACG
>Ga0210244_102048_pt1 | contig 14010 bp, 10 predicted proteins | sample ChrtobMetaP3_0mM_FD_155473 | JGI IMG/M metagenome (GOLD analysis project Ga0210244, IMG submission 155473) | Chrysochromulina tobin associated microbial communities from unialgal haptophyte culture, Seattle, Washington, United States - P3_0mM | ecosystem: Host-associated > Algae > Haptophytes >...
CCTCAAATTCCCGATTCCACGACTTTTGATGGAATCTGGGAATTTCAACGTCATGGAAAGGCTAGGATTACAATTCCCAGTTTCCGAGTTTGAGACTCAAATTCCCGATTCCACGACTTTTGTTGGAATCTGGGAATTTCAACGTCATGGAATTTCGAGGGGGCTAGGATTACAATTCCGAAATTCCGGGATTTAAATTCCAAGTCCGCCCCTGCACTGTCGCCTCACCCAAATGGACCCATTGCGCTCTGCCCTCTGGGCGTCTGGCCTTCCTTTAGAGGCCTCCCAACCGGGCGGTCTTTCATCACGAGGAGGACGAATCAGCTCGGGCGCGCCGCCGCGCGCGGCTACGTAGTCATCAAGCTCATCATCGTCGCGCCGCCGCGGCTACGTGATGATCAAGCTCATCATCGTCGCGCCGCCGCGGCTACGTAGTCATCAAGCTCATCATCGTCGCGCCGCCGCGGCTACGTAGTCATCAAGCTCATCATCGTGGCCGTCGAGGTCGTCGGCCCACTCCGCGTCCGATCGAAGAAACTGACTGCGTTCGGCCGGCTGCCCCTCCGCCTCCTGCTCGGCCTCGAGCGCCAGGGCTGCCCGCTCGTCCTCCTCGGCCGCCTCTAGACTTGAGGGCAGACTCGATGCAGCCGGCTGCGGCACGCCCTCCGCCTCCGCCTTGACCTGAAGCGCCGGCGCGGCGGCCGTGGGCTGAGGCGGCGGCCTCTCAAGGATCCAAGCCTCGCGCCGATTCCTCGCCTCTCGCACCACACTCCTGCTCGCCGTCGTACCAGGCACCTTCCCAAATCGGTCGAGCGCCATGTCGAGCGCCTCGAGCGAGCCGATCTTCATCGCCTGGCACAGCGCGGCGTCGCCCGCATCGAGGTCCGCGAGCAGCTTGGTTGCGGCGTCGATCGTTGAGTTCGAGTGCAGCGAGCCTGTCTCGTGTACCACCGACGTCAGAGGTTCTTGCATCTGATCGAGTGCTGAGCGCACGCCGGCGGGCCCGTCCGCCTCGCCCTCGCGACGCGCCTGCTCGAAGACAAAGGCATCCTCACGGCGCACCATCTCCATCATCACGGCCGGATGCTGCCGGATCTTCTTGATCACGTTGGCCACGTTCGGCCAGCATCGCGAGAAGAGCTTCGAGAACAGCAGCTCAACATGGAACGAGTCCTCCTGCGCCGCCGCGCTGCCGCTGCCGCCGCCGCCGCCACGCCCGCTGCCGCCGCGCTCCGCGCCGAAGGCCATGCGCGGCAGCTTGGCGACGAGGTAGACCTCAAACGCCCCAAAGCGGAGGGGCGGCGCGCTCAAGGTGCTGCAGTTGGACGCCACGAACCCTTCGGCCGCCCGGAAATCGTCGAATGCGGGATTGAGGTACGCTGCCATCGCCGCCGCCGCCGCCGCGTCGCCGCCGCTGGCACCTCCACTGGAGCCCGAGCTGCCCGCATTCGAGGGAGGCGCCTTGAACGCGTCCGACGGGAGCTCCACCGTGATCGCTGTGAACGCGGCAAGCTCGGGACGGCGCTTCGAGAAGAGATGCTCTCCCAGCTCAGCAGCGAGGGCGGAGGCGAATTGGCGATACTTGTCCTCGACCTGGTGCAGGGTCTGCGTTTTCACGGGGCGCATCTCGACGAGCAGCACCAGCTCTTTCTCCTGCGAGCGCGCGTACTCGATCAGCTCGCGCCGCATGTGGTCGGGCAGCAGCTTCGACGTCGCGCCATCGGGCAGCTTGCGACTCGTCAGCTGCGGCGCCGACCGGTGGTGTGCCGAGCCCTTGTCCATCTTGCTCAGATTGGGCGCCGAGCGCCACGCCGCCGCAAGCGGCGACGGCGGCCTCTTGTTCTGCGCCCGTTGCTGATTTTTGAGGTGCGCCGTCGAGCCCATGCTGGCCAACAGCGCTACTGGCGGGTGCGTCGCATGCACCCGGATGGGCGGCTTCCTGGGCGCCTCGCGATACGGCGTCCTGAGACGGGTGATGATGGCGTCGATCGATGCGAGATTTGGCACCGTCTTACAGTTGGGCTGGTTTTGCAGCGGCGACGTCCACGAAGGCAACGGCGTCATCATATGCCATGCACCGATGAACGTGCGAGCGGCCTGCCCGTCGCCCATGGCGATGTTGGAGCCGGGCGGCACCCACTTTTTTCGAATGCGCGGCACTGAGACGCCTTTCCCCCAGTCCTGCCCCTGAGACGCCTTTTGTATCAGCGCCGCCTCGATGAAGCGCCTCTCCTCTTCAGAGGTCCTCTGCATTTTTGCCTTCCGCCGTGAGAATTGAAACTGTTTTTTTGCCCCAGGACAAGTCAAGTCAAGGACCAATAATTTCAATATGACCACCGGTCCCATGGAGACACACCGTGGAAGGCGCAGACAGAGGCACTTAACACAAAACCCCTGAGACATCACAAGTACGGGGTGAGTGGATCGGTGAGTGAGTGCGTGTGTGAGGGCTTATAGAAGGCAAGAGGTGCAGCTCGGCCTGATGCGTGGTTGAAGCAAGGCCTTCCAGTTCTCTGGACCGTACCGTCCAAGTTTATTGTGGTGTTTTCACACCATGCCTTCCCCGACGCAAGGTGCGACGGCCGTCGCGCCGAGCGGGTATCGTCTGGAGAAGGTGACGTTGCAGTTCCTTGACCGTGCATATGCAATCGAGATCTCATCTTATCCCGAAGACGAGGCAGCGACGAGAGAGAAGTTGGATCTGCGGATACGCAAGGCTCCAGAATTTTTCTACGGAGCATTTCGTGTCGGAAGCAGCGAGGCAGATTCACTCGTCGGATTTGTGTGCGGCACGCTGGTCTCATCCGAGACGCTCACCGAAGAAGCCATGGCAAAACACGACCCGGACGGCACCACCTTGTGCATCCACTCAATCGTGGTTGAGGAGTCGCTCAGACGGCGCGGGTTGGCGACGTGGATGCTCCAAGAGTACCTACAGCGCATGGCTTCGGAGACCAAGACGGAACGCGTGCTACTGATCTGCAAGGAGAACCTGGTTGGGTTCTACGAGTCGTGCGGATTTGGGTTGATCGGCCCGTCGGCGGTGGTGCACGGTCAAACCCCGTGGGTCGATATGGGCCTTGCCATCAAGAAGGAGATATGACCCTTCGAATGAGGGTTCAAAAGTGCAATCCCCAACTCGCAACACAACTCGCAATATGCGAGTTATATGTTGACGACACACCTCGCTTTTTCGACACGGTTGGGCGTGCAATAACTGTGGTGGCCTTTTTCGTTCAACACAGTGCGAAGTGTATTTTTGGGTGGGTGCCTGCACCTCGCTTTACGCTGGCGTATGATTTTTGTCACCACAAACCCGTTTTCGACCGCTCGTTTTTCGACGTGCGAGTCCCGAGTCGCGCCAGATGCCATTTGCGTGGAAACGTTTGACAACCTGGTTTGGTTACGCGTTCTCAGCCTCCATCGGGTGTAAAGCGTGTGCGTCCTATATTGCTTTCACGGTGAAACCTGTGTTGTGTGTTCACAAGACGATTTCGTTATGTAAATTCGCGCGAAGTGGCCGCACGATTTCTTTTGCGCCAGGGGCCGAGGCATGCTCTCCCCGCTTCGATCCCTTGGACGCAAAGCGATCATCGACTCGGGAGTAAAATCTGGGACCTCTCCCGCCAAAGCAGAGGTCTCAGAGAAGGGCCCGGTCGCGAAAAAATCGGAGCTCTGGTCTGCGGTCGGCTGGTCGACGCTTGCTTTCTTAGGCTTCGGTGTTCAGAACTTCATCATCGGCTACACCAACGAGCTCCCGGGTGAAGACTTCAAACGAACCATCGGCTTCTTGTGGTTCGGTACCGGCCTGTGCGGCCTGGCGACCTACGCGAGCAACATGCAGCTAGGAGTCTTCTACACTGATGCTGCCGCTCGATCGGCAACAACTTCACTCAGCAGATCCTTGCTGTTCGACGACGCTTCGACGCCGACCAAACTTTCATGGTTTCCAAAGCTCGTGACGCTCGGCGGTGGTGTGGCCGCTGGCTGTGCACAGTTGTTCATGAAGGCCAGTTTTTCCGAGGACCCCGCGGCGCAAGGCCCTCTCTGCTCGGTCGTGTGCGCCGACGTCATCCTCGTCTCCGTCTTGTGCCACTTTGTCTACGACGAGCGCCTCACCCTTGGGCAGTGGCTCTCGGTCCTCCTCGTCTTCGGTGGCCTCGTCATCATGGCGGGTCTCTTTGACCCAACGAGCGTCGAGCCGGGCGTCCAGTCGGGCGTCAGCCTCATGGGCATCGCGTACGCCATTCTCGCCATGCTGTGCTTCGGCGGCTCGATCTTCTCGGCGCGAGTCGTGGATTCGTCTGGCATGGCCGGCGTGAGCGCCTCTCAGGCGCGCTGCCTCGTCCTGGGTGCAGCCTCGACGCCGCTGCTGCTCGCCGCGCACTGGGAAGGGCGCAGCATGCCGGTAAGCATGCCTGGCCTCTGGCTGCCGCTCCTGTGCGGCTTGCTGCAGGCGGGCAGCGTGTTCGCGGTCAGCCAGGCGCTCGCCTCCGGCCCATACACGAGCATCTCGATTGCGATCTTTGGGTCGAACTCGCTGGTGGTACTCGGGCTAGCGGCACTGATCTCCGGCCAGATTCCATCGATCAGTGCGTCCATCGGCATGGCGCTCACAGCCCTGGGCTGCGTCACCGTCGCGCTCACAGCGGAGCAACCCCCTGCCCAGTGAGTCGATCGACGGCGCTGGGAGCACACATAGCTCTGAGCGCCTGAGGGTGCGGGCGCGTGTGGGCTTGCGGAGGCGTGCGCCGTGGCGAGAGTTGCACGACCGGCCGACGTACTGTACACATACAACTGAATCAGCGATTTCGCGTTTCCGCGACGAAGCGTGCTCGCCTTTGTAGGCGGGCGTTTCACTCACAACAACTCAAAGACAGTTTGGCCTCCCGCCTTTATCGGTCGTTTCTCCGCTAAACACCACAGTGTTACACACTCAGACTATCTCAGTTCAAAATCAGGTGGTGGGGATAAGTGTGTGAATCCAATGGGTCAATCACTCAGTTCAAAATCAGGTGGTGGGGATAGTGTGTGCAACCAGACAGAATAACCTCTTGTTAATGGTTGTTTCTCCACTCTCCGCCCGTTTTTATACAAGGCCTCATTGTTTGTAGATGAGCAGAAGCGGGCATAGCGAGCCGACGTTGCGGAGCATCTGTGGCAGGCACGAAGCTGCGGTCGCGTAGCGCGCGCCCGTAACGAGCGTCACGAAGGTGGACGCCTTACCACAGCCGGCATGTGGCTCGAGCGGATCCAGCTGTGAATGAACGTAATTGTAGGTCCTGTACTGTACGGGTTGGTGTCAACTGTCGCATACGCGCTTCAGTGCACGCGCTTCGCAGGACTCTGCAGCGCGTGGTCGACGGATCCATGGGCAAAGCCAACCCCAAGCTCGTGGCGCTGTTTAAATTCATCAGGTGGGTGAACGATCCGTGGCTCATCGCGTGCATCACCTCTATCTGCGTCCCCCTACAGTTGTATGGCTCGCCACTGCTCAAGACGGCGGTCGCCACGCTAGCGATCGCCATCGCTATTCACTTCTACGTAAACACCAACCGCAAGACTTTATACGTCCAGGGCGACAAGCCCACGGGCTGGCTCGGCGCGGGTGATTCGCTGCTGCTCGTCAACGTGCTGCCACCCAACCTTGGTCGCATGACGCCGGAGTTGGTAATAGCGCGCCTCTTGAGGGAGCTCGAGCCGCTCTGCAAGACCGGCCCGCCGGGCGGTGGTGAAAATCCGCCGTGCACCGTCGTCGTCAGCGAGGACGACGAGCAGGGCTTCCCCTTGTATCGCTATCCGGCGCAACCGCTCCGTGCCCTGTATGAAAGGCGCAAGCGGTTTGCTCGGGCGCCGACCGTGGCAGCCATTCGCGACTCGGCCACGCGCGCCGCGCTCGGGGAGGTTGAGTCGGGCGTCGCGAACGTGCCGAACCATTGCGTGGCCAATTACTACGCCGACGGCGAGACCGCGCTCGGGGCCCATAAGGATAAGACGTTGGATCTGGAACCGTCGCATCCCATTCTTCTCGTGTCTGTTGGCGCGTCTCGGGTTCTCGTGCTCCAGCGGCGCAGCGGCGAGTCTACGGCCGGCACCTCGACTTCCGGGACGGAGGTGCTCGAGGAGCAGCACATCACCCTTCGGCACGGCAGCTGCTTCATCCTCGGCCCGAAGACGAACAAGAGGTGGACACACGCAGTCCCAACTGGGCCGATGACGCATGTAGGCGAGCGGCTCTCGCTCACGCTCCGGAGCGTGAGCACGCACGCGCGCAAGCTCGATCCTGACACCGGCGAGCCCATCGGCTTGTCGGGCCGAGGCAAGGACTTCCAGACGGTCGAGTGGCCGGGAGACAAGGCGCGGGTGTTATGAATTTCAGGCGAGACGCTTGGAACAGGGCTCGAGTTAGGGCTTAGGCGTGGCGTCGCGGAACCGGACAGTCACAGTGATGGAAGGAGATTTGTTGGAAGCTTGCTTCCTTTCAGAATGGGCTTTGCATGCTTGCTTGCCATTTTTGGTTGCCAAGTTTTTTATCAACGGAAAACGTTTCGTGCCTTTCATGAGGGTGAGCTGTGTCCAAGTGCCTGCCGGCATTCCGCTGACGCCGACGCAATACATCTCCCTACAGCACGGCGACGGCAAAACCAGTGATGTCATCGTTTGGCCACGACCCGAGGCCGCCAACTTTGAGCTGGCGAGGTACATGGTGAGGCAACGGTACCTGGCAGGCCCAGATACCCCGTCGGCACGGGGCTACCGCTGGCCACCTGGATCGCGTGGCGCAGCAAAGGCTCCGCCCTCTCCACCCGAGTCCCATTCTCCTCGGCGCCCCTCGTCCCCACCTGTCTCTTCTAGCCCAAGCTATCGCACAGCCAATCTGCTGGATAGCACCGCTCACGTAGCGCAGGCTGCGACCAAGCGAGATCCTTACGTTGCAGAGCCTCTCTCAGATCTCGATGGTGTGCTCGCAAGAGCAACCAAGGCGCGCGCAGCATCTCGCTTTGCCGACTCCGACGCACTCGCGCTCGTCACACGGATGGCTTGGCCGACGAACGAGAGCGCAGGCAAGGCTCACGACCTCGTTCAAAGGCTCGTCAGAACGTCCACTTGGCTGCAAGAGGCATGCGCGGAGGCCGAGCAAGCGGCGTCACAGGCCGTGCACGTGCATCGGGCGGCCGAGCAGACGAGTGCGGCAGTGACGAAGCTCAAGGAGCGAGCTCTCGAGGAGCTGCATGCCGTGAACGACCAAATCTGGCTGCGCGAGGTTCGCAGCATGGAGCAGCAGCACCACTTTGAGATGCACTCCATGCGTCGGGCGTTGACGGCCGAGCTGCACCAGCAGCGCTCAAAGGCGGCCGTCACCGAGGCAGAGCTGCGCAACGAGGTGGAGAAAGGAATTGTGGCCGTCGTTTCCCTCGAGCAGAAGCTGCGCGACCTCCAGAACGAGATCGAGTGCTCCACAGCTGTGGGGTACACGAACCTGGCACGGCTGGAACGAGAGGCGAAACTGGCGGAGGCGAGCGCGCGGCGCGGCACGAGCCGCGTGCTCGACGCACAGAGGGCGGCACAGCTGTCTCGAGCAGTGCACGGCTCTTCTGATGAAATGAGAAACCTTCGCCACGCCCTCACGATTTCGGAGATGGCCCGAGATCAGCTCGCCGAGCAATGTGCAAAGCACGAGGTGGCGCACGCGGCGCTGACGGCACGGTTCGAGGATGCCAACGCCCGGCACGTGCAGGACACGACGCGGCTGCATCACAAGTTTGACTTGCTCAGAGCAAACATGAGCGGCGGCGGAAATGTGGGCGGCGCGGGGACCTTCAATCGACTCCTGCGCACTCCTGAAAAGCGCTCCGGCCGCATCAATCGTGAGCTACACGAGCGCGATACCAGTTTCACCGATAGCGCCATCATCGGCGCCGAGCTGGACCAGGGGCGCTTCGAGCGCCGTCCCGAGCGCTTCGAGACGTCCACGCGCTCATCGACGCGTCGCTCGAGCCTAGTGCTGGCCATCGATGCCAAGGCTGCGGACTCGCGCGCCGCAGCCGAATTAAGGATCCACGGCGATGCTCTCCTTGAGGCGGCGAGGCGAGATACCGCCGCCATGGCAGCCGCGAGGCGAGATGCCGCCGAGGACGACGAGGAGGGAGAGAAGCGCGACAACGATGCGGAGCCCGAGGACGACAGTTGGTGACCTGAAGGCGTCTCCGCCGCCGCGCCCGCGCGCCCGCCCTGGATCGGCGTCGTGTATTCGTCGGCTGAGCGCTTTGAAGATGGCTTCGAAAAGGCCCACGGGAGCGGCCGCGCGGGACCGCTGTCTCGCCGTCAGTTACTCCCGTAAGTGACCCAGTGGATGCGGCACTACCCGTAATGAAATATACTGAAATCTCATCAGTCATGCCGTATGAGGTGTTGTTTTTCATGGTTCGTATTTATTTACACATGGAGGACTATCTGCACTCCGGGAGCACCTCTATGTCAGGGGCATCCCCCAACGCTCCGTATCGTATGTCCTCGTGTGCGATTACAACAAACGTGGTACGCAACAGGACTTGCAGGGCGTCGACACGGGTCACGGCACGGCACGTAAAAGTCATGGACCTCGTCTCCCCTACGAAAGTCTAACCCTCGATCATTCATGATTGAACATGCAATCTCCAATCATCACAGCAGCATCTCAGACGAGGCCAGAGTCGTTGAGGAACTGTCTAAACCTCACAACGTACGTGTTGGTCATGATGCCCGGCAGGAGGGTGAGCACACCGACCTGTGTCGGCTCGACGATGAGCCAAGTCTGGCCGAGAGCAAAGAACCAAGCGAGCATCACCTGCTGGAAGGACAGCGGTCCAAACGTGACACCGTAAATGAGACAGATGATCCAGAGCGTGACGAAAATCGACAAGTTGATGAACCAGGCCATCGTCCAGCGGAACATGATGTATCGGCGCGTAAAGGGAATCAGATCTGACTTCTTCCGTCGCTTCTCTTGTTCAGACGCAACCTTAAGACGCTCCGCCATTTTGATGCCCTTGACCTTCTGCAATAACTTCTTTCCCTTGAGTCCCTGGTTCATCTCGGCTCGTTTGTTCTGGTCTGCTTTGTTGTCCTCTGCAGCGGTGGACAACGAGGAGGGCGGGTCTACGAAAGCCATTTTTCGTGTAGCCGAAACTGGCCGTCCCATCGCCACTGCCACGCTGGGATTCGTGGCAGTGATCCGCGGCTTCTGTAGGATTGTCATGCCGAGGGCAGAGCCCACACGGTCCATGCCGCTCTGGAGCGTCTGGGTCGCGTCTTCGAGCGTGGTTGGGTCCGGGCAGCGGATCTCTGCGTCGAAGCAGACACTCTGCGGCTCGCCGTCGCCCCGGCGGACTTTTGTAGTGATGTTGGCCTTAGGGACTTTGACAAGGCCCGCGAGCTTGCTCAGAACCTCCGCGTCGTCAAAGGTGTCCAAGTCGGCCTCAAACTCAAAGGAGACATCCAGCCTTGGCATCTGCGAGACGGCTGTGGGTGTCGACTCTTCTGCGGCAGTAGCCGACTTAGCGAGCCACCGGGCCTGAGCACCCTTTGGCCCACCCGAGCCAATTGGCTCGGGTGGGGATGGTGGAGGCGAGTCACCCGTCCGCGTACCGGGTCGCGATTGAATTCGTCGTTTTTCGACCGCGCTGTGAGCGCTCTTACGACGTTGCATTGCCTGCAGCTTGACTGCCGCTTCGGCCTCGTCCCTTGCCAGCATCCGCTTCGCCTTGACCTCGTTTTGTGCCTTGCGTCGGCGCTGCGCCGCCTGCATTTTCATGCTCGCTTCCTGCTGTTTCTTTTCCTCGCGCTGCGCTTCCTGCTCGGCTTTGGCCGCGTCGACCGTTTTGCGACTCGACCGCCGCCGTGCGGCGGCTTGCAGCTTGGTCGCAGCCTCATCATTCTCCACCCTTTCCTGGCGCTTCTGCAGAACCACCTTTTTGCTTGCACGCCTACGCGCAGCATTCTGCACCGCAATCGCGGCGTCCTCGGTGCCCGCTTCCTTACGCCGTCTGTAGAGCTCCTTACGTGCCTCCCGACGTCGGGCAAGGCCTTGCATACGCACAGCAGCCTTCTCCCGATCGCGTGCCTCCTGCTCCATTTGCTTGAGCGCCCCTGGCCGGAAGGTGCGATCGAGGTTCCTGGTGAGCCAATTCTGCTTCCGCTGGTAGGATGCACGCCTTGCCATCTGCTTGCGATACTTGACCCAGTTATACGGATTCACGCACCAAGTGAGGAAGCCAGGCAGGTTGACGATGCAGTAGTAGAGGAAGCCTGGCGTGCCAGCGATGCATTCGTGCATGCGCACCTTGAGGGAGACTCTCGGCTTGGCCTCTCTCTGATCCTGCCCACTGGCCCACCGTTTGCGCAGGCGGTCGTACGTTGACGGATAGCGGCGCTTTTTGTTGCCAAATTTGAAAATTTCCTTCATGATCTTAACGAGGGCTCCCACGATGACGGCCGTCATAAACCCAAGAATCAAGATCTGGATTACTGGGAATGCCGATTCGGCTTCGGAGTCGGACAGCAAGAAAATCATCGCGAGCTGTCCGAGCATGGTGGACCAGAAGATGTGAATCACCTGCTCGTCATGCAGATTGCTACCAAGAAAATCCTCTTCGGGCGGGGCGATTGCATTTACAATTGTGTGCTCGGACTGCGCGTTTCTCCAGAAGGCAACGACGAACCGTCTGGTTCTCGCGCCGCCGCCCAGGAAGAGATCTAGCAATCCTTGCTTCGTGGTCAACGTCCTTTTGAGCTCTGCCGCCTTTTTCTTTGCTTCTGCCAGTTTTTCCTTGTCAACCATTCGATTTGAGATCGAATAGACGCTATCGGTCATCGCCTTGCGCTGATCTTTGGCCTTTGTCCACTTCTTGTCCACTTTTGATTTGGCGTTCGATATGGCGTTGCTGGATGTGGCTGCGGCTGAGCGGAGGCTCCGCGCCGCCCTTTCAGCTGCCTTGGGTCGCTTGCTACGGATACGCAGCTCTAACGAGCCGGAAATCTGCGCGAGTGTGGCGAACATCTTCTCAGGGTCCACCCTCACGCCGTCGACTCTGTACTGACCCGTCGGCTTGATCTCGTCACCGTTGATCGATAAGATTTCGTCACCGACCTCGACATTGTGGGGGACGAGCAGAGATTCTGGTGCGATGGCGCGAACGAGAACGCCCTGAGTACCGAGGCTGAGAGCGATTCCGAGACGCTCGCCGACTTTCTTTTTCAGCTTCACGACATAAATCTTGCCTTCCTCCCTGCTCTTCTTCAGCAAAGTTCTCATCTTCTCATCAATCTTCTTTTGCCTCTCCTCTGCGGTGAGATCGTGCATGTCGCCAAGCCTGGGCGCTTGGAAGGCACTCAAGGCATCGGCGGCCGTCAGCTTGGCCTTGGCGGCACGCTCCTTGAGGGACACGGCGCCGCTGGAAGGAGCAGCAGGCGCTGACTTCGTAGGGCTTAGCTCGACGCTCGTGCGCGTACGCTCTCCTTCCACACTCGAGCGGGTGCGCACGCCGTCTTCGCCAGTGGCTGGGCCGCCGACTTCCTGCGCACTCGCATGCTCGTCGACGAGGTGATCGAGGCCAAGCTGCGTCAGATCGGTGAAGCTGCTGGAGGCATCTGGAGCGGTGCTCTCGCTCCCTCGAACTTCTCCGGCGTCCTCGGCGGCGCCTGGAGCGTCAGCCGCACGCAACGCGGGTTCCACGCTACGCGCAGCGTCGTCGGGAGCAGCGCCCAGGCGCTTCGGTGGCCGAACCATGGTCATCCGCGTCTGCTGCAGCTTCTCCGGACTGGCCTCATCCATGCGTACCATATCCACATCGGTGGTTTCCGGAACACTCGAGTCCCTTGGAGACTCTTGGCGACTCTTCGGGGCGTGTATCATGCGCAAACGCGATGAGCGCATCTCTTCCGTCTCAACTGGGCTCGATGGCTCACTTCCGAGTGCTTGGTCGACTTGTTGGAGCATCTGCAAGAGCGCCTCTTCGCTGGGTATGTCGTCAAGTTGCGTACGAGTCTTCCCTGTCTTCACGGCGTAGGCTGCAGGAGGCGAAGGTGGCGGCGACTCCGTCAGAATGTTGAGCGAGGCCAGACCAGACCCCCCGCGCGCCGCCATTCCAGGCAGCGCAGCCGAGTCGGGCCGCGACGGCGTCCGCGGCGCGATGGCAGACGGTGTCAGGTTGGTCTCCACGCCAAACGCGCCCGGCATCTGCTCGCGTGGCGCGCCCCTGCGTGCCATGACGAGGCCCGCGCTGGAAGATGTGCGACGCAGCAATGAGCCATCGCCATCGCACGCGAGGGGGGCTTCAGTCGATGGCGCAGCAGCAGGGGTGCCCAGGCGGCTGCCACGAGGAGAGAGGGCGGCGAGGCGGCCGCCCGCCTCAACCGAGGTGCCATACCGCCGCAACCGCTGCTGCCGGAAGTTGCCGAGGCTTGCCGAGGCTGCCAGCGTTCCTGCCAGGAGCGTTCCTGGAGAGCCAGCAGGAATGCTCTGAGCGCCGATAGGCTGGATGCGTTGGAGGCGTTGCTGAAGCACGCCGGGGCCCTGAGCGCCGATAGGCTGGCCGCGTTGCTGGGCGATGCGCACGCTTTGCACGGGCCCCGCAATACGTTGCTTGGCGCCGGCCATGCGTTGCTGAAGCAGCTCCGCCCAGGGCACGTCGGGGCTCTCAAAGGAAGGTAGGGCGTCGCCAGCCCCCCCCAGCAGTTCGAGCAGCGTATCCAACCGATCAGGCGTCTCCGGTGCGGCGGCAGGTGCGGCGGCAGGAGCACTCACAGACTCATCGAACTCATCGTCATTGGCGACTTTGTACTGCTTTTGTCGCAGAAACATTTGTGGCGAAGGTGGTGCGATCACACCGTTCAGATCCGCCTCGATGAGGTCTAGGAACACACGATCCTGAATAGCGGGATTCGACTTCTTCTTCTTCGGTCCGTCGTAGTCGTCGAGATCGTCGAAATCGACATCCTTGACGTCGGCGTCAGGCGTTGCGGCGCCTGAACGTCCAAATCGAGAGTTCGCGAGCCCTGCCTTCCATGCTTCTTCGCTGACTCGTTTAGCGCGACGCAGCCCGCGCGCACTTTGCATACGCTGCATCGCCTGCAGCTTCCTTTCCTGTCGTGCAGCTTGCTTTGCTTGCTTTCGAATCATGGCGGCCTCGCGCGATTTCCTGATCGTTCGACGATGGCGTCGGAAGAGAGAGTACAGAATCATGAACACATCGATGATGGTGCACGCCATCAGAAGCGTAAAGATCTCCACGTTGTCTCCTGGGACGAAGTTGCTCAAGACATTTACAATGTCATCCGCAGTGAAGGTCCTGAATCTGATGCCTTCAATCTCGGCAAGCAGGTCTTCAGCCGACGTGGGAATCCCGATGCCGCCAAAGTCGGTCAAGTGATAGCATTCGCAATACGTGTAGCCGGGAGGCGAAGCGACAACACTGCACCCTCGGGTCGACCACTCGCTTGCATTCGTGTCGAAATAGGAACACAAGACCGTGAGCTCACAGCTCAGCCCCTTGTACCCGACGGAGCAATTGCACAAGCCTTCGACGCAGTTGCCGTGGTTGCTGCACACATCATCCGGACCTGTTGCCGTCCCCTTGTACTCGCTGCAAGTGCCCGTGCCGTACATCTTTTGGCAGTAAACAGGGGGCGACGATGGCGGAGGCGACCTTGGAGGGGACAGCGGCGGTGGTGCCGATGGCGGTGGCGGGGATCTTGGAGGCAGGCCGGGTGGCTTGCTCATTCTCCAACCGCAGTCGTTGCAGTCCGTGCCGTACGCGCAGCTTCTGGATTCGGCTCCCACATCGCCGTCTTCGCACACATCATTGTCCGCGGTCATGCAAGTATTTTCGCACGCACCAGGCGGGTTCGGTGGTGGCGAGGGCGGTGGTGGTGAGGGCGGTGGCGGTGGACGGGGTGGAGGAGAAGGCGGTGGCGGAGAAGGAGGTGGGCTTGGCGGTGGGCTGGGAGGGGGCCTCGGCGGGGGCGATGGCG
>Ga0210244_102105_pt1 | contig 13613 bp, 6 predicted proteins | sample ChrtobMetaP3_0mM_FD_155473 | JGI IMG/M metagenome (GOLD analysis project Ga0210244, IMG submission 155473) | Chrysochromulina tobin associated microbial communities from unialgal haptophyte culture, Seattle, Washington, United States - P3_0mM | ecosystem: Host-associated > Algae > Haptophytes >...
GCAAGTACTCAATTGCAGCGACGCCGTCATTGAGGTGCGTGTTGTAGAGGGACGTGACCAACCACGCCGGCATGGCCTGAACGAGGAGGCCGTAGAGCTGGGTGTTGTCGTTCGCCCACTTCTCACATGCGTCGTTCGCCTCCTTGATCTCCGCCGCGTTAAGGACGACCTGGGCGGTGTTCATCCAGGCTAGACGGGCGGCGTTGGCGGCGTCAATCTCAGCCTGGTTAGTGGTGCTACCATCGGTCGCGAGGATGGGCGCAGGAGGAGCGGGAGGCTCCGGCGCCACCCGTCCCATCGTGGGCGGTGGCGCGGCGGGAGGCTTAGGCCTGGTGCCAGCGACGAGGGACGCGGCGGAGACGAGCTTATAGGCGACGTAGGCCGAGAAGAGCATGAACCATGCCGTGAAATCGATGCGCTCGCCACTGAAGCTCGGCACGCGCTTACTCTCGTCACCGGCGGAGCTCACGAGGGGGAACATGGCCAAGATCCATAAGGGTCTCATACGCGGCATCATCACCGCCATTGGGGAGCGAAAACGCAGGTAGGTAGCGACGAGTAGGGAGTCGAGGGCGCGCCGGGCTATGCCCGAGCGTCCAGACTGAAAGCAGGCGTGGGCAACCAGGCAGTCGCGAGTGCGAAGGAGCCTAACCGTGATGGCTAGCCCGACGTTGAGTGTGAAGCCCTCGGTGCGCTTGATCGCCCGCGAGCCAAGACGACAGGCGCGGGCGGTAATGATCGTCAGCACGATGAGGGCGACGCGCGCGTACACGGAAGCGACCTGGCGACGGTAAGGCACCGAAGGATCACCATCGCCGAATACCATCATCACGTAGCGATGGGTTTGCATTAGTTTGTCGAGCCGAGCGGGAGCCGTGAGATCACGCAGCGCCCGCCGAATGTCGTGGCGATTATCACGGGTGGGGCGGCGCTTCTTACCAACCCACCCGCGATGCAGGGCGCCCGCGAGCTCGGCGATGGCTGGGTCACGAAGGGCAGTCCAGTGATCGAAAGCGCTGGCCAGGCACGCCAGGGTGGTGGCCAAGCGACGGGTGGTGGCGATCGCAATGGTACCAGCGAGAGTGATGCATTCGATCAGAAACCAGGTCAGAGGCGTCGTGACCGAGTCAACAATGGCCAGGGTGATGAAACCAACGATCTGAGTGACCAAGGATGTGAACAGTACCATGTCAACAATCAACGCAGCGAGCGTGGTGGCAACATAGTAGGCAACCATGAGGAGGACGAGTAAACCGGCAAGTGACAAGGCGGGTAACCAGGCGAGCGACAAGCGGGCCAGCCCGATTAGAGTGGTGATGACATAGTTAGCAGCCACAACTGGGGCTAGGAGGAGTAAGGCCAATGGGAGGAAGGTGGTGACGACGGCCATGCGCCAGATGGCCCATGCGCCCGAAGCACCCTGCATACCCAGGGCGTGGTTGTGATCAACCCATCGTCCTCGACCAGTACGGGCGCTGCCACGCTCACGCCCATCGTGCAAACAAGACTGGAGCACGAGGTTGAAGAGGTGGGTGGCAGCACTCAGGGCACCAAGCGAAATGAGGGGCACCAACCGGGCCCATGCACGGGGCTGGATCATAAACCAGGCCAGAAGCGTAAACATGACGCCCACATCATATACGCGGTGTGGGTGCATAGCCAGGTACACGGTGATCTCGAGGAGGACGCGCCGGCATGCCGCCAAGCTGGGATCTTGGACAGGCTGGCCTGCACGCTCGAACCAGTGGAGCGTGGCGGCAAGGCCGTGGCCGCAGCTCGAAGACGTAAGTACCACGGCGGCTTCAGCGGGCGAATGTGGCCCAGCGGCGAAGTGGCGCTGACGAGGAAGCCAGCCCGACACGCCGTCGAGCCGGCAGCGATAGTCCGGCATCGCATGGTGCGGCGGAAATCCTCGCGAGGCAAACATGCCGCATTGGGGGTCAACAAAGCCGAGCGAAAAGGAAGACTGGGTCTCCTCCGCATTAGGGGTCGACAAATTCCACAGATCCGCACAGCGGGGCGGGGGGAAAACCACATCTTCACTGGAGACGGGGGTGATAGTGGCGAAAACGTCAACAGGCGCCGCCGAAGAATTCCCGGAAGGGAAGCCATATCTCGTGAACGCAGGGTCAAACGAGGCGAGAAAGAGAATGAGAGACACCATGGCTCCACTCAACAACAAAACACAAACATCCACGTATCCACTAATTCCCCACAGGGAATTCCCCACAGTGGTTACTGACTAAACCTGACTAAACTAACAGGTACTTCCGTATAAGGGACGATTTGGCGCACTGAGCATGCACATGCCCCGTGATAAAGACAACTCGGACCAGCCAGTAGAACCAGTACTGTACAAAGCGGACATACGTGGATATCATCAGGCACTTTCCCTTTCAGACAACACACATCTCGCCTTCGCGTGCTCATATGCATGCATGCTAAGCATGCATCCTTGAGACGTGCATATTTGTAGAGACTCTGTGCATATCTTCAGTACTGTACCTGAGCGTAGCGCTACATGTACATGTATCGGGACCCAGTTCGGGACCCAATTATGCGACTCGCGTCTCTGACTGACTCCAGTACTAAGCCAGTACGACACGTCTCACGTGCGTGTTATAGTGCTACACCTACACGCACACTAAACGCACACAGAACACGCCCCCCCAATATCAATGCCCTATATTCCCCGTCGGCGCGCGAGTAGAACGGAGCTATATCCTCGTTGTACAATTGTACACTACAATTGTATCCGTGCGTGAGGGTCCGAACTCAACCCGTTTTGGGTCGGCCAGGTCGGCCTCAAAACCCGGGCAGTCAAATTTGACTTCTTGGAAATCCGTCCAACGTATAGTGACGCTCACCACCCTTAGTCCATGAACTGCACGCGGCCGCTTGGAGGCTCGCTGCGCTCATTCGCTAATCTCATCTATACCTATCTGCCTGAGTTGCTCTGGTGGCTTGGCGGCCCCGCCGCATGGGCATTGCAAGCGTATCGGCTCATGCTCTTTGTGGTGCTCCTTTTGCCGGGCTTCTTGCCGCACGCGTTTCGCTACTTTTTCACCTCTCCGCACGTGTGGGCCTCCTCGTACGGCGATTCGGTGCGGCACCGGCTCGATGTGTACGTGCCGCTGGGTCCCAACGGTGAGCCGCTCGCCACCAAGGAGGGTGCCGCCGTGCCGATCGTGGTCTTCGTGACAGGTGGCGCGTGGATTATTGGCTACCGGATGTGGGGCTTCTTGCTCGGGTTCGCGCTGCAAAAGCACGGCGTGATCTGCATCTGCGTGGACTACCGCAACTTCCCGCAGGCGCGCATCCCGCAGATGATCGACGACGTCTCAGACGCCCTTGATTGGGTCTACGAGCACGCCTCTACCCTCGGCGGCAGCCCCGACGACATCACCCTCGTCGGCCAGAGCGCGGGGGCGCACTTGAGCGCGATGGTCTTGCTGCGAATCATGCGCCAGCGCAAGGACGCCACCTCGCGCCCACCTCTCCGCCGCTTCGTCGGCATCTCAGGCCCGTATGACATGCCCAAAATCAAGCCGTCGCTCTCAAAGCGTGGGCTGCACCCTGGGCTCATCGACGCGCTGGCGTGCGGCCGGCTTGCGGAGGTGTCGCCGTCGCTGCTGCTGCCCGTCTCGGCGACGCGCCGACCAACACCTTCGTCCATCGTCGGCGACGTGGAGCACGGCGAAAAGGCGCCCACCGCCGTGGCATTCGCGCCCACCGCCGCCACCGACTTCGCGCCCACAGCCGCCACCGACTTCGCGCCCACCGCCGCCACCGCCTCCGCGCCCGCCGCCGCCACCGCCACCGTGCCCGCCAGCGCTGACGACGTGGACGGAAGTCGCTCTCGCCGTCGGCGCGCCTCATCGGACGGCGCGAGCTCGCCTGCCGGCGCGGACGGAGCTCGGACTCGCCATCGGCGCGCCTCATCGGACGCCTCGATGGCGCTGCTGCGGACGCTCGGGGCCGCGGCGGACGCGTCTAGTTGGAAAGCCGACTGGCCGCCAATCGTCCTCTTGCACGGTACAGCCGACCAGACGGTGCCGTGGGAGCAGAGTCACGACTTTGCCATGCGGCTGCGCGCGTGTGGCGCCTACTCCGTGACCGAGCGCTACTACGAGAACAAGTCGCACACCGATCCGATCGTCGAAGATCCTCTGTGCGGCGGCGACGTACTCCTCGCAGACCTGCTCGACATGGTGCTCGGGCCGGCGGATCGGACGGCGGAGCTCAAGGCCGGGCTGTGGCCCTCTATGCTGCCCGCGCCCCGCTGGCTGTTCCCGCTCGCCAAGAGGATCAACCCTTTCTGAGGGCGCGCTGCGGATGCTGGCCTACGCAGTATTTATCTGGGCATCTAGCATGTTCAACTACACCCGAGGTAGCGGGGGAGCGGCCGACGGGAGGCGGGGTCAAGGGGAAGGGCCTCCGGTACTTCGCACTTGTATACATGCGTTGTATGGGCAGGCATCTACGCATTTGCCAGTAATATTAACGCATGGTTGAACACGAGAACGTGAATAAGCTGTGAAAAGCGAGAATTACACTCTCTTCTGACTTGTACTTGTTCTCGTGGCACGACCTGGGGCCCTGGGGGCGTCTATGTATGGCAGGGCATCCAATTGCCAATGCGGCTGGGGCTGCGACCCTGCGGCATGGACCCTGGTCGCTGCACGCTGGTGCGTGGCCTCTGGGCCCTCGCTGTGGCACCCCTCGCCCCTGGCCAGGCGGGTACATGCTTAAGACTACCGTAACTGAGAAGGAAAAACCAAACTTTGGGAGGCAAGAAACCATCTTTGGCATTAGTCCTCACATCTGTCCTTCTATGGGGCGGCGGCGTGGCGCGCTCTCACCACCTCTTAGTCCTCCTCGTCTGCGAGAGCCAGATGTATCACCAATACTTCTGCTCTTCTGCATGGGTCGTCTCGGCTTACGGCCTCGGTGGGCTCATCCTCACCCTCTGGATAGTGAATGCTTACCTCAACGTGCAGCTCAACGCGTGGACAGCACGCTTCTACGACCTCATGCAGAACGCGACGAAGATGGAGCCGGGCGTGGTCACATTCGATGATGCGCAGCCGCTCTTTGTCGAATGGGCCGTCATGAGCGGCATCAACGTGTGTAGTAAGCCGATCATCAACTGGCTAACACGGCACTGGGCCTTCTACTGGCGCGAGGCGCTGACCGCCGACCTCCTGTTCCGATGGAGAAGCAAGGCGGGAAGCGAGAGTGCGCGCCGCATCGAGGGCGCGAGCCAGCGCGTGCAGGATGACTGCTACCAGCTCTCCAGGTTCCTATGCGATCTCGGACAGGGGATCCTCGCCGCCTTTTTGGAGCTGATCACCTTCTGCCCGGTGCTCTGGTCGCTCTCATCGGGGATCGAGGGGCTGCCCAACGGGCTGCTCATGTGGGCGGCCCTCGGCGGCTTCGTCCTCGGGTACGCTGTCTCCATCCTCGTGGGCTGGCGTCTAGTGAGCCTCGAGTACAACAACCAGGCCGCCGAGGCCGCTTTCCGCAAAGAGCTTGTGTACGCCGAGGATGAGGTTCAGGGGCACGGCGAGCTGTCCGTCAGCCATGGGCTCTTCCGTGCGCTGCGCCGTGTCTACTACACGCTGTTCGCGCATCTCCTCTATTTCGAGACGTGGAGCGCCCTCTTCCTCAAGGCGATGTCTCTCATCCCATTGGTAGTGCTCGCACCGCACGTGTACAATCGGAGCATCACACTCGGCACGTACATGCAGGCTGTGGGCGCGTTCAACAGCGTGACCGAGGGCATGTCCCAGCCCCTCAGCCGGTGGGTCGACTTCAACATCATGCTCTCGGTCGTCCGCCGCCTGCGAGAGTTTGAGAGCGCGTTGCCGCCACGTGAGGTGCTCAAAACCTATGATGAGAGCAGTCGGCTGATAGGCTCCGGCCCCGAGCCGGAGCTTCATGGAATGAGGACTATAGAGGAATAAACTACTAATGAACTGAGTAAGTGGTTAGATGAGGTGATGTGAAATGCCTTTCTTTCACACCGGTTGATCGCGTCTGTCGTGTTAACGTTCACACCGGCAGTCCCAGACCACAGACTGACAAACGGACTGACAGCGTCATGGACTCGTGGTGCGACCCGCGCGTCGCGGCCGCCGAGCGGCTGCACGAGGAACTGTACGGAGCCTTCTCCCGCCGAGCCGTGCGCACCGAGCCATCTGCGCCGCTGACGATCGATCTCACCCGTCTGTTGGGCGTGCTCCGTGACCTGAAGCGCATGCACCCCGCTTGCGAGCTGGAGACCGAAATGTACCTGCGCCGTGAGCTCGCGGGCGAGAGCGAGGACGTTGCGCTCAGCTTTGGCCGCGTCGAGACTCTCTTCAACGCCGTCGTGCGCTTCCAGACCGCTGAGGGCTTGAGCACTGCAGAGCGTCGCTCCAGATTTCCTAAGGCCAACTACGTTGACGAGGAGGGCAGTACCGCGTTGCTTCGAGCCGTCGAAGCCGCGGACCTGCCGCTCGTGGAGGCACTCCTCAACCTCGGTGCCGACGCCAACCTGCCCGCGAGCGGGCGCACGCCGCTCTACATCGCGTGCGAGCGTGGGCGCGCAGAGCTCGTGGGCGCGCTCATGCGAGCCGGCGCCGACGCGCACCGGCTGATCGACCAGATGGGTGCGACACCGCTGTACATCTGCTGCCACCGCGGGCATGTGAGCTGTGTGGACGAGCTGTTGCTCTTCGGTGCCGACGCCAACCGTCGGCTGCGCGATGGCTCGACTGTGCTGCATGTGGCCATCAAGGCCAACCACGCCGAGGTGGTGTCGCTGCTCCTCAGTGCGGGTGCGGACCCGAATTTGCACACGAGCAAGGGCGTGGCACCTCTGCTCCGGGCGTGCGCGACGGGCGCCTCGGCGACCATCGTGCGGGCCCTCCTTGGAGCGCACGCCGACGCCGATGACCACGATCCGCAAGGCGTGACCCCGCTGCATGAGGCGGCGGCGCGAGGCGACCAACCGGTGGTCGAGCTGCTCCTGAGTGCGAACGCGCAGGTCGATGCGCGCGACTACGGAGGCGCGAACACCGCGCTGCTGCGTGCCGTTGGCGCGGGCCGCTTCGGCGCCGCGCGCGCCCTCCTCACTGCCCGTGCCGACGTGGCAATGGCCAATGCGGGAGGAGTGACGCCGCTCCGCCTAGCGAGGTCACTCGAGGCTCGCCAGCCTCCGTCGACTGGCGCGGCGGCGGCGGCGGCGGCGCTGGTGGAGCTCCTGATGGACTTCGGCGCGCCATATGACGTGCGCACTCGCTCGGGACGTACGCCCCTCTATCTCGCGGCGCAGCTCGGAGATTGTGACGAGATCCGCTGGTTGCTCGCTCGTGGCGCCGCAGTGGACCGACGTTGCGACGATGGCGCGACGCCGCTGCAGGTCGCATGCCAGCAAGCTCACGTGGGCGCTGCGGCGCTCCTGCTTGCACATGGTGCGTGTCCGCGGCGCCTCGCCAAGGTCATGGATGACGGCCGCCATCATCGAGGCGGCGACGACGACGACGACGACGACGTGGAGGAAGTCCACCTGCTCGCCTCGGTGCCGCCAGTCCACCTGGCATGCCTCTGCCAATCGCCCGACGCCGCCGCCGAGCTGCTGACCTGCCTGCTGGCCGCCCGTGCCGACCCCGACGAGAAGGATGCGCAAGACTACACGCCACTAAGGCTGCTCGCCTGCCGGGGCAACGACGCCGTTGGCGCAGCCGAGCTTGCGGCGATGCTACTGGCGGCTGGCGCGCAGCCAGAACTGGCGGACGGCCGTGGGCGCACCGCGGCATGGCTTGCGGCACAGCACAACGAGGGCGCCATGCTCCGTACGCTCCTCGAGGCTGGCCGTGCGCACCCGAGCGTGCCCGACTGCACAGGTACGACGCCACTCTGGTCGGCCGCGGCGCGAGGCAGCCTTGAGATTGCAATCTCCCTTCTCTCCTTTGGCGCGCGGGCGGACGAGACCGACGGGCACGGTAGCCCAGCCATCTGCGCCGCGAGCCAGCAGGGCGAGGTGGCCCTTGTGAAGCGGCTGCTCGAGCATGGCGCGTCGGCAAACTCGTCCGACGCGAGCGGCAACACGTGCGTGCTACTCGCGGCGCAGCAAGGGCACCTGCCCACAGTGCGCATTCTGCTGCTCGCGCGAGCATCGCCCAGCGTGGCCAACGACGCGGGCTTGACACCCCTGCAGGCTGCCCTGGATAACCGTTACTCGGCTGTGCGGGCTCTCTTGCAGGAGGCTGGCGCCGATCCTAGCAGGCTGCAGCAGTCGAAGCGGCGAGAGTCGCTCGAGACGCCGCTCTTCACCGTCCAGTACACGCCCACGCCGCTGCCGGCGCCGGTGGCACTCTTCATGCCCCCTGATCCGGACGGGCGTGCAGCCGCGCAGCTGCTCGCCACGCATCCTCTGGCCGACGATTCGCATTCACAGGCGCATTCACAGGGGTACGTGGCGCAGAGGGTGTGGACGCCCACTCCTCCCATCTCGTGGATCGAACGCTGGGCCACCGAGGACGAAAAGGCGCTGACGACGCTGCCGGCGCCGCGCGGCGAGGGCGAGGGCGGGGGCGGGGGCGGGGGCGAGGGCAGGGGCGAGGGTGGCTACGAAGATGACTTCGAGGGCGCCCCATCCGCTGAGGGTGGCGAGGCGCTACCAGCGATCTGCGCTCAGCCTGCGCACGTGGCGGCGGAGGCTACTGGGCTCGATGATGGCGACACCACCGCGAGCACCGGTACGGCGCTCGGTGGCTCAGCGTCAGCCGAAGCTCCTCTCGTGGATCGGATGGCAGCGGACATGCCCGACGAGAACATCTACACCGGCCAGCTCGGCGAGCCCCACATGCTGCCGAAACCCGCCAAGCCGGCAGCCTTTTCAGCCGTAGCGCCGTCCGCAGCCACGAACGCTGCGACGAGCGCTGCCACGAACGCTGCGACGAGCGCTGCGACTGATCGTAAGGCGGCGCTCGCCGCGCGCCGCGCCCAGCTCGAGCTCGAGCGTGCAGCACTAGCGACGCGCCGCCAAGCCACGGCTTTGCTTGCGATCGTCAAGCTGCAAGCCAAACTTCGAGGCAGACGCGCGAGAGAGGTAGTGTGCGGCGGAGGCGGCGGAGGCGGCGGAGGCGGCGTTGGCGGCGGAGGCGACGGCGTTGGCGGCGGAGGCGGCGTTGGCGGCGCAGGCAAGGGCGGTGCCGGCGAGGGCGGCGGCGGCGGCGGTGTTGAGGCCGGCGCCGGCGTCGACGGCGCAGAGGAGCGTGGTGGACATGCTGTCCAGGAGCAGCAGCAGGCGGCAGCGGCGGCAGCGGCAGCGGCGGCTACGGCGGCGGCGTTGCAGATGCAAGCGGCTGCCCGCGGGCGAGCGGTGCGGCAGCAGCTGCAGCAGCAGCGCCAGGCAGGCGAGGCGGCAGTGCAGCAGCTGCTCGAGGAGCAGCAGCAGAAGGCGGCGGCGCAGATGCAAGCGGCTGCCCGCGGGCGAGCGGTGCGACAGCAGCTGCGCGGCATTGGCGCTCACGACGGCGCGGTGGAGGACGAGGAGGTGGCGCTCGAGATGGCGCTTGCATCCCTCTCATATGACATGGAGGTGGCTGAGAGAGCTCTCGATGCCCAAGTCGACGCTGCGCAGGCGGACGCGGCCGTGGCGCTCCAGGCAGCGGCTCGCGGCCACGCGACGCGCCGCCGACAACTGCTCCGCCATGACGATGCAGGCGCGGACGCGGCGGGCACGGGCGAGGCGGGCACGGGCGAGGCGGACGCGGACGCGGAGGCTGCGGACGTAGAGCTGATGGCCAAGGCGAGGCACGAGGCTGCTGTTGCCATGCAGGCTGTACAGCGTGGTCGCGCGACGCGCCGCAGCGCGCTACGCCCCGCCACCCCAGATTCCACCAATGAGCCCTTTGAGATTGTATCATAGGTCGCGCTGGTGCAGGCGAGTCTCGGGAAGAAATAATTAAGGTGTGCCTAGGGATCAGTGGCAAAGAGTTATAGTAACAGCCAGGTGGTTCTAATCGCTGGGAGTTTATCTGAGAAATAATTTCATATCTTGTACTTCCGTCCCATGTGCCCAACCCCATGTCGCATGCCGCCATACTCTCACACCGCGACATCCCCTTCAAATTCCCCAACCGACCACGCCCACTGCAATTCAGGGGATCCCGCCAATTGGTAGGTAGCTTGGTCAGTTACAAATCTCTCTCCACCTGGACCACCACCTCCAATACAGAATGTACCTATGTATGGTCGAGAAGAAACGCCCACCAGGTGATACGTTTACGTTTAGGTTGTCCGCTCACATGGTGTACATGGGGCGGAACCTGATCTCTAAAAACACTGAAGGGATTTGGACGAAACTCGAGCCAGAGGTGTCCCGCTGTCCCCTGCTCTCCCATTGAGTTCTAGCTCAAAACTTTCAGAATCGAACGCGGAAATCCCATACTCTAGTTCACAAACCAGCCAAAAACCTAATTTCGCATTAAAAAGCAAGCGGAAGCGCGGGAAATGCCCCCTGAGACTCGAACCAGCTTGATTTCACTGTCTGGCTCCACCGTTGTCCATTCTTTCCCCATCCTCCCCGCCCCGGGGCGCGGGGGCCCCATCCTCCCCCGCCCCGGGGTCTTTGGCACTCATTTATTTATGTAGGGCTCATTTCCAAAATTACCCTAAAGAGTGCGAGCGGACTAGGAAGGTCGGAGGTACCAACCCAAAGAGACAGACCACGTCAAAGTGCCACACTGCACGTCACACTGTGAGGCGCAGTGTGACGGAAACCCCTCACACTGAGGTGGAAGCGTGGAACTCCCTCACACAGGACACACACGATGAGGGTTTTGCGTCACAGTGTGATGGTTTCGCGTCACACTGTGAGGGGTTCCGTCGAGGGGTTCCGTCACAGTGTGACGCGCGCGCGCCTCACAGTGTGAGGGAAATCCGTCTCAGTGTGATGACTTTGGGTTTGTCTGCCTCTTTGGGTTGGTAATGGACTAATGGTTGTTACCTCTCCGACCTAGAATCCCTACTATCGAAGTTTCGTTAGAGTACATGTAACGATGGCCCCCAAGAGACCCAAGAGCAAGACTTTCGGCGGCGAAAAGCGTACGGCTCCGCAGCGGTACGGGTCAGTACGAGTGGTCCTTGACGGTTCGGATGAGGACGAGCACAGTATTGATGCGCTCTCTGAAATCAAGGTGAAATCCTCCAAGACTTCCACGCGTGGAGCCGAAAAAGGCGAACTGTGTACTGAGCGCTCGCGCGGTCTCAAAATGCACAAGGTATCAACTAAGGTATCCATGCAGAAGGTGCCAATGGCGGAGCCGATGGACCTGGGCAAGGACAATGACAATTCGCCTTTCAGCCTTTGCACCCGCATGTACGCTGCAACATGTGTTGGTACTTTCCTATTGATCGTCACTGGCGGCTCCATCTCGCATTTCTCGCTTGCAAGTCTTATCGTGCGCACGGAGACCACAGGCCTGAGCGGCATGTCATGGCTACAACTCTCTCCATCTCGACCCTTACCCTCGCTGCCACCACTGTCGCCCTCGCCGCCTCTCGATCCTCCACCTTCGCTGCCGCCACAAGCCCCACAACCCTGGCCGCCGCCGCTGATGCCACCGCCGCTGATGCCGCCGCCGCGCTCGCCGCCGCCGCGCTCGCCACCGCCACCGCCTCCTCAGCCTCGGTCGCCCTCGCCGTCTCCGCCCCCGCACCCCCCCAGCAACGCTGTTGAGGTCGCAAGTCGCCTCAACCTTCGCTTCCGAGCCGGTGCCGCCTCCAATGTGCTCGAAGAAGCGGGTGTGGTGATACATCAGTTCGATGGATACGAGGCATCATGGAACGAGCAGTGGAAATGCCCACTGAACGGCCAGTTTGGTGGGCGGCTCAGTGCCATGCTCGCCTTTCGTGGCATGAGAGCTCGCCGTGATCGCGTGGCGGTGCCACTCATCAACAATGACGGGGGCGTGGTCGTCAGCCCATCCATTCCCATCGCGTGCGCATACGGCGACGATGGCTCGACGTATCGAGCACGAGAGAATGGCTGCTATGCCCAATGGTGCCAGCGCAAGGACCCGCACGCAGGTTCAGGGACTGGCGGCCGGAAACCGTGCGGCTTCGGCAGCCGGGGCCAGATCAACGCAGCATGGCGCCCGAGCGATCTCGACGTGATGCTCGGCTTGTACAACGAGCACTCCCAGCCCTACCGCACGCCATCCTTCTACTCTGGGTACAATGAGCTCGTGTACGGCTGCAGGGCGTGGAACGAGCGCCTCGACCGAACAATCGAAGCCTTCTTCATCGTCCAGACCAACACTCCAATCGACTTGACGAACAATCCGACGGCCCGCCGGCATCGCGACTTCCTCCAGCACACGCCTGGGCTGTCTCTGAGCAGTGCGGACCAAGTGCCTCTCCTAATCTTCAACCCACGCGACTGGGAGAGCCCCTTTAGCGTGGTTAGTGGGAGCCACGCCACGCCAGCTGTCACTCAGGCAAGGCAGCAACCTTGCCAAGGTGCGCCGTTATGGTGCACGACTTGGACTTGTGACGAACAATGGTGTAGTGGAGGGCAGCTGCCCGAGCCTTGCACTAGGTGCTGAGAGCTGCATTGCTGAGACGCTCGGAGCGCTGCAGGATGCTCAGGTAATACTTAGAACTGTACGGTACACCGGAATTCGGAAATCGCCCCACAGTAGGATCATACCGGCCGATGTGCGATGACCAAAAACTTAAAAACAAGATCAGCGGATTCGGGCCGTCCCGAATCCCTGCTTGAACGACGTCGCGTTCGTTTCGGGAAATGGAAAATTCCTTTCGAGGGCGGTCGGGTGTCCCTAGGCATCAGCAGACGAGAGCGAGTTTTATACTAGTGCGACAGCATCTCCGGGGGACTGCAGCATTTACCATTTTCCACACATTCCACCGTTGACATTCATGACGGGTGGTTCTCGTCTCTAATCCTGGTGAGATATTATTTCATACTATACGTATGTACTTCCACCTGGACCACCACCTCCAATACATTGTACAGACTAAAATTATGGTCGACCCGACCCGACGTCGAGAAGAAACGCCCAGGAAGGTAGTCCGCTCATGGTGTCACACGGCGGAGGCCAAGGTACCGCACGGGTCGGACGGCGGCGGCGAGGGCGACGGTGGTGGCGGCGAGGGCCGTGGCGGCGGCGGCGAGGGCGAGGGAGGCGGCGGCGAGGGCGGAGGCGGCGACGGCGACGGTGGTGGCGGCGACGGCGGCGGCAGCAACGAGGGCGAGGGTGGCGGTGACGAGGGCGGCAGCGGCAAGGGCGGCGGCGGCGAGGGAGACAGCGGCGAGGGCGGCGGTGACGGCTGCTCGGGGCATTCTGTGAGAATCGAGTTGTAGGCATCGACGTAACAGGCGCGGCAGCTGGGGTACCCACCAGCACCGCAGCCGACGCCGTTATAGGGGTCGGTGCTCGTTGACAGGCACTGCGCATCGAAGTAGCACGGCTGGCCAGCACACACGGCGGAGGCCAAGGTGCCGCACGGGTCGGGCGGCGGCGGCGAGGGCGACGGTGGTGGCGGCGAGGGTGGTGGCGGCGAGGGCCGTGGCGGCGGCGGCGAGGGCGAGGGAGGCG
>Ga0210244_102109_pt1 | contig 13594 bp, 16 predicted proteins | sample ChrtobMetaP3_0mM_FD_155473 | JGI IMG/M metagenome (GOLD analysis project Ga0210244, IMG submission 155473) | Chrysochromulina tobin associated microbial communities from unialgal haptophyte culture, Seattle, Washington, United States - P3_0mM | ecosystem: Host-associated > Algae > Haptophytes >...
AGGGGTGGTGGCGAGGGGGAGGGTGAGGGAGACGGGGGCGAGGGGGAGGGCGGCGGGGGCGATGGTGATGGCGGCGGCGGCGATGGCGATGGCGGCGGCGGCGAGGGCAATGGTGGCGGCGGCGATGGCGGCGGCGGGGATGCCGGGCAAGTTGAGACTGGTCCTGAGACGCCGGTGAGGGTGGTTGCCCAGTAGCAGACGACCGCGCAAAGCCCAGGAGCAGATAATGCGTTGCAACTCGATCTGCCGACATAGACATTGGGACCGGCATAGAAAGCTGAGTTGTTGTATATTTGAGAGCTGACAATTGCGACTGTTCCTCCAAGATCGGCGAAGACACCGCCGCCATATCCGGTAGCTTGGTTGGAATACACTTGGGAGTTAATGAGTGTGACTGTGCCTCCCCAGACGTTGACACCACCGCCTCTTCCCGCCATGGACCCCCCGCCGTTGACACCACCTGCGGTGTTTCCGAATATCGAGGAAGACGTAATCGTGACAGTGCCAGAACCGAAAGAGACACCGCCGCCAGATCCCCCCTGCAAAGAAGAGAAGTTAGCTGCTGAGTTTCCGTAGATCAAGGAAGACGTTATCGTGACTGTGCTTGCATCGCCTTGTACACCACCGCCGGTGCTAGCCCCTTCGCTAGCAGTGTTCCCGTAGATGGAGGAAGACGAGATCGTGGCTGTGCTGTACATGACATAGATACCGCCACCAGAGTTGCCAGCTGTGTTCCCGTGGATCGAGGAAGACGTAATCATGATTGTGCCGGAAATGACATAGACACCGCCGCCATCTCCCCCCCGTCGAGGGCCGCAGTCGGTGCAGTCGGTGCCGTACTCGCAGCAGTCGAGGCCGTTCCCGCAGGCGCTCTCGGAGCCGGGGCCTCCGTCGTCGCAAACGCCGTCGGAGACGTAGCTGGCATTTGCTACGAAGCAACTCTCAGAGCAATAAGAGCCAACTTGGTTCGAAAACACCTGGCAGTTGATGAGCGAGACTGTCCCTCCATTGACAAAAACACCGCCGCCTCCCCACGCCCACCCCTGTCGAGGGCCACAGTCGGTGCAGTCGGTGCCAAAGTCGCAGCAGTCGAGGCCGGTCTCGCAGGTTCTCTCGGAGCCGGGGCCGCCGTCGTCGCAAACGCCGTCGGAGGCAACGTCGCCGGCGTTTGGGACGTAGCAACTCTCGGTGCAAATCACTGGATACCACCCTGGATCATAGCCAGCTATGTTCGAGTACACTTGGCAGCTGTCAAATGTAACTGTGCCGGACTGGACGAGGACACCGCCGCCCCCCCCGCTGCTGTAGCCTCCCGTGATGTTGAGCCCGATCACTTGCACGACGCCTGACGGACCCGGGTTGATGTACAGCACACGGCGCGGACTCGCGGCGCTCGCTTGTGCGTGCAGCACGACCGAGCCTGCCACCGCCGCCTCGAGGACGACGCTCCTGGTGATGCTGAGCTCGGCGCTCAGGTAGTAAGTGCCGGGGGCAAGGATAATGCGGCTGACGGCGGTGTTGGCGAGTGCACTGGTCAGGCTGGTGCTGGTGCTCACCTGGGTCTGCAGCTCACGGCGGTGGCTGGGCACCGCGAGCTGCAGACCTCGGTACACCCCGGGAACGTAGCTGGCCTCAGTGCAGGGCAGCACGGTGCACGGGGGCGTCAACAGTGGCGACCATGGAGGCGGCGGGGGTGGCGCCCGAACAGTTGGAAAGGGCGTAGGCAAAGGTAGCGGCAAGAGTGGGGGCGATGGCGGTGGTGACGAGGACCGAGGCGGCGGCCGACCAGCGTTTGGAGGGTACAGGGACGACGTGGGTGTGGGTGGCAAGGGCGGCGGTCGGGGTGGTGAAAGACGTGGCAGGAGAGGCGCACACGTGTCGCACGCGACCGGGCATTTGGTCCGGGCGACAGAATAGGAAGCGCAAGCAGAGGGCTGTGCAGAGAAGTAGGAGCACGGCAGGGGTGCGCCGCTCGAGTCAAAGGCGCCGCTCTCCACACCATCAGCGCATAATGGAGTGGACGGCGGCGGTCGCAGCGGCGGCGTCTGCACGTCCGACTCTGCCCAGTTCGCACCAGTTTCATCGCCATCGGGTGGTGTCGTCGTCGTCATCGTCGCCACGGCGCTCGCCTGCGGGACCAAGAGCGCGAGCAAGGCCAATTTGAACCACTTGTTCCGGTAGGAGCGAATCTGCCTCGCCCAAATCCCGAAGCAAGACTTGTTCCGGTAGGAGCGATTCTGCCGCGCCCAATTTGCGAAGCACTTGTTTGGTCCGGAGCGTTCCTGCTCCGAGCAAACTGCGAAGACGAGCAACCCGAGCCTGAACAGCACGAGTGCGCCGTCCAAGCACTCCACCCACCGCAAAGGCACTCCGCCCTTTTCGCCGCTTCCGGGGTCCTCCTTCGAGTTCGTCTGGAAGTACGGGAAGGAGTACTTGATGTCGGCGTCCCCGATCGTGCCCGCATCGAAGAGCTCCTCGATTGACGGGGGAGGCGGTGAGGGGGGAGGCGGTGACGGAGGAGGCGGTGAGGGAGGAGGCGGTGACAGAAGATGCGGTGGGGGTGGTGAAGGTGGTGGAGGCGACGGTGGTGGAGATGGGGGCGTTGGGGAGGGGGGGGGCGGCGAGGGAGGGGGTGAGGGGGGTGGAGACGAAGGCGGTGGCGACGGCGTTGGCGACGGCAGAGGCGACGGTGGCGGAGGCGAGGGCGGCGGGGATGATTGCGGGGGTGATGGAGGCGGCGAGGGAGGGGGTGACGGCGGCGGAGGCGACGGTGGTGGTGGTGACGGCGGGTAGGCACACGTTGCGAACTCTGAGCTAGGGCCGCCGCCATCGTCGCTGCACGAGCTGCCACCGGCGATGAGGAAGTTGTTCATGCAGACCATGGCAGGGGAACGTGGCGGCGGCGGCGGCGACGCGGTGCGCACCCCGCAGTCGAAGCAGTCGGTGCCGTACGCGCACATCGGGGACTCCGAGCCGGAACTGCCATCGTCTCTTTTGTTGCAATCGTTGTCGGAGGAGAACACGCTCGTGTCCAAACAGAAGTAGGACGCCGGCGGGGGCGAAATTGCATCGAGGAAGGGCTGACGGCTTCCCCGCAGGGGCACCTGATCGCCGTCAAAGCGTGTCGAGGCCGCGCTCTCGGCGCACGTGCCCAGGGAGACGGCGACGAGCGGAAAGAAAAGCGGGAAGCCCCCGATCGCTGCTGGCATCGCAGCAGCCCGAATGGTCGAAGAGGGACGTGACCACATACTGTACCGGGCGAGTTCCAATTCGAAGAAGTCTGAGAAGTCGCGAGAAGGCCCCAAACACACAATTAGGATCAACCTCCCGGAAGAGGAAGTGCGACCGCAAGACATTCATCGTATAAAAAGACGCGGGGGGACGGAGCCGGGACACTCCCAGGACACATTCATCGGTTCAAGAGACCTAGAAAGAATTGAGCTTTTTTCCACTCGGGGGCTGTCATCCATGTAAGGGGGCAGAAGCGGGAGCGCGCGCGCGCGGCGCCCAAGAGCACGCCCAATCAGGGTCTTGCCGCAATGCGAATCCCTTGTCGTGCGCCTTCGCACGCTTGTTCGCGTCCGCGTTGCGAGCACCAGGAGTACGAGTCCGCCGCGCGCAGCCGGCCGCTGAGCATGCGCACGACCTATGTTTCTCGGCGAGCGAGTTTGGCAGTTTCCCGCCTCGTGGCCTGACACGGACGAGGACTTCACGAGGGTGGATGAGTCGCCACGGCACACGCCTCGTCAACGGCCTGAAGGCAACTCCTCGCCGCGGCGCGCCGCTTCCACGCGCCACAATTTATGGCGATGTGGCTTCCGTGGGTTCCGTGGGGACCGCTCGCTCTCGCACGGACGCACGTCCCTCCGCCCTCGCTCTCGGCGGGTGCCTGTCTCCGCACTCCGGGGAATCCGTGTGCGCGAATCCGATACAGTACGTACGCATTTGCTACATAAACATAGTGTTGGGTGGTATCGGCAGCGCGCTCCGGCATAACGTTAACGACGGAAACCGAGGGGCCCTGTGACAGTCACACTGACAGGTCGCGCCCCGGGGCGGCTGCTGCGGCTGCCGTCGGGGTGTGAACGTGAACGTCCACGGCGCGGCGCACCATACGCCTGCCCCCGATGTGCCTAGGCAGCGTCGCCACTCGGGGGTGCTTTGGCCATCTGCCTCTTCTCGGCCATCTGCCTCGGCTTCTTTTTGCCGCCGTGCTTGCCGCCGTGCTTGCCACCACCGACGCCGCCGTGCTTGCCTTCGGAGTGTACTCCCAAATTAGGGAGGCCCGAGGGCGGGCTGAGCTCCGTCGTGGGCGGGGGCGGTACGGGCGCGCTGCTCTGGCCGCCCCGAAAGAGGCCGAGCATCACGAGGAGCAGCACGAGCGCGCACCCGTAGATGCGTAAGCGACGGCCGGGCGGGGGTGCCTTCTTGTCGAGGAGGCCTCCATTCTCCTCGGAGTCGAGGGACGCGAGCCGGCGGTTCGCGGGCGTCATGCTGATGCCGGTGGTGGAGGCCGTCTCGAGGTTCGAGAGGATGAGCCGCGCGTGCACCGGCTTCAGCCCGGCGGTCAACAGGTCCTGCATCGTCGCCTCGCCAAGCAGCTCGAGCGTCGTCAGACCGGCTGCGTCGAGCTGCGCGCTGCAGTGCTCGAGGCCCACACTGCGCAGAAACGAGGCGACCTTGTCGCCGCCGTCGATCGCCGATGCGCCGGATGAGAGGCTGCCGTACTCCTGCTTGCTCCCAAGATTGCTGATGATCAGCTTCGCATGCACCGGACGCACGCCGGAGTCGACGAGCTCCTCGTACTGCGCGTTCCGCAGCGCCTCCATGGACGTGTAGAAGCCATTGTGCACCACCGCCTGGATGCAAGATTCGAGCCCAATCTCCGACAGGAAGGCCTCGACCTCGGCCGTGCCCGACATGGTCAGTAGAGGCACAAAACTCCGTTTTCATTCACAACACACCAACACGCACAGACCAAACTCAAACAAGCGTGAAGGTCGAACACCTCGCACACGTCACAGCCGCTTCATTCTCATGCTCGCGACATGCAACGTGTACCGCGCTCACAGACACGGATCAGAGTCGCCATACTCCGTATTCACGCTTCCCCGCGTGTGTGTGAACGCTCACTGCTAGGCCGTCGCACCTTTCGATGATCCCCCAGTAGATGGAATGAACCTCGCAATTCATTCCCATTCGCTCCCAGCCCCTTGTTCATTCTGATCTCTCGGAGACCTGTCCGTCAAAGTCGTCAAACTTCTCTCCCCGAACGCGCACAGGGTCGTCAATGTCGACGTACGTGGCCGAGTGCCTCTGCAAGGCCTGCGCCGTTGAGCTCACGGGCGAGCCGGGATGGGCGTGCTACTGTCACTGCTCTCAGTGCCGGCGCGCCCTTTCGGCCGATTACGCCACGCTCGTCGGGGCGGATCCCGACAAAATCAAAGTCACACGTGGTGAGTTTCGCTCGTACAGCACTGGAAAGGAGGAGCGTTACAGGTGCGCTAAGTCATCGTGAACCCCTGGTGCATCCGTGGCCGTGGCTCCATGCAGCCCCTGCCAAGCTCACCAAATTTTGTCGTTTCCTGTGACTGCTCACTCGCCACTCTCGCAGCTGCCCGACGTGCTCGGCCACGGTGTTTGCCGACCTTCACCATCTGAAGCAGCGTGCCATCTACAACTCCATGTTCACGACTCCAAACCACGGCCCCGACGGCAAGATCGCCGACGGCCCGTTCAAGCCTGCCCTGCACATCTTTTACACCAGCGGCATTACCAAGGTGACCGACGGCCTCCCCAAGTACGAAGCGCTCCCAGCGGCCTTCGGTGGAAACGACAAGCAGGTCAACGAGGACGGGACGCCGAAGGAGTGATCTAGGGGTGAAGTGTCCACGAAATCGGGTCGATGAACATGCTGCCGTGGGGGGCAGGGGGGGGGGTGTTACGCGAACGTCCGACCGACCCGGGTCAGTCGAGATGCAACTGAGATCGTAAGATGGCCCGACGGACTCGGCCTGTACCAGCCGCGCTACGGGTAGCTGCGCTCTCTGTGCTAGGCCCGAGGCTGTTTCCGATTTGCAAGTGGGTTGTACGGTACTCTCGGTCATTGGCTACTACGTGACCGCCACACGCCGTGTGACTCATCGACACTCGGACTCGCACACACCTACACCGTTCTACACCGTCCACACGAGTCACGACACGCCTACTACGACCCGGGGCGGGCGCGCGCACACGGCGGACACGCACCGCGTGCACGTGACCGCGCGAGTCCGGCCCGACCATGGTTGCACGGTAGACGGTTCCACACGCCACCGAGGCAGCGCGGCACAGTCACCGCGCGACCGCAGCCCGACCCTCGCCCGTCAGCGCGGCACCACCCGGTACGCTGCAATCGAATGATTCGGGATGGTTATGGTACAAGGGGCACGAGCACGCTCACAGATCACGGAGAGCCCAGCCCCAGAGGCAGAGGTGCCACACGAGGAGCCACGTGGAGCATGGCATGCGCCGTGGTGAGCACTTGCATGCACGTGGAGCCACGTGGAGCCACGTGGAGCATGAAATGCGCCGTGGTGAGCACTTGCATGCAGGTGGAGCATGGCCATGCGGTACACGAAGGAACGCCGAACGCCGAACGTCGAACGCTAACGAGCCACTTCAAATGGTACACGTCGCAAGTGATGTGATGCGACCGGAGGCCGACCCCAAAAGGGCGCTCAGCACGGCGCTCAGCTCACGGGCTGAAGCCATCGAAGTCCGGCAGCGCGATCTCGTGCGCGATCTCGGGTGCACGCCTCCTCCGCTTCTCAAGGGCGGGTGAGCGATCGCGGGGGCTGTCGCGGGGGCTGTCGTCGCGGGGGCTGTCGTCGTGGGGGCTGTCGTTGCCGAGCCACCCCTTGCGCAGTGCTGAGCGCCCCAGCTGCCATGGAACGTCTGTATTGGCGACCTTGGCGGGTCCGCGGCGGGAACCACGCTTGATTCCCGCGCTGCTGCTGCCGCTGCTGCCGCTGCTGCCGCTGCTGCTGCTCCTGCCGCTGCTGCCGCTGCTGCCGCCGCTGGTGGTGCTGCTGCTGGTGCTGCCGCCGCTGCTCATGCTGCCTTGGACCGGCGCCGTGATGAGCGCCGAGGGCTTCGGCGTCGTGGCGGCCGCGATGCTGTGAAGGTAGCGTCGAGAGGCCACATCCTCAGCCTGTCGGGCCGCGAGGGTCGAAAGGACATTGGACTGCCACGTACTGCCGGGGCGTGCAGCTGCGTGCGCATTCTCCAACGTCATCGTCTTGAAGACGGCCCTGTGGAAAGCCGAGACGCTCTGCCGTACCGACGCCGTCGACGACGACGACGACGCCGAGGGGGACTCGGAGGGGGCCTTGGAGGGGGCCTTGGAGGGACTGGACTTGACTTGACTTGACTTGGAAGGGGCCTTGGAGGCGGACGAGAGGAGGGGTGGTGATGACAGGGCGCTCACGTCGGCACCCGTGAGCATGCGCTCAAGGAGTTGTTCCTCTGGCACGGAGCCGAGGAGCTCGTCGGCGTGCCACCAGCGCAGCTCGCGGGAGGCGTGCTCCTCCGAGGTGGCGTCCACCGAGGAGACCATCGCTGAGGGCAGGTACTCCACTTTGAGGAAGTAGCAGACGTACCTGCCTTGCCGGTTGAGGATGCGCACCGTGGACGACGTCCGCAGGCTCGAGGCGATGCCCTCCACGTCGCCGAAGAGGAAGCCTGCGAGAGCGGAGCGGAGCGGTTAGGCCATGGGGCGACGAGTGCGTGGCTCGGGCGCGCGGGCGGGGCGAATCATCTCTGGCAGTTGGACGGCACGCGAGGGAGGGGCGCGCGCGCACCCGTCTCCTCGCAGAGCTCGCGCGCGGCCGTGAAGAAGGCGTCATTGTCGCCCTCCTCACGCCGGCCGCCAAAATCGCTCAGCTTGCCCGCCCGCGTGCCGTTCGTCAAGCCCTGCAGCAAGAAGTGGATCCCTCGCCCGGGAAGGTCGACGTACGGCACGACGCCCGCACCGGCGATGGAGACGCCGGAGATGACGTGGCCCGAGGGCCTCCCGGGGCGGTTCCCGCCGGGCACGGGCACCAAAGCGCCCGTCCACTCAGGGAGCAGCGCCAACAACAGTTGGGCGCGATAGAGAGGGTGCAGCATCTTTCCGACCGGCTGCTTCGAAAGGTCCGGGCAACTTGGGTGCAACTTGGATGGGTCGTTGATGAAAGTCCAAATTCGGCACCTTGATGCAAGGAATCTGAGCGCGGCAAAGCAATCGAAAAGGGGGTTGCCGCAGCCGGCGCTGCGAAGTGTACAGTCACGCTGCATGACGCTGTCTGATGCGCGAGCGTGTCGCACGTGCTACACGGCTTGCGAGTTCGAGGGAGCTCGAGGGAGGATGGTGCATCGAGGTCCAGGGAGAGCCATGGCCCATGTGCATGCACGCATGCACGCATGCAACCATTATAACTCCATTCTCCAATCACTATTTCCCAGGTCTTCAGCTTCAGTTTGCAGTTCGGAAATGCGGCATGGAGCGTCTTGGAACCTTTGCGTCTGTCTGAGCGTCGTCGCCACATTGCGCGCGACTGTGACTCCCATCCGGCCGAGCGCGAGATGGTTCGCTTCCCACATGAATGGGCGTTCACACTCGACGGACGCCGCCTCGATGCCTAGGAGAGCCCAGCTGACCACCACGAGGGGTGGCAAGGCCGACCAGCCATGGGTGGCGAGGGCATCGAGGTGCCATGCGAGCAGATAGATTACGAGCAGCGTGCGTAGGTGGACGACGTAGACGAACGGCAACGGCGTCGCATTGATGCGCTCCATGACTCCCCATGCGGTCGTGAGACCGTCGATGTAACCGTTGATCTGGTGATACGCGCTCGCTCGAATCGTGGGCTCGAGCTCGAGCTCGACCGCCGCGCGCAACGCGAGCGAGCGCAGTCGGTTGAGCACGAGCACGGGGGCCGCGTCTCCATTGGCCGATAGGAGCTCATCAGCTGCGGCTTCGTCGAGCAGCGGGCCAACCTCGAGTCGTTGGTGCGCCCTGCGCCTCTCTGGCTGCCAGCCTTGGCGCGTGGGTGGGCGCAGGAAGTTCTTGACCACCAGCGGGTAGAGGCAGATCCACCGAGCAAGGCTGTCGACCAGCTCAGGGTGGCTCGCGCACACGACCAGTGCTGTGGACGACAGCGTGCGGCACGTCCCAACCACCTGACCCGCTGCAACGCGCGCGTCCCAGTAGCGCACGGCAGCGCGGCCGAGACGGAAGACGAGCAGCAAGGAGACGGGCGTGAGCAGCGGCTTGATGAGGTCATCGAGTGGCAGCATCAGGGCTCGCATGTTCTCGAAGGTGGAGAAGATGGCTCCCCACAGGACCCCCCACACGAAGAAGCCAAGGACTGGCGGCAGCACATCGGGCAAGCTGCGTCCGCGGCAGCGAAAGATGAGTAGGTAAGAGTGCGGGTCGTACGTTGCGATATTCTGATCGCAGAGGGTGAGCGCGTCAAGGCGAGCCGGAAAAAGGACAGCATCGAGCAGCGCAGTCAATCCCGGTGCACCTGCGCGACTGCTCGTTGCCACAGCTGGAGTCGGCGCAAGATTTACGACGTTACTCCCCAGTGGATTGACCACGGAAAATTCGCCCGGCCCTGTGGAGGATGTGGCTGCGATGGTCATTGGCCGGCCGCCTCGTTGACGTGCCGCGTGCGTGCGCGTGTGTCGCGTCCGCGCGTGCACTCGCGTGCAAGGGGTTGCAGAGCTTGCGGATTTGATTTTTCCACATATGCGCTTCGAGATAAAGTTTGTCGAGGATTCTTGCAGCTCGTCTGCACGTCAAACTTCACGCAAAAACGCGTGGGAACTCTCGCGTCCGCTCCTCTCGCGAGTTCATGTGCGCAGCCATTCATGTGCTCGACGATGCTGGGAACCGCCGTCCCGCCTCCGAAGCGGCGTCGAGCAGCGCGTGTGCCCCGAGCTTGGACCCACCGTGGCCCTCTGGGCTGGTGCTCTACCTCGAAGTCCTCGACGGACCGGCGTGCGAGAGGCTCGAGGCGTACATCGGCGAGCTCTTCGAGCGGGCGCGGGCGGGCGGGCTCGGTGCCTCGTACGTGCCCAAGCCTCAGCAGTGGGAGGCGACCGGGCAGGGTCGGGCGACGCTCCACTTTGGCGCTCTCGTCAAGTACAACAAGGTGCTCTGGGGCGCCGCCGGCGTGGCGCCCGTGCCCGAGGAGCTCGAGCGCGTGCTGGACGTGCTGGGCGCTGCGGGCCTCTTTGACGCCGCGCAGCGGCCGGACACGTGCTGCATCAATTGCTACGAGGCCGGCACGTGGATCCCGCCGCACGTCGACAGCGACGCCTTCGCCCGCCCATTCTTCACACTTAGCCTCCTCTCAACACAGGAGACGGTCTTCGGCGAGGCGTTGGCCGGCGGCGAAGGTAACTGGGACGGCGGCGCGCGCATCGCGCTGCCGCGCGGCTCGGTGCTCCGCGTGGACGGCGTCGCCGGTGGCCCGCACGTCCTCCACGCCGTCGTGCGCTGCTCCGCGCCGCGGTACAGCCTTGTCTTCCGTCGCCTGTCCATCGCGAGCCGAGCGCACCTCCAGGCGTTGCAGGCAGCCGGCGAGGCGCATGCATCGGCACGACGCGAGCGGCGGCTGGCGCTGAAGCAGAGCAAGGGGCGGAAGGCCAAGATGGAGGAGAGCATTCTCTTGGAGCTCGCGCCGCCGCAGCGGGGGGAAGGCGACCAAGAGCAGTGGCGTCGCGAGCATGATGATGATGATGATGATCATTGGACGAGGATGGAGGTTACCTCGCCGGTAGCGCTGGCGAGCTGCAGAGAGTGTGGAGCTTCGGAGAGTGGAGTACACACGCGTTGTAGCGGTGCGCATTGACCGAGCGTGCGTGCGTTTCCGAAAGAAACCCACAGCACCTTGAAACAGCGACGTGCAATTGGAGCGCGGCGTGACGTGACTCCGCGTCGCGTCCGAACGCATCACGCATGGCGGATGCGCGCACCCCGTGGCGGTTTGACGACGCCATCGCGAGAAAAACCTTTTCGTGACTGTCACGGCCCGACGGCCGGCTCGTGAACAGCTTTCGCATGTGACAGGACCCACACCGCCGCCCCGGCCGCCCGTCGCCGCCGGGGCGCCGGGGCCGCCCCCGCCCGTCCCCCGGTGCTCACGACGTTGCTTGCGGCGCCCTCTCTCTCATTGGGTTTGGTGAGTGCGGCGGCCTGCGGCGGGATGTCGTTTCCCTGTCGCGTACGAGTACACGGTAGTGCACGCACGATCTCGCCTGACGGCGGCTCTTCCGTCATCTTACATCTAGCGCACGTCGGCGTAAAAGTCTGGGCTCACAGCCGTTTCACAGCCAATGTTTAGTTTCACACAGGAGCTGATGCATGCGCGAGAAATTCGTCCCACGACCTTCCCTGTTTTTGCGACGGGCTGTCTGTCGTGTCGTCGGTGCACGTAGGAATACCGATCTCGCCTCCTGCGCCTGAGACGTTTGTACGTCGGCGCAAAGGCGGCATGCCTTCAAGGATCCGATCATATCTTGGTCATGCACATGTAAGGCATCAAGCCAAAGGCATCTTGCGACTAGTACTGTTGTGCCTCGCCCAAACGCCCGGCGCGCTGGCCCAATTCGCAATCAATGGGACTGCAAACGCGACTGCAGAGTGCAGGTGCACAAACGTGTGCACGGGCGCTCCGCAGTATGCCGTTGATGGTGAGTGTGACGATGGCGGCCCGGGCGCCGAATACGGCCTGTGCGAGTACGGCTCCGACTGCCTTGACTGCGGCGGGCCTCGCTGCGGCAACTCTACTAGCTTGAGTGCTTCGTATTCGTATGACTACGAAGGCGGCCCTCCCTTTCCTCCTCTGCCCCCCCTCGACCCCCCTTCGCCCTCTATGCCGCCGCTGCCGCCCGGGTGCACCTGCAACAGCTCATGCGTGGGAAACCCCCAGTACTCTGGTGATGGCGTGTGCGACGATGGTGGGCCGGGCGCCGATTTCGATGAGTGCGCGTACGCCACCGACTGCCTGGACTGCGGCCTGGACTGCGGCGCTTCGCCCTCTATGCCGCCGGTGCCGCCCGGTTGCACCTGCAACAGCTCATGCGTGGGAAACCCCGAGTACTCTGGTGATGGCGTGTGCGACGATGGTGGGCCGGGCGCCGATTTCAATGAGTGCGCGTATGCCACCGACTGCCTGGACTGCGGCCCGGACTGCCTTGGCTTGCCCGCAGCACCGGCTCCAGGAGCGCCAGCCCCGAGCCCTTCTCCGCTTCGGACGACGTCTCCGCCGCCTTCCATGGTCGTTGAGGGATCCTTTCCTTCACCGCCCTGGCGCCCCTCGGGCGTCGTCGAGGCTCCGTCCTCGTTGCCCTCGATGGCGGTGGGTGCTCTGGCGGGCTTGGGGATCCTCGCAGCCCTCTTCGGCTGCCGCTGGTGTGCACGCAAGATGCCGCCCTCGTGCTACGCAAGATGCCGCCCGCGCAAGAAGGGCAATGACCCTTTGGGCAATGAGCCCGAGTTTGCGGGCACGGCCTCCCTCGTTTTCGAAGGCCGTGGAGCGCAAATGTCCTCGTCCGACTCGTCCAAGTGGAAGGTGGACGAAGATGATGGACTTTGATCCCATTAATTTGATAATCTCCGATTCATCTCCGACTTAATGACGATTCTTCCAAGTGGAAGGTGATTGGTGGACGTTGATCATGGGACGTTGATCGGACCGATGCGCAGAGTGCTTGTTCGCTGCCGACGAGTGCCCCTGTGCCGTGGAGGGACCCCGAGGGGGGGGCGAGCCCCTAATTGCGGTTGAGGACTCTCGATGGAGCTTAATTGTCGGTGTACGTCAATGTAGTGCTGCTGTGTGGTTTTGCATGGGAGTAGCTGAAGAGTACGCGCACCACTCATAATATGCCGAATGCCGTGCGACGCCCTTGGTGCGACGTGTACGCTCACGTGGGAGAGGCATCGTACATGGGACAAGTAGCCCAAATCCAGACAAGCCTTTTCGCACTGAGTGAGTGAGTGAGTGAGTGATTGAGTGAGTGAGACGATGTAGACTGTGTCACCCAAACCCGAATCGTAGGATTCGAACCATGGCCACGAGCTTGCTGCGTGTGCTGCTATGGGATACCCTATGTGCCTTAGTGGGTATCTCGACCTGTACCCCGTATTGTTCCACGGTGTGTCCATGTATGTCTCAACAACTCACTAACTCACTCCTTCTCGCAGGCTCAGGGCACGCGGCTGGCAGAGGCGGAGGCAGACTGCGGCAGCAACCGGGTTTACCCCGATGCGAGATCTGTAAACTGAACACAATTCTTCCCCACCCCCGGTTTCGTCTGAATACCGGGAGGGAAGCCTCAGAGATTAACCGCCAGCGTGAAATTAGCGCGTGCGCGAATCGATAGGAATTTGCGGTGGAGCCCGATTTCCGACTTGTCCGTCTGTGTGTGTGTCTGTCCGTGAACGTTAACACGACAGACGCGACAGCCGGTGCTACGGCACTGTTACTGCCCGCTCAGAATACACACACCTTACATGACCCCAAACGAGACGCGTAGCATGCGCGCGCTGGCGGCGTTGAGGATG
>Ga0210244_102113_pt1 | contig 13579 bp, 9 predicted proteins | sample ChrtobMetaP3_0mM_FD_155473 | JGI IMG/M metagenome (GOLD analysis project Ga0210244, IMG submission 155473) | Chrysochromulina tobin associated microbial communities from unialgal haptophyte culture, Seattle, Washington, United States - P3_0mM | ecosystem: Host-associated > Algae > Haptophytes >...
GGGTGCCGATCGCCGAGCGTCGCACGCATCGCCTCAAGCGCCTCGCGCACCAGCGGCTCCGCCTCGTCAAGCTTGCCCTGGTCCTGCAGCAGCGTCCCAAGATTGTTGATGGAGCCGAGCGTGTCAGGGTGCCGATCGCCGAGCGTCGCACGCTGCACCTCGAGCGCCTCGCGCACCAGCGGCTCCGCCTCGTCAAGCTTGCCCTGGGCCAGCAGCAGCGTCCCGAGATTGTGGATGGAGCCGAGCGTGTCAGGGTGCCGATCGCCGAGCGTCGCACGCCTCACCTCGAACGCCTTGCGCTTCAGCGGCTCCGCCTCGTCAAGCTTGCCCTGGGCCTGCAGCAGCGTCCCCAGATTGCCAATGGAGGCAAGCGTGTGAGGGTGCCGATTGCCGAGCGTCGCACGCATCGCCTCGAGCGCCTCGCGCAGCAGCGGCTCCGCCTCGTCACGCTTGCCCTGAACCTTCAGCAGAGTCCCCAGATTATTAATAGAGCTGAGCGTGACAGGGTGGCGACCGCCGAGCAACGCACGCCTCGCCTCGAGCGCCTCGCGCAGCAGCGGCTCCGCCTTGTCGAGCTTGCCCTGGTCCTGCAGCAGATTCCCCAGATTGTTGATGGTGGCGAGCGTGTGAGGGTGCCGATCGCCGAGCGTCGCACGCATCGCCTCGAGCGCCTCGCGCACCAGCGGCTCCGCCTCGTCAAGCTTGCCCTGGTCCTTCAGCAGCAACCCCAGATTGTGGATGGAGCCGAGCGTGTCAGGGTGCCGATCGCCGAGCGTCGCACGCTGCACCTCGAGCGCCTGGCGCAGCAGCGGCTCCGCCTCGTCATGCTTGCCCTGAACCTTCAGCAGATTCCCCAGATTGTTGATGGAAGCGAGCGTGTCAGGGTGCCAATCGCCGAGCGTGGCACGCTGCACCTCGAGCGCCTCGCGAAAAAGCGGCTCCGCCTCGTCGAGCTTGCCCTGGTCTTTGAGCAGCGACCCCAGGCGATTCTGCATCAGCGACGTCGCCCGCTCGTCGCGTGGCATGCGCGCCAGCGCCGCGCGGCCCTCCGCCGCGAGCCACTCGCGCAGCGCCTCCGAGAGCCGCGCATCCAGCTCCGTGTGACCGCCTTTTAGTGTGCGATCGATCGCCGCGTGCACCATCGCCTGATCCTCCCGCGTGAAGCACTCGGCCGAGCGCGAGTCTATGCGTGCCACGCTCGCCGCGATCACGTCAAACTCACCCACCAGCGCCGCCTGAAAGTCGTCCGACTCCGCCGGCGGCAGCCGCACCCTCAGCGCCGACGACGCGGCGCCCTTTGTTCCTTGCGCCGTCAGAGTGCACAGCACCTACCAGAGCATCCACGCGCGCCGAAGTGGCACCGCGTCCCGCCATGGCGCGAAGACGAGGCACGTGTGCCCGATCGCGGCCGTCGTGAGCTGGAAGACGACGTCCCAGTTGCAAGGCCGTTGCGCCGTGCCCACGTCGCCGATCCAGTGCTGGTACTGCGAAAAGATGTCGAGGTACTTGCGCGCGTGCGAGACGAAGATGGTCGGTGCGGCGGCCAACGGCACTCCTGTCACGGGGTCGGCCGCCCCCAAGCGGACGAGGCACGCGGCCAGCGAGTCCCCTGCTGTCTCGGTGAGCGGCTTGCACACGCGCTCGCACACGTCCTCAGTCGTGGCATCGACGAGCAGCGCCTCGTGTGCCCGAGCGAAAGCGCGCAGGCACGCGACCGACACGCCGAGAAACGGCCAGTTGGGCAGCGCACCGATGGCCGCAGCAGACACCTTGCACTCTTTCGGCGCATCGCCGTCGCCGAGCCGCTCGAGGCGGACGCGCCACCGCCCGTCGGAAGATCCCAGCTTCTCGAGGAGGGTGACACCCTGTATGTGACAAAGAAGAGAGGGGCGCGGCGCACGGTCAGCGCATATTGAATGCTGGTGTCCATGAAGGCAGCGATGACACTCGACTTGAGTCCACGCACCTGGCCGTTGAGCTCCGGCGCGTCCTGCAGGCCAAACAGCGCCGCCGGGTCGCCTGCCGAGAGCGCCCTCCGAGCTGCCTTCGCATCCTCGCTCACGGGCTCGAGCGACCCGATCCCGAGCCAGTCGGCCTTGCGCGCCGCTAGCCGCAGCGGCGCCAGGCGCACCGCCTTCATCCACATGTCGCGGCCCACCCTCCACGAGAATGTGACATCGGATGCTGGCACATTCATCTCCTCCACTGGCTGCTGGTCGCCGCCAGTCCTGGCTCGAACGACCCACTCACCCGGCCGGCCCTCGCGCAGAAGGTCGCCCTCCAGGCCGACACCGGCGACGGTGGCGACGACAGGATCGCCCGGCCGCAGCGGCTGTTGACGCCGCCGATCCACCACGACGTGGACGAGCGAGGTCACGCCGTCGGACGCGAGGACGTCGAAGCCATCCTCGGTCGCCTCAACGAGTGTCGCATCGAGCGGCACGCCGGGCAGGTACTCTTCCATGTCCTTTGCAGCCATGTAGGTGCGGCTCCACTCGTATGGCGGGGCGATTGCGAGGTGCCGCGTCGGGCAAGGACGGTCGGTGGGCACGTGCGCCGTCGTGATGGCGTTAAGCAGCGCGCGTTCCGCGAGGGAGTCCTCCATCTTGCGAGCGAGAGTTTCTTCCGTGATCGCACCGTGCGATTTTACCGGTGTATAACTTCCCTACTGCGGATGTGAACGTTAAACACGACAGACGCGACAGCCGGTGCTCAAGTACAAATAGCTTGGAAAGGGGTGGGGGAGTACGTTCCCGCGCTCACGCGTGCGTTGCCTTGGGCCGGTGTGTGGCCTTCGGTCGGCCGAAGATGAGCGTCTGGGGACACGCTGGTGCACGGAGCGCGCCTGCCAAAGTTGCATGCATTTCATTCACCAGAGCCCTTTTTTGGTACCTATTTGATGGATCGGTTTCGATTTTTCTGTTAGACGCCGACGGCGTCACCTTTGTCTTCAATACCTGCACGCACGTGCCCACGCTCGGCACGGCAACGCGCTTGTAGGCGACCGGAGCGGTGCGACGTCCGTGCCCACCGTCGACGAGCACGGCGACGCGCTCGATCACGGCGCCGAGCGTCGCCTTCCCCACGCCCGTCCCCATGACTGCTGACGCGACGCTCGTTTCCACGTGATCTTGTTTCAAGACGTCCAGATGACGGCGAGCGGGACGTTCGAGCCGGAAGGAGCGGCTCCCTAACTTCGGCGTGCGGTGACTCTCCCTGGAATCGCCGCGCCCGCGGCTCTGCGGTCGGCGCATCGGGCCGTGTTCATGAGGCTTCTGTCAAGCTGTGACAGGTGCTCCAGGCACTGGACGACCATTGAGTTGATGGACGCTCCAATTGTTGGTGGCAAAGGCCGGACGAAACATCCAGCCGAGCTCGCCCGTGGCTGCGCAAGCATCTGAGCCACGCACGTCTAGCTGCGGTAGCCGGCTTCCAGTAGCAAACCGTGAGTATAACTGTGGTACTGTGAGGGACTCTACACATAGCTTTTGTTGAGGGGTGGGGGAGTAAGTGCAAGTCAAGTCTATACATAAACAACAGACAACCATACTTACTTGACTTGACTTGACTAAGATGTGCACGCGCTCACGCGTGCGTTGCCTTGGGCCGGTGTGTGCTCCGGGTCTCAAAGGACGGCTCCGCACGCGCACCCCCAACACAACACTCCTACATGTGCTACGGCATCTACGGCACTGTGACCTCAAACCACGCACGCTCCGTGAAGTATACTCACTCTCTCATTCACTCACTCACGAAACTCCCTCGTTCCCGCCACGTGCGCTCGCACACGCATCCTCGCACGCTCGGCCATCACAAACTACGGCACTGTTACTGCCCGCTCTTCCGAACACGACAGGTTGTCCAATAAAAACGGGTCGACACAGTACAGCGGCATTCATGCGAGCGCCCGATGCGGGCGGGCTTATACAAACATGGACTGTTGGACTCCAGCTCTCCAGGCATGGACTATACTGGCAGGTGAGGCCCCAAGTCACGGGAGTATGTCGAACACACACATGAACACACACGGGGATCCGGCATCCGGTAGACGCGCGGCCACGACTATGCCGATGCTCAGAGCCGTGGCAAGGCTGGCAACCCTGTTACAAAGCGCACTTTTTTGACCTAGGGGGACCTTGGGTCAGGGGGGTTTCCTATACATTTTGGGGGTAGTTTCCTATACGATACGTATCCTGATGGATCCTGATGGATCCTGCATGTATCCTTCATGTATCCTGATGTATCTCAAATGTATCGTACATGCTCTGTTACATTCAATGATTGAATGAAAACATATTCCTATATTTTACACGTATCCCAAACGAGTCCAAGATACATTTTGGGATACACATCAGATACATCAAAATACATGTATCGTGCGCGCTTCCTTGGTGTCACACTGGATACACATCAAGATACATCAGGATACGTGTAGAATCCGCCGGAATCTCGTCGGACCTCACCGCGCTCCGCGGATACCGGTCAAAGTATGGTTCCATGAGCGATACCTAACGGATTGCACACCTTCTCCCCGCTCGCAGCCGCGCCCCTGCCAGATGAGCTCATCAGCTCTGCAACGGTACCTGCGGTGTGTGTGGTGTGTGTGTGTGTGAATGTGTCGGTAATCGGCATCGGTGTGATTTCCAACGTAACAGCTGCCACTGTACACACGGGACAGACACACGGATCGAGACACAGACGACGCCTCAGAACCCAACCGACTCACCGACGCACGCGCGCACGATGCCACGCCATGGACCCCTGTGGCCCACCCAGCGGCCGACTCAGAAGAGGCCGCCCCCTGCGAACCCGACCCTGCCCCCTCCCGCTCCCAGAGCGCCTCCCCGCGCCTGCTCAAAGGCGGTGGCGAAATGAAGGCGCGCGCTGCAGACGCGAGCGGCCGGCGGTGCGGCCAGAACACCCAATGAGCTCGAGCGACGCGAGAGGCGGAGACGGGGTGCGCTACGGCTGCGGCGAAGCCGACGAGGTACCGGCCACAACCCGCCTTTTTCCGGTCGGTCCGCCTCTGCAGCTTTCGACTCGATCTCGCGCAGCAAGATCACACGTGATGTGAGCGCCCACCCCTACGCGAGCCTGTAAAGCAAAGACACGTGCCAGGCCGTATTGCTTGGACCGCAACTTCTCTTACTCATCGCAGCGGGCTCATCTTCGCAAGCCGGCCACCACATCTCTACTGCTCGAGAAGCCGCAGCACCTCTGCTGCGCCCGCCTGCCGCGCCCACATGGCGGCCGTCTCACGTTTCGCGTTCCCGAGGCCGGGCTGTGCGCCATGTGCGAGGAGCGTCTCCACTGTGAGCTTGTGGCGCATCACATCATAGTAGGGAGCGTTTGGCGGCAGGCGGCGCGGCCCGTGCATGCATGCAAAGTGGAGCGCTGTGCTGCCCGTGGTTGTGGCGCCCACATCGGGCGTTGCTCCGTGCAGCAGGAGCAGCTGCACTACAGGCACGTGAGCCCACAAGCATGCGCGCATCAGAGGCGTCCAGCCGTCCTCGTCTAGCAGGTCAGGGTCGATACCTTGGGCGAGCTGCGCCTCGACGACGCCCACGCGCCCGTCGATGGCGGCGACGTGGATCGCATGATATCCGTCACGCGCATCGCGTGCATCGACCACAGCGAGGGGCATCTTGCGCAGGTTGGTCGGCTTCAGTTTGACGTCATCGAGCTCGCAGAAGGCGCAGTCGGGTCGGCGCACTCGCACGCAGTACCGGCCGCTCGCCGGCTCCATGGGCCAGAGGACCGTGCCAAGGGCGTCGTTGAGCTCGGGGCGGCCCGTGAGGCCATGCACGATGACACGGTCCTGCGGCCTCAGCGCCATCGACTCTTCGGCCTGAAGAGGCGATGGCGCGACGAGTGGTGGTGGAGGCATGTCAGTGCTGTCTTCCCATTCCTCATCGACGTCCTCCTCGTCCTCCTCTTCCTCGTCCTCGCCATCGTCCTCGCCATCGTCGTCGAATTCCTCCTCCTCACGGGCCGTGGCGTTCGGTCCGTATTCACCCAGGGCTGTCGCGAGCTCGAGCCAGATCGACGCCCCGCCCACGTCAGCACAGATATCCATTGCCAAGATCGGCCAACAACCAGTTCTCCAATGCCAACGCGTGCCGAGCCAGCGGCGTCTGCCGCCCATGCGCAACTCCATCGCCTCCATGGCCACCGATGGCTCCATGGCCTGGCACGAGTTGCCATAGACGACCTCGGCCGTTGCGCGCAGCGAGCGGCCGCCCATCACGGCCGCAAAGACATTCTCGCCACCCCACTTCTCCTTGGCATCCTGCTTCTCAAAAGCGTACGGCAGTAGCGCCGTGGCGGTGCGTAGAAAAGCCGCCCAGTCCCAGCTCCTGGGCACAACGCCATGCTTCACGCTGAGCTTGCAGTAGATGAGAAAGTCGCTGGAGATGAGGTCGCCGTCGTCGCGCGCGTATAAGCCATGGAGGAAGCCGCCACCCCAGCACATATCATCATCCACACGCATCCGATAGCAGTCGCACAGCCACTCGCGCTGCTTGTCCGCCGAGAGGCCCTTCGCCCAGCCTGTCTGCAGGGCGGCCTGCAGGCCAGCCTCTGACAAGCTCGGAGGCACGGCCCCGAGAGTGGCGTGAGAAGATGATGCGTCGCGCCGAGCTGACATGGGTGGCGATCCGACCTCGAGGCCCTGATTGAGAGCTCGACCGAAGCCGGCGCGGAAGCTGCTGTTCTGCTCGTGCTCCCGACGCTTGGCCGCCTTGCGCTCTTCGCGCTGCTTGGCCTCGAGCGGTCGAAGCAAGGCCACCGCCGCGGCCACCTGCGCAGCACCCGTGGTCATCAGATCTCATCAGTGCTCATCAGTGGTCATCAGTGATCATCAGTGGTCATAAGATCTCATCAGAGGTCATCAGCGGCCACCTGTGCAGCATCGCCGACGCCTGTGGTCGCGCTTCCGCCGGTAATGCGTCGCAGATCGCGAACGGCGGCGTCAGTCTCACCGAGCGACTCTGCCGCCTTGGCGCGCCGTATCAGGCTCTTGGCGTGACCTGGTGCGAGCGCGAGTGCAGCGCTTGCCGCCTCGGCCGCGCGTTCCCATTGATCGAGCTTGAGGCGGCACTCTGCGAGGTTGGAGCAAATCTTGACCTTTTCGTCGCGCTGCTCGCCACTGGCGCCACCGCGCCCGTCATACGCAGCCAGGGCGGCCTCGTACGCCGCCGCCGCCGAGGCAAAGTTCTGCGCAGCGAACGCGCCGTTGCCTTCCGCCTTGTGCGCCAGAGCCGCTTCGAACGTGCTCGCATCGAGGCTCGCGACAGCGTCGGGTGGCGCGTCCAGGCTGCACTGGCGGCAATACGACAGCACACGCTGCACGGTCGCCGCCTCCATGTTGATGTCGCAAAAGAGAGCCAGAGAGCCGTTGCCGTAGGCATGCTTGGCCACAACCACATCGTAGTCCTCCGCAGCGCCACTCGTAACCGAGTCTGCGTCCTCACGCTTCCCAACCTCCCGTCCCGCCATGAAGGGCACGAGGCTCTGGGTGCGCGAGCGAGGCGTCGTGCCGTACATGCGCTCATGCTCAGGCACCTGGCGGACGGCGTGGGCCTTGGCGCTGAACGTGGCCGTCGCGAGCTCTCCAGGGAACGTGCGCGCGACGCCTTCGGCGTTCTCTCTCGCGGGTGCCCAGGTAGTACGATAGTATCCGCCCATCGCCCAAACAACGCCGAAGAGGCGCTGGAGCATCGGGAGCGCCATCGCGGCGTCGCACGTGGTCACAGCGATGGCGCCGCCACCACGGGCGAAGCTCTGCAGCGCTGTGCCGAGTGCACTCTCGACTGCCGGCACGGCTTGGTGATTCTCGGAAAGGTCTGAGAGCACGATCGCGTGGAAGCGGCCAGAGGCGATCGCCCGGCGACAAAGCTCAAGTTTGTCAGGGCGCGTGCCGCACTCGAGACCGATGCGCTCATAGCGCATGTTACGCCAGGCAGCTTCCGTAGCGGCCTTCACCTCGGCAGAATCGGCCGCAATGATAAAGCCAGGCGAGGGCTCCCGCTCGATCATCAGCAAGTGCTCGCTCATGAAGTCCGAGCTCATGGCTGTGCCGTCGATCACAAGAATATTCTTCTTCCCGGATTCCACCGTGAGAGCACCCTCGCCAGAGAGCGCACGTGCGCGCCGCTCCCTGGCCGCACGGTCCAGCGCATGTTGTCGCTCTTCTGCGGCTGATCCAACTGGACGACCCTCAGCAAGGGCTGCATCGAGCGCATTGGCGGCTTCAGCACACGTCATGCCTTCCTCCATGAGGCGCGACTGATTTCGAGAGTTCTGAAGCGCATGAGTGTTGAACATGCTGATGGGGTCACACGGGAGCGACGCTTGACACTTTGACACCCTGAGTGGCTCGACGCGCGCGAGACCGCGCGTGAACTAACTTGTGAAGAGACTGTGCCCCTCGCCCACGTGCTGCGCCAGCCGTTACATCGGCGGCCGGGGTCGCGCTCACCAGGCTGCTGTGTAGTGTAGCTTTGATGAACAACAAGTCAAGCACGCGACCAAGTTGCAGGAAATGTCGAACATCTCGATCGACGCGTGGTCGCGCGCCCTTTATTCGAACATAAGTCCATGGTCGGGGACATCGCTCTCTGTTTTCACAGAGATCAGAGAATAATTCCTAAAGGATCGAATAATCCACCCAAATGTTTTGGAGCGGTCCGACGAACACCTCCTTAACTTACCACACCAGTCGAGTCACGCCCCAGCGCCGCTTGCTAGCTTTTTAGTAAACTAAGGTTACCGAAACCTCCCCGTCGGCCTACTTAATGTCCTCGTCGCCAGTGGCCGCCGTCTCCGTCGTGTCACGCATGCCCGGGGTTGCAGCCACGTGGCGCTCCGCGTCCACACCCACGGTCGCCTGTAAGAACGCATAGAAGCGTTCGCTGCCGACGTGCCCGGTCTCGAGCCACGTGGCACAATCCTGCTGAAGCCTGCTCAGGTCGACGTGCGGCCCGAGCGCCGGCGGCGAGTACGCTATCGCCCTCAGTAGCCCCTCCCCTAATGAGAGAGGCAATCATGGGCAATTAGGGGCAATCAGGGACACTCGGGCAGGATTGGGTACACTATCGCCCTCAGCAGCCTCACCGCGGACGCCAACGTAGGGCTCTCTCCGCCTTAGGGAGGCAATCATAGGCAATCATAGGCAATCAGGCTCACCGCGGACGCCACCATAGGCGCGGCAGAGGCGCTCGCGGTTCATGCCGAGGTGTGGCGAGGGGAAGTCGTTGCTGCCCGCTCCAAACGGAGTGGGCAGCGTGCCTGTGAAGAGAGGGGTGGGGTACGGGCGCCGTGCTGAGCACTTGCATGCACGCTGCCCGCTCCAAACGGAGTGGGCAGCGTGCCTGTGAAGAGAGGGGTGCGGGCGCCATGCTGAGCACTTGCATGCACGCTGCCCGCTCCAAACGAAGTGTGGGCAGCGTGCCTGTGAAGAGACGGAGGCACTCAGCATGCAATTCGGGAGTGGGTAGCGCGCCTGGGATGGGGCCGTAGAATGGACGGACAGCTTCCACAGCCGCGCGGAAGTCGACGAAACCCGTGAGGACGTACCTGACGAGCGAGGCCGTGAGCTGGTGTGAACGAGGCCGTGAGCTGGTGTGAACGACAGCGGCCGCCCTCCGACGAAACCCGTGAGGACGTACCGTGTGCCCGCCGTGATGGGCACGCCCGTGTGCATCGTGTAGCCGCAGAAGAGGATCGCGTGGCCGGGGGGCACCTGCATGCAAGTAGGGAGGCACTCAGCATGCAATTAGGGAGGTGGCACCGAGATGGGATGCTCCGCGTGGCCGTAGAGCGCGCCGCATGCAATTAGGGAGGCACTCAGCATGCAATTAGGGAGGAGGCACCGAGATGGGATGCTCCGCGTGGCCGAAGAGCGTGCCGCCCCCTTTGAAGTTGGACACGTCGTTCAGGGCGATGACGTATGAGAAGCAGCTCTCGTCATAGTGCCAGCCAAGCCCCGCCTGCTGTCCTGGACGCGCCGAGTACCTGATGAAGGAGGCAATCAGACGTAATCGGAGGTGATCGGAGGTCATCAGAGGTCATCAGAGGTCATCAGGTGCTCCTCGTACCTGATGAAAACAGAAACCATCAGATTCCATCGGTGGCACTCAGTCGCACTCAGTCGCACTCAGTCGCACTCCATGCCGATCAAGAGGCAATCAGAGCTCATTAGGATCGCGTACCTGACGACGAACTGGTCGCGAAGGAACAGTTGCTGCTCGTCGACGCCGAAGAGCCGCGCGAAGGCTGGCAGCAGCTGCGCGCGCAGCACCGTCCCCATCTCCACCTCAAGCCACGGCACTTGAACCACCTCGACGTCCGTCGTGGGGTGAAGCTTGTGACGGTCAGTGACCCACACGTGGACGAAATCGTCCGCTTGGACGGCGTCCAAGATGCGTTTCGTCAACATGGGGGAGAGGAGCGGCGTCACTCCCACAACGTCGCGCCCCTCGACCCATCGGATCTCGCTGCTCGGAGATTGCACCTCGCTGCGAGATCGGAGCACGTCCATCCCGGCCGTTAGGCACGCAGTCCGCTGGAATGAGGGCGGAGCTTCCCAGCCCCGTGTGAACGGAGCCGCGGCTGTGAACGGAGCCGCGGCTGTGAACGGAGCCGCGGCTGCGGCGGCGGCGGTTGCCTGGGCATTCACTACTGTACGTTTGGAAGGTCGAGGCTCCAGACGAGTGGCTTGCCTAATTTGGGCATCGACGGGTGGAGGCTCCAGACGAGTCGCAACTGACGCTTCTTCGAGGGCTTTCGCGAGCGCCGTGCGGCTGACGCGCAGAGGAAGCACCTTTTCCGCACGCCCTCGCCGCTGTGCATCGCCCAAGAGCGTCAACGTCATCGTCCCATCCTCCGGCGCAGCGTGCGAAGAGATCGACGCCAACGACCAGTCTTCTCGCGGCACGCAGCGCAAACCTACTCGGGTCGGACTGAGGTCGAAGCGCTCGTCGGACGGCGCGTACGATCGGCCAAGGGGCGGCTTGTCCCACGTGTTGAAGAGCAGCACGCTACGGACGAGCTCCTCGGGCGCGTCGCACACGGGCGCCGCCGCGTTCGAGTGGAGCCAAATCTGTGTCGGGTACGGCACTGCGTGTTGCAAGGAGCCGTCAAAGCGCAGCACACGACCGGCGACGGCCGGCACGGACGTGAGGGCGCCAAAGGGGAAGTCGTCCAGAGGCGTTCGCTCCCACACGCACGTAGGCGCTCGGACTCGTCGCCCGACGGCGAGGTAGCACACGTGTGCCCTCTTCGGATGGCGGAAGGGGCGTTTGAACCTGGCGCGCTCCTCGTCGATATCGACGTGCGCCTCGATGTTCTTCCACTCCTGCCGCGCCCAGTATTCCACAAAGCAAGACTCGTCGTCAGTCTCATCCAGAAAACTATCGATGGCGGCCTCCATGATGTTCTTGGGCTCGGAGCGCGTGAAGAGCAGGCTGTTTCCACGTTCGAAGCTGCTGCTGCGCGCCATCGCCACGGTGTGCAGCAAAGCACACGTTGCTGGTGTAAATACGCCGTCACAAACGAGCACCATTGCCAGGGAGGCTGCCCTGGCGTGCAGCTGAGCCCTCTTCCACGGGAGCAGCCACGACTGAACGCAGTCCACCTCTCATCTCCAGGGTCCTGAGAAAATCTCATGGAAAATCTCCGTTTTGTCACGTTCACAGTGTACGAATCGCCGAAAAACCTGCGACTGCACCGTAAGAAACCACCGGACGTGTTGAGTTTTCACAAGCCGAAAATGTAAGCTCTGTCATGCTTCGACAGGCGCACGCACCGCCAGACCAAGGCTTCAACTCGACAGCAGGCTCGGCAATGGCGACAGCACCACCCGCGGCAGCTCGGGCGCTGCTGGCCGAGCAGTGACAGTGCACACTCGCAGCCGTGGCGACTCCCGCTTCCTGGAAGCCTCCGCAGACCTGTGGGAAGACCTGTGGGAAAACTCCACCTCGTCCACGGCCGCGCGGCTCTCATGCGGCGCCGTGTCGGGCGGCGCCGTGTCGGGCCGCGCCGTGTCGGGCTCGGAGAGAAGCCACGCACCGAGCGCCCAGCCAGTCCCGGCCAGCAGATGGCGCACGGGGCCACCCGAGATCGCCCCCGAGATCGCCATCTCCGAGATCGCCATCCCCGAGATCGCCCCCGAGATCGCCATCCCCGAGATCGCCATCCCCGAGATCGCCCCCGAGATCGCCATCCCCGAGATCGCCCCCGAGATCGCCCCCGAGATGCGGCGCACGGACGCGCCGTCTTGAGCGCGCGTGCGCGTCGCGACGAGCACGCCATCGAAGCGGCCAGTGCACACGAGCAGCCCGTGCGAGCGCCAACGGCTCGCGTCCATTCGCGTCGCCGGCGCACCCAGCATCGCCACGCACCGCATCGTAGGATAGCTGCGCACAGTCCCATCCGCGCACCCGACGAGGACTGCACCTAGGCAGCGCTCAGGCGGCTCGAGCGGCGCGACGCTGGCGCCTGAGGCATTGGCGGCGGTGGTGGTGGTGGTGGTGGCGGCGGTGGCGGCGCATGGTGCGGCAACCTTAGACCGCTTCGATGCACGCCGCTCGCCGCCACTGCCCTCATCCTGAGCCGTCGCGTCAACATCGTCGACTGAGCACTCGATATGTCCGTCGACATCGCCGACATCGCCGCCACCGCCACCGCCACCATCGCCGGCATCGCCAGCATCGCCACCGCCTCCGCCACCATCGTCGTGCGGCCCCGGCTGCTCGAGCTCATCTCCATCGCCGGCATCCTCGTCCTCGGTTCCGTCCACGGAGAGCGCCGTCACGGCGCCTGGAGCCTCGAGTGTGCATGCCAGTGAGCCGTCGTTGCGAATGCGCAACAGAGAGGGCCCACCCGCCGCAACGAGCAGGTGAGCTCGAGGTTCGTCAGACCGCTGGCGCCCGGCACGGCGCCCGGTAGCGCCCAGCACGCGCACAGATTCGATCGCCGTGCCGGCCGGATGTCGTAGTCGCGAGGCCACTGCCACAAAGTCCTGCAATCTCAGCCGACGGAGAGGTCCGAGGAGCCCGAACACGAGCACCGTGCCGCCGACATCTGAGGCGGCGATGGCGGGTTGACCGTCCTCGGCTCGATGGCGTGCGAGGGCTGCGACTGCAAACGGGAGGCTGTGTGTGCAAATGGCAGTGCGGCCGCCATGGTAGTAGCCTATCGAACCTCGAGCGCAGCCGACAGCAAGGCCACCGTTGCCGCACGGGTCGAGAAGGTCGGCAGTCACGATGCATCGCACTGCAGCCGCGCCGCGCGTCTGAAGGACTTGCCGCACACGAAGCTCGGGCCAAAGCACGTGCGCACACACCTCGCCGCTCGCTTCGCCCACGTACGCCGTGAGCGAATGGGCGTCCATGTGCGCGGCCGTCATGTGTTCACAGAACGCGCAGAAGAGTCCCGTGATGGGCTTTCCATTGCCGCTTGACCCCAACAGTTAAGCGGCCGTGAACTCAACGTGTGATGAGACTGTTGGCAGAGCTACCACAGGGGCCCAACCAGGGGGAAGGGGTATTGGGCATATGGGGTACCGTGCGGACGCATA
>Ga0210244_102127_pt1 | contig 13514 bp, 6 predicted proteins | sample ChrtobMetaP3_0mM_FD_155473 | JGI IMG/M metagenome (GOLD analysis project Ga0210244, IMG submission 155473) | Chrysochromulina tobin associated microbial communities from unialgal haptophyte culture, Seattle, Washington, United States - P3_0mM | ecosystem: Host-associated > Algae > Haptophytes >...
CAGGTTCACCGCCTTCCACAAGTACATTAAAGTACGGGACGATACCGCCGAGCTGCCTGACGACCTCTTCGAGTACATTGGAGACGCACCCCTGTTCGTGAGGTCCCCGACCGTTACGGGAAAGCGCTACCTATCCGGGGCCACGTATAAGCTGTACGAGCCAAGGCGCAGAGCGGATGACCCCGACGGATTCTGGTCCTCCTCCGGAGCACCCGAGATTCCCGGCCGTGGCATGCGAGATCGAGTGTCTGCCGCCACCGGTAAGGAGGACGAGATGTTCAGCCTCGAATCTCATACCCACGCCACTTGTGCCCTCAGTCGAAACCCGGATAGGCTGCAGCAGATGGCGCTGCAAGTCGGCAGGCTAGTGGACGACCTCCGCCACGGCTCATGCCCCAGCTTGACCAGATGGCTTCGGTACATCGACATTTTCTACAGAGTCACCGGACGCCCGCCGTCTGTGATGCTAGTGGCAGACGGAGACGAGTTCACGACGCGCGACGCCAGCTGCCTCCTCGCAATCTCCACGCAGGCTGCTGCCGAGTTGGGTTGCGTTGTGCATCCTGAGGATGCCCATGACACGGCCGATATCCTGATATCAATTGGATCACCCTCGCGCGCGCGGGGCAGAGCCGAGGCGACCGTTCGCCTCCGCCCGACGCTGACCCTCGAAGAGTTACACTTCGACCCCACCGAATCGACCCCGGTCGACACCGCTATCGGCACCGTGATCGCCGAGTGCGACTTCATGATCGAATCATCGCCTTTCGCACCACTATGTGGTGCCCACGCGCCCCCACTTGAGCTGCGATCGATCATCGCCCAAGCCGTCGCGCGCATCCTCCGTGACTGCGGGGTACCCACTTCGCCCCCAAACGATTCGGTCATCTCCGCTGTGTTGACTAGCTGGGCCGACTACGGTGAGCCACTACCACCGACCTCACCGATATTGACAGTCAGAGAGGAGACGGGAGAAGTGCCCGCCGACAGCTTCGCGTGGCAGGATAGACCTGATCGGGAGCCCCTCGATCGCCGAGCCCCTACTACCGATCCCACGCTCGCTGACCAGCTGTCGGATATCGACTGCAGGGCCGTCATCGATGCCCTGCGAGGCTCTGCAAGAATCTCCCACCACGAGCGAGTGCGAGCATGCGACAAGTACGAGCTACTCGAAGACGCCCTATACAGGCGAACGTTCAAGGATGGAGAGCCCTCACGGGCAATAGTCGTGCCGCTGAAGCTTAGACCTGCAATACTCTCCAGGCATCACTTCTCAATGGCCGATGGAGGTGGCCACGTTGGGGGAGAGACCATGTTCAGGCAACTACGCGCCCATTACTGGTGGGCTGGGATGGAGCGAGAATGCCACTCTTTCGCGGCTGCCTGCGAGAAGTGCGGCAGCACAAGATCCCAGGCGACTATGTCCGTGCCCATCGGCTCAGCGCCCACCCCGACCAGGCCGTTCGAGGTCATCCATCTGGACCATAAGGGAGAGCTCCCCGAGTGCGATGGGTACAAGTACGTACTTGCTACCGTCTGCGCACTCACCAAGTTCACTCTATATAACCCGGTGAAGTCAACCACAGCCTCGGAGACCCTCGATGCATTGATCACGCATGTGTTCTCTATCTTTGGGCCGCCCTTGGTAATCGTAGCTGACAATGGAAGCGCTTTCGCCAACAAGCTCATGGATGCCTCAGAGCAGCTGTACGGATACCGTATGATACATGTCATGCCCCACACACCGCAGGCGAACGGACTTGCTGAGGCGGCTGTAAAAAAACTGAAGATTGCCCTCGACCGGCACACGAGCGATTACCAGGGATGGAAGCCACTTCTCCCTGCGATCCAGCACTGTGTCAACCAACGATTATCGCGCGACACGCAAATACCTTTCGTGTCCCTCTTCGGCTATCCCCCACCGACGCTTGCAGCTTTAGAGCAACCATATTTACTCCCCACCGCCAGCCCGGAGGAACGCACTATCCAAGAGTTCGGATTGCGAATGAGGCGGATGCACCTGAGGCTCACGAGAGAGCTTGACGATCTCAAGGACGCAGAGACACGACTGATGCCCCCCTCGAAGCCACTCCGGACAGTACTACCGGGAGATAAAGTATGGCTGAAGTACAGCGATTCGGAGAAGTCGCGTTACATCCGCAAGCATGGCAAGGGACTCGCCTGGAGGCACGCGTTCACGGTACTCGCGGCTAAGCCACATGCCGTGCTACTCGAGGTGCCATCGGACGGATCAGTCCCTGATGTTCTCCCATGGCAGTCCCTCAGGAAGTGCAGTTTTGCTGCACCTTTCTTTCACGACCCCGAGCTTGTGTTGCCCGATGTTGACGAACATGCCCTGCCGATGACCCCGGAGTCGGACACCTTGGCGCCGCCCATCAACACCCCTACAGTCGTCGATGAATTACCTGCGCTGCCGATCGACGACACGCCAGACGAATGGCACGCATGGCGTGAGGATAAACTCTACGACATCGAAAGCATTGTTAGTGCTGAACCGTCCGGCCGCGGATGGAAGCTAAGGGTCAAGTGGGAGGGTCATCCCACAATCACCACCGAGCGGCTGTCATCCATCGTGAGTCGGGTGACCGACCGACGTATACTGGAGGAGATCGACCTCCGTAAGGCGGAGCACCAGGGCCGGTATGCCACTGTGCCGTCGCCACCCGAGATAGCTACCGTAGCAGCACCGGCGCCCACTAGGGTGCAGCCCGCCAGGTCTAGTCGAGCTCATCCAGTGTTCTTGCTGTCTACCGACGATAGTAGAGCCGACACTACGCTGTTCGAGTTTGCTTGCTCGATATTGCATGTTGAGTCAGGGAAGAAGACGCAATCCCTGCACCAGTTGGAAGACGTACTCTGATGAGCTCTCGTACTACTGCGAGCTCGAGGGGGTGATGATACGTCTCCACCCTCCCCACACTACACCCCGGGACTCCTACCCTCGCTTCGAGTGACTCGAAGCGATACACCAGGACGACGCGCCCAAATCACTAGGGCGAGGTAGTTTCATGCAACTACCCGCCCAAATCCGGCTTGTTAATTAGATCGGCGGGCGCGTACCGGTAGGGGTACGTTGCGTTCGAGATACAGTGGCCATCCTCGCGGTGTCCCGATAGATCCGTCGCCCCAGGCCCTGCCTGACAGCCAGTTCGTGATGTTATCTGTTCCTAATACTCTCAATCAACCCTCCAACCCCAAGCTCATCAGTAGATGCGAGCACAGTGAACACATGAGTGGATCCTTGTCCGCCTGTGGGTTCTTTGCGAAAGAGTCAGTTGAATCGACACTCAAGGTACCGACCAGCCACTACCACACGAAACATTGCCACGCAGTTTGGTCGCGTCGCTCGGTGACGGTGGACTGACACACCGGCGAGGATTTTCAGTTGTGCGACCCAAATGGGGGGGAGTGGTCTACTATATTATTCATGTTTATAAGGCCCCACCCCTACACCTGTTTGGGAATTGAATGGTTGACCCAAGGGGGAGTGGTCTACTATTTTTCATGTTTATAAGGCCCCACCCCTACACCTGTTTGGGAATTGAATGTCAAGGATCGGCCCCCACCCCCGTCCCAGCCACACTACATCTATCGGTCCCCATGCCGGTAGTTCGTATAACTGGCCTCCCCGTGCCCCCGAGCAACTACGACCTCCGTGCCCAGCCCCATGAAGAGCACACTGATCGTCGTCTTAGTTATTTCCTAATTTGGTTGCCTATAAAGGTATTTCCTATAAAGTGCCGAATTTTCCCCGGAAAGAGATCGAACACTTCCAACGTACTATGCAGCTCATGTCGAGCAACGACGACGCCGGGGGCGCCCTCCGTGCCGCCGCCAAGCCCGGACTCGCGATCTATGGCTTGCGCCCTAAGCCATGGCACGATCGCAGCCCGCGGCGCACGGCCTGCGGCGTACCAACCCGCCCTCCGGATCAAATTTGCCACGAAGGTGCGCAAGCGCGCACAGCAACGCTGGAGCGGGCTGCGCTTATGCGCCTTGTCAAGCAATTGCGTGCTACCCTCGGTGACGCAGTGTCAATGTGGGCCGACTTTGTCACGCATGCCAACGCGCGCTACAAGGACGCGATTGCGGACGCGTTGCAATCGGGCACGTCGGTGCTGACCAAGCTGGCAAGCTTAGCCTCAGTTGGAACATTTTCAACTGGTGGTGCAGGGGTACAAGCGGTGCGAGAAGGTGGAGAGCCGGAGACCGGATTGTGGATCGAATGAGTTGTGGAGCTGTCACGTTGAACATGTGGTGGTTTGCTGCTGTGTGTAGGGTACTGCCGTGCAGCCGTACATGTAAACAACAGCTGTCGGGTGCGTGTATATACTGTCGACTGTTCCCGGAAGTACAGTAGGAAGTGTGCTGGATGAAAAAAATCGGTTTGCCTATGCGGCAACCGGGGTGTGAACGTTAACACGACAGACGCGACAACCGGTGCTACGGCACTGTTACTGCCCGCTCAGAATACGGGTGTGTGGTCCACTCACAGCTCGAACGGCTGGGCTTCACATCAGATGTCCTGCCACTGGATGGAGGCATATTTTCTCACTTCATAATCGATAGTCGACGAAGGCCCTTACGTTAGCACCGATCATGGTTCACTGATGGATCAAAACGCAGTGCGAGTGAGCGGAGACACCGCGGACTTTGGCATCGGCTTTCGACTTTCAGGTCAGCCGGGAGCCTCTCGGCCCTCAGCCTGCGAGAGCGCCGTCTTGAGCGCACCCAGCTGGCGGCGGTAGACCTCCTTGAGGGCGGAGGCGCGGGCCACGTTGCCATGCGCTGTGTGCGCCTTAATGAGCTCACGAAGGGCCGTCTGCTCTGCCTGCGCGAGCGCTCGGACCACCTCAGCGGGAAGGGTGGCTGCGGGACGGGTGGCGGGTGCGTGGGGGGTGGCGGGTGCGTGGGGGATGGCGGGTGCGTTGGGTGTGGTGGCGGATGCGCCGGCACGCGCATGGCCGAGAGCCGCTTCCAGATGGCGAATGCGCGTCGCGCTCGCCTCCGTCCCCAGCGCACGCACACTCGTCGACAGGCTCCACGAGAGGAAAAAGGTGGCGAGCTCGAGGCGACACTCGGCCACGCATCGCTCCATGGTTGGGGAGGCGGCCGCATTCGCGCTGGCTGCGGCGGCGCCGCCGTGGCCGAGACCCCCACGCAAATTGAGCGCGCGATCGTAGTGACGAAGCGCAAGCGTGAGGCGGGAGGCGGCAGCTCGCTCGCTCAACGAGTCCGAGAGCGACGCACACACGAGGGAGGCGAGGTAGAGCGACCCTTGCTTGCGCATCATCAGCTGCACCTGCGCGCGCACCGCGCCGGGCACAGCGTCCACTCAGCGTCCACTCAGCGTCCACTCAGCGTCCACTCAGCGTCCACTCAGCGTCCACTCAGCGTCCACTCAGTGCCAGTTTCAATCCATGGCAATCAGCCGTCATCAGCCGCACCTGCGCGAGCTCGCCGAGCTCCTCATAGAGTTGCTGAGCGCTCGCCAGGCAGGCGGCCGCGCGCCTCACTATCGCTTCGCTCCCTCCGGTCTCAGCGACCACCGCATGCAACGCCGAGCCCGCCGCCGCCTCGCCGCCGCTCAGCTCCCGTAGCACCATCGCACGCAGAGGCGCCGGGGCTCCGCCGCGGAGCTGCTGGAGCTGCTGCCACGCCTGCCGCTGCAGCTCGACGGCGCTCAGGAGAAGGGTGAGCTCCGTCTCGTCGGGAAGATGGCGGGGAGAGGTGAGCAGGAGATGGCGGGGAGATGTGAGCTCCGTGACGTCGGGGATGGCCGCGGGGTCGAGGACAACGGACGGTGGCGGCGGCATCGGTGGCGGTGGAGGCGATGTGAACTTGCCGCCTCCGCCAGATGCATCGCCTCCTGCTGCCTCCTGCGTGGGCGCGGCCGCCGCCCCCTCCTCCGCCGCCGCCCCCTCCTCGGCCGCCGCCCCCTCCTCCTCCGTCGCCCCCTCAGCCGCCTCCATCGCCGCCACGGCAGCGGCTGCGGTGGCATGCAATGCGAGCGCTCGCTCCGCGGCGCTGATGGCCGCCGCCGCCGTGGCAAACGCCTCCACATGCCAGGCCGCCCGTTGGCGTGCAATCGCGGCGCGGTTGAGCAGCAGCAGCGCCGTGTTGGCAGCGTCGTTGGCGCGGCTGAAGGCGGCAATGCCATCGACGAAGCATCCGTCTGCGAGGAGTGGCTCGCGCCGACGAAGGTGGCGTTGGCCGAGCTCGTTGAGTATACACCCGAGCCGTCGAAGGGCTAGGGAGCGCGAGGCGACGGCTTCGCTCAGGCAGGCTGTGCGCCACGAGGAGCTACGCACACGTTCGGAGCTGCGCCCTCCTTCGGAAGTGCTCGGCTTCGGAAGCTTCGAGTGCTCGGCTTCGGAAGTGTTCCCACCCTCGGCGCTAGGACTGCCAGCGCCAACGGCCCAAGTGGTGTGACGCGCCGAGATGAGCAGGGACCACCAATAGGCGGTCCTTGCGAGCCGAAGGCAGCGGACCGCACCGTCTGGGTCGGGAGGCAGGGACTCGCGAAGTGCCATGGAGCGCAGAGCGGCGCGTGTGGGTTGGGAGATGCCGGCAGTGGCGGCTGCAAGCCATGCGATCAAGGGAGCGAGCTGTTTGCGCACCCATGGCGGGTGGAGGAATTCCCAGGGGATGGAGGAGGAGGAGGCGGAGGAGGCGTCGTCGTCGGCACTGCCGGCGGCGGCAGTGCCGGCGGCTGCAGTGCCGGCGGCCGCTGCGGCGTTGGCTGCAGCGGCGGCGTTGGCGGCGTTGGCGGCTTCGGGTTCCACAATGGCCCCTGCGCCGTCTGCCCGTCCGTCCGTCGCTGCTGCGTGCGGGGCGTCGTTGCGGGCATCGTCGCTGGCGTCGTTGCGGCCGTCGGAAGCCGTGTGGTGGGCAGCGGCATGAAGGGACGAGAGCTCGTAGAGCGAATCGCCCATCTGCTGCGTGAGTTGCTGCAGTAGCAGGGAGGCGCGCGCTTCCAACTCCGACAGGTGCGTGGGGGATGAAGGTAGAGAGGCGGCGGGCGATGCCGGCGAGGGCGCCGTGCTGGGCGTACAGGGGAGAGAGGAGGACGCTGAGGCGCTTGGGTGCTGAACGGTGCCGTCAGCAGCGGATGCGACGACGGCCGGCGGAGGCGCGGCGGACGCCGAGCTGATTGAGGCGCTTGGGTGCTGGGCGGCATCGTCGGTGGCCAACGGCGCGTAGCTGGGCTCCCAGGGCATGGCGACGAGCGGCGAGGGCGGTGCAAGCGCGGCCTGAGGAATCCAGCAGGCCGATCGGCACCCTTGCTCGCTCGCGCCCCCCCGCACCCGAAACACATGGAGCAGCAGGGCCTCGATGGCCGCTTGCAAGAGCGCGAGGGACGCGGCCGCTCCCAGAATACGAGAGGTACCGGTATGAGACCTTGCTGGGCTCCCTTCTGTCGCCGTGCTCGATGCGTCTGCACTGGATGCACCGGCCGCGCTGCCGTCAACTGCAGCGCCACCAGTCGGCGGCGGCGGCGGCGGGGGCGGCGGCGAGGCGCCGCCGGGTATGCATAAAGCGCGTGAGAGGTCGAGGCAGCAGCCAGCGCACACGAGCGCCAATTCCCCACACTGCTGCGGCAGCGACGCCTCCGAAAGCTCCGGCAGCTCCGCACGCAGCCGCTCCTCGCAAGTCGCCGTCGTGAGCACGTCATCGCCGAGCCCCGCGAGCACCTCAAGGCCGCGGAGCGCGTGAGAAAGCATCACCGTCTGCGTCCAGACGGTGCTAGGCAGTTGGCCCTGAAGCCACCGAAGCAGCTGCAGCACCGGCGCGGCGCCCAGCACGGCGCCCGCTGGCGTGCTCCCGCCAGCGTTGCCTGTGCGCCGCGGCTGCAGATGGACTGCCTCGGCGGGGCCAGCGACGGGTGCGCTGCCGTCGAGCGACGCGCCGTCATTCGAAGGTCGGCGAGCGAGCACGCACCTGCCGTCGCTCTTGCCGCTGCCGCCGCTGTCTTCGCGATCGCCGCCGCCGCCAGCACCGCCGCCAGCACAGCCGCCGGCGCCGGCGCCGGCGCCGGCGCCCTGGCGCCGCTCTTCAGCGGCAAGGCGCGCGACGGCATCAATGTCGATCCCAAGCGCCGCGTGGCAGCGCGCCAGCTGCAAGTGCACGAGCGAGTACAGCAGCGGGTGTGCGTGTGCATCGAGCAGCTCGGAGCATTGAATGAGCAACTCGCGACGCTGCTCCGCCTCTTTGCGGCTGTCCTTCCCCTCCGCGCGCCGCCCAGCGTCGTTGTCGTCGTCGTCGCCGCCGCCGCCGCAGTCGTCATCGTCGTCGTCGTCGTCGTCATCGTCGTCGTCGTCATCGTCGTCATCGTCGTCGTCGTTGTCGCCGCCGTCATGAGTCCTAATGTCGACGACGGCACCGCCGGACATCACCTTCGCCCGCTCTGCCGGCTTGTCGCCGCCGCCGACCTTTGCGCCGGTGCCCGCGCCGTCTCGAGCGCCGCCACTGCCGCCGCCACTGCCGCCGCCACTGCCGCCGCCGCCGCCGCCATCCGGCTGTACATTGCATCGCAGTGCCATACGATAGCACATGAGCGCCACCGAGTGCGCAAACGGGTTTGCGTCGGCGCCGTACTCCGCCGAGAGCGTCGCCAAATCAAAGACGCGCACCACGTTCGCCTCTGGCTCCTTGAGCACCCACCATGAACCGCCAGGTCGTGTGCAGTGGCCCTGCAAGAACGAGAGCAGTTGATGGGCATTGTCGAGCACCGCATCTTCATCGAAGGACGCGCCCGGCCAGTGCGGCAGCTCGTCCGTTCGGAAGACCTGGTAACCTTTGACCATGCCGTCCACGTGCCCGCACACGGCAAGGGCTGGTATCGCGTTCATCACGTTGTCCAGCCAAAAGTCCAAGATGGAGAGTGGTCGGATGGGCCGCGACAAGTCGACAAGCTGCAGCGCCATTGCCGGATGGTCTGCCGACGAGAAGATCGGCAGGTCGGTGCCCAAGAGCATCCCCATGCCCTGGAGTTCCCAATGGACTACCTGACGAAAGGGATGAGGCGGCGCCGTATGCGGCCGCCGGTGCTCGCGCGTCATGCGCACCTCGCGCCGCTGCCCGTGCGCGCGCGGCGTGATGAGGGCCGTCTGCGGGCGCGCCGCTGCCGCCGCCGCCGCCGCTGTTCTCGCCTCGGCCCCCGGCGCCCCCCCATCGGACCAAAACGTCCAGCGAGTCTCCGTGTTGCTGTCGGGGAGCGACCCCATTGCGCCAGCTGCCGCCGCCCCCATCCCCTCTGCCGTCGCCGACGGGCTGTCCTCGTGTGCTGTGATCACGTTCGACTCCTGCGGAGAGTCCTCGAGACCCTCATGCTCGCTCTCGCGCGATGCTGAGTGGTGCAGGAAGCGCGACCAGAGAGCGCCGTCGTGGGCACACCCCCGCAGGCCGCCGCTGCCTCCGCTCCCGCCAGCGCCGGCACCACCGCCGCCCGACGACGGACGAGCGTGCCGCCGCGTCTTCTTGCGTGCCGCAGTCACCCACGCCCCTCCTCCATCGTCTTGCATTTCCTGATTAGGGTCTGTCACGGCCTCACCGGCCTTATTAGGGTCGGCCACGGCAGCGGGGGCCGCGCACGGCGCAAGTGCGCACGCAGACCCCGTTGTCGCCGCCTCCTCCGCTACCGCCCCTTCCGCCGCTTCTGCCGCCGTCGCTACCGCTGCTGCTGCCGCGGAGGTGTCGGCTTGGGCAGCAGCAGCGGCCTCGGCAGCGGCAGCGGCGGCTGCGGTGTCGTCGGCCCGCGGCGACTCCGCATCACAGCCCTCAACAGCCGTCGCCCCGCCCTCCTCAGCGACAGTCGCCTCACCTGCCTCGTCGCGTGGTGCCGATGACGTCGGCGGCGACGACGTCAGCTGCGGCGACGCCGGTGACGACGCGGGCTTCGACGGTGACTGCTGCGAAGGCGAGGGTGCCGAGGGTGCTGGGAGCGCGAGCGCAGGCGCGGACGCCAACTCTGCTGGCGCGGCCGCGGCGGCGTGCTCGACCTGACGCGGCGGCGCGCCACCGCCTGCGACACCAGAGGCCGAGAGCATCCGTGTGATGGTCGCCTCGAGCTCGCGCTGCTCACCCTCGAGATCGTATTGCTCGAGGCTCTCAGCGCTCGCGCTGCCATGTGGGTTTCGCGGCGCGACGCCGCCGTCGATGACGAGCGAGCTGCCCACACGGTGCACGGGAAAGGAGACGCGCCCGGGCGTGTACGGCAGCGTGAGCAGCCGCTTCATGTGCTCCACCGGCGCGATGAAGTCCACCGGCGCGACACCACCCATCCCTGCCAGCCCGGACGAGGTGAACGAGCTGCGGAGCGAGGAAAAGAGGTCCCGATTGCCCCAATCGCGCTCGCGAAGCACGGCGGCACTTGCCGGGCTCGGCAGCGCGCTGTTTGGGCTCAGTGGCGCGCTGTTCAAGTTGACTCCGGGCGAGAGCATGTTGAGTGGCGTGGCCGCGGCGGCCTGCTCGACCAGCGTCACTGAGGACGGCGCAACGCTAGGCGGCTGGATCGGATTGTACAGGCCCAGCCTGTTCAGCTCTGGCTGCTTGTTTTGCTGCTGCTGCCACTGCACCGATGCGAAAGGCCCAACGTGCGCCATCGTGCACGCGATCAGTCCGAGCACGCGTGTGTGAGTCGAGTCCAGAAGTTGCAAATTCACTCGTGTGCTCAATTACATCCATCATCAAGGGGCGCCTCGGACCCTCGAAGACGTTGATCTTCTCGACTCCACTGCGATCCGGCAAATCATCCTGGTATAACTTGAGTGCCTCGACGCTCTTTCCCGGCCAGGGGCTCGGCTCAAGCCCATCTCTCTGTCACTCCGCAGCCACAGGCACATCACGCTTCACGGCAGGGGGCCCTTGCGAGTCGCCACAGCGTGTACGCTGAGCACCTCGAGCAATTGCAAGACGGCGCACCATGTAACTATTAAAACAACTTGAAAGGCAATTGTTGAAAGGCCCTCAGCGCTCACGTGTCGAATGTCGTCACACGGTTGACTCATGACTGTCGCGTGTCGGACGCGGGGATAAAGAACCGCGCCTGCAACACGCACCAGCAACACCCGCACGGCACGGCCACGGGCACGCGGCTGACGATAATCTCTGTGACCTGCGCTGACCACTCCCCGGAGGCCAACCTGGCTTGGAGCCCATGCTACATGCTAGACACATGCTAGACACATGCTAGACACATGCTACGGGGATATGGGCGTAGAGGTACTCTCTGCAGATCGTTTGAGAGTGAGTTGCAGACATCTTCGCCCTTGGATGCCACGAGCCTTATTCCTTCGCCTTCTTTTTGCCTCCTTTCTTCTTTTTCGACTCCTCCTTCTTGGGTGACCTGACTACGACCGACCGGTCAGTAGCTTCGCCAGAGTTCATCTGGGTCTCCGTCGCGTCGCCGGGCTCATCGCCCTCCCTACGGTCCGTCTCCGGGGGCTCTCCACCGGCTTCCTTCGCAGCGATGCGCCGTCTGAGCTTTCGATTGTCTTCTTTCAGCATATCGCAGAGCAGACCGCAGAGATCACCCGGCTCGTACATACCTATGAGGTACTCCTTGCGCGTCTCGACGTCCTTCTCGTAGACTATCTCCATGGCCATCTGGAACGGCGTTTTGTTTGCGGGCGGCAGCTTGCGGTCTATCTCCGCACCATACTGGATGCACAGCTTCGCGATTACCAAGTTCTTCTTTTTGAGCGCGGCTTGAAGGCAGGTGCTGCCATCCTTGCGCGGAAGATTCACGTCGGCGCCGGCCTCGAGGAGCAGGCGCACGCAATCTGCGTTGTTCTTCGAGCACGCGATGTAGAGGGGCGACCCACCATCCATCAAGTTTGGTTTGTTCAAGTCGGCCTTCTTTGCGATCAGCAGCTTCAGGCAGTCTGGTTTGTTCTCCTGGCATGTGAAGAAGGTTGGCGTGATGCCGTGCTTGCCCGAGATGTTCGTATCTGCTCCGAACCTGAGCAGCGCATCGACGCAGGGTGTGTGTCCGTAGCAGCACGCCATCAGCAGCGGCGTGGCGCCGTCCTCGGCGTCTGCGTCGTTCACATGCGAAACGCCCTCACCCTCTAGGATGGCCGTGAGCGCATCGAGCTTGCCATGCCTCGCAGCCGTACGGAGTTCCTGAGCGAGCACCATGTGTGCGTGCGCAGACACGAGTTGCAAATCGCTTCGCGAAAAAAGTTTGTCACGAAACTGACCGAAACTGCTGTGAAATGCCCTGTTCAGCGCGTGAAGTGTAAACGAATCGAGAGGCTTCTCAGGAGGCAAGCGCCGTCACATACTCGACAAAAGTGACCTTGCCATCCCCGTCCATGTCGAGCATGGCCAGCATGCCATCCACGTCCTCAGCACTAGGCGCTTGGCCGCCTCGCTCCTTTTTGAGCGACTCGACGATCTCGGACTTGTCGACGACGCCAGAGCGATCGGCGTCCATCGCATCGAAATCGGCGCGCATCTCATCATACTCCTCGGGTGCCAGTCCCAGTGTCGAACAGACCTCGTCCTTGCCCGCGCTGGCCGATAATGACGGGACGGGCCGCTTCGGGTACGGCTGCTGCAACTTGGCTTGATTCAGCTTGGACTGGACCTCGTCCTTCAGTTGGAGGGCAGCTGTGGGATGCGAGCACCCCTTCGTCCCCATCCATGTGACGAATTCTTCTTTGGAGACCTTGCCGTCGCCATCGGCGTCCATGTCCGCCTTCATCTTCGTCCAAAAAGCGAGCAGGTCGCCACCACCTCCTCCGAGCCATTTGCCTACCTTGAGACCCTCGCGCTCCTCAATAAAGCCGCTCCCGTCATCGTCAAGCTGCTCGAAGACCCACTCGAGCGGAGCTCGCATGGCGGCGTCGACAGTGGCCGCTGATGCAGCCGCAGGCGCCTTCTCTCGTATGGGCTGGTAGCCGAGCGCACCCACGTACTCCAGAAACGTAATCTTTCCATCAGCATCGGAATCAAACGTCTTAAGTGCCGCGGCCACCTCCTCATCGCTTGGCGCTTGGCCGCCACGCTCTTTCTTGAGCGACACGGCGATCTCAGCACCGTCGACGAAGCCCGAATTGTCGGCGTCCATCTCATCAAAGTCCCGCTTGATCTCGTCGTACTCTTCCTCGCTGATCGCGTACGCCTTAATCACATCCTGCTTGCTTGCCGTCCCAGGAACCACGGTGGGACCAGACATGAATCGTGGGGAGAGCCTGGGGAAAAACAACAGCGACCTTCCGCATCGCGCGCCGAAAAGCGTACCGGTATAGTTCATGTTAATACACACAACACGTAAGCAGTACAGCCGTGAAGACAAAACAATACAATACAGGCCAGGCCTCAACTGAGACACATGCAGGCAGAGAGCTGAGAAACAGCCTATAAGAGAAGATCGGCGAGACCCAAATATGAACTCGGGAGGGAGCGCGCCCGCCGACATGGGCGGTGAACCCCCAGATGGGCGCGCCAGGGGGCTGCCAGGAGAAGTATACTAACCGCCCCCTGAA
>Ga0210244_102130_pt1 | contig 13501 bp, 10 predicted proteins | sample ChrtobMetaP3_0mM_FD_155473 | JGI IMG/M metagenome (GOLD analysis project Ga0210244, IMG submission 155473) | Chrysochromulina tobin associated microbial communities from unialgal haptophyte culture, Seattle, Washington, United States - P3_0mM | ecosystem: Host-associated > Algae > Haptophytes >...
CCGACCTCGTACATGCTTGGGCCGGAGGTACACGCATCAGTAACGTGTGTAGGCTTTACTAACGACCCGCATTCACTCATTTGTCGGAAAGCGACGCGCTTGGTTTCACCCCGGCATGCAACACGTCGGAATGCACGACGACAAAAACAACGACGTGGACCGCGTGTCGGTCACACCTCCGTCCATTGCAATAGAGGCCCCCGTGCTTGGGGCTCCAGTGTGCGCGTTTGTGGTGAGCGCGGGGGAACTGCGACGCTGAGCTCGTCGTGCCCACACCCTGAACGAGTTGGCGCTTGACTGGAGCCCCAAATTCGAAGTTATGGCCTCGAGCATGCGCTGCGACGTAGCAGCGCGTCTCGATGAGGCAGAGCCGCGGTCCCGGGTTTCCCGGCCGCTGTCTTGGGTGGTGCACGGACGTCGCACCGGGCACCGCTCCGGTCGCCAACAAGCGCGTTGCCGTGCCGAGCGTGGGCACGAGTGCAGACAAAGGTGACGCCGACGGCGTCTAGAACAGAAAAATCGAAACCGATCCTTCAAATAGGTACCAAAAAAGGGATGTGGTGAATGAAATGCATGCAACTTTGGCAGGCGCGCTCCGTGCACCAGCGTGTCCCCAGACGCTCATCTTCGGCCGACCGAAGGCCACACACCGGCCCAAGGCAACGCACGCGTGAGCGCGGGCACGTACTCCCCCACCCCTTTCCAAGCTATTTGTAGTCCCCTCGGGCGGCAGGTAGAGGCACTCCTTCTCGTTGGCCAAAGTCACTTGGGGTGCGCTTGGCGCCACATCCAGCGGCAATTCGTTGGCAACATCCATAGCGGGAGCCAGACTGGCGTCCTCATCCATGACAACGACGCCTTCAAGATCTGCTGGCTCACGTTGCTCAAATGTGGGCGAGAGTACGGGCGAGGGCGGACGGATGGGCGGTGGTGGCTCGTTCGTGGGAGTCGGCACGGGCAAGGGCGATGGGGTAGGCGCCTGAGAGGATGATGCTTCCGAGAAAACGTCACCCTCCATGATGCGAACGCTCATGTCATTCATGCTGCTCCTCGTCACCGACAAACTGTCAACGTCCACAGAGATTTCTGCATGATGAGGTGCCCTGAAGCCGAGGGCGGCCGCCACTGACGAGCGCTTTGTGCGGAGGACGTCTCCAGCGGGTGTTGTGTGACGCTTGTTAACGCCGCGTGCCTTCTGGCATGTGTGCGGTATCCTTCTCGAAGCCGTCGTGCAGGCCGAGCACCGAGCATCGAGTTGCGAATCCATGATCGGAGTGATGGCCATTTCATCGCATAGAGCCACGACGACGGCGGGTGTGGTGGGAGGCTGGTGTGATGTCGCCTCGGGCGAGCGTGACCGTGAGCGCGCAGAGGCGCCCAGCTCTTCGCCTGTGCTCAGTTCCATTGATCGTCTGGAGCGACCTGAAAATGTGCTAGCAGATGAGTGCAATTGAAACAGAAAAGAAGGGATCGAAATCAAAGTACCAAAAAAGGGTCTGATGAATGAAATGCATGCGACTTTGGGCGACGGGCTCCGTGCACCAGCGTGTCCCCAGACGCTCATCTTCGGAGGGACCGAATGCCACCCACCGGCCCGAGGCGGCTAACGTGTGAGCGCGTACACTTACATCCCCCCCCCCCTCCCTCATATCATGTTGACACGAAACTGACTGACTTACCGGTACTGACTCAACCCAAAGACTGACGAATCCCACTCCGCAGAAACATGCGAGAGCCCGACGCTCATGCGATACGACAGCCAATTCCTGTTGTCCGTGGACTCTCCGCACTCGACTTAGTTTCACCCCAACCTGCCGCCACTGCCGCTGCCGCCTCCGCCCTCGCCTCCGGGTTGAATGAAAATGCCGACGACGAGGCACCGCCTCCACCGCCAACCGAAGAACCGCCACCGCCGCCGCCTCCGGTCCCTACGATTTCTGACGACAAGAGGTTGACAGCGCGCCTTAGAAAGCTTGTGGTATGTTCTTCGAGCAACATGACGGCTAGCTCCGAGAGTAATCCGCCCGGCAAGCTGATTGTGGTCGTCCGGCGTGCACATGGTCTCCGCGACGACCTGGTTGGGCTACCCAAGGCGAGCGTGATGCTGCAGTGCAACGGCCAGCAACACCGCACGCTCGTCGCCGGCCGCACGCTCGATCCGGTTTGGAATCAGTCGTTTGAGTTCACCGGCTCGCTCGCCGCGTTGCAAAGCAGCGGCCTCACGCTGCGTGTCGTCGATCGGGAGCGGCTGCTCGGAAGCGAAATGCTTGGCGAGGTTAGCTGCTCGCTGAGCGAGCTCGACCGCAAGAGCAAGAACGAGTATGTTGAACCATTACGGCCGGCACAGCAAGGGCTGCATGGGTCGCACGGCACCTTGTTCTTCTCGGCCGAGTATCAACCGCCACCCGCCCCGATGTTGTGGAGCCACTTGCAGCTCGCAGATGCGGCGGGCAACGGCTCCCTAGACTTGGGCGAGGAGTTCAACCAGATGAAGGGAGATCTCGAGCATGCGTACTACGGGCTCAAGAAGCCAGCAGGGGTCTTCTTCAGGGGCACCGCGCGCGCGGTCTCGACACACTTTGCGGATTGGGCAGACACGCGCATCCAAACTGGGCTCGACAAGACTTATGAGCGGGCAGTCTTGTACCTCCACACGAGTTCGGAGATGCCCGCGGCGGTCGCGTCGCTCTACACGTCGGTACTCGACCAGGTTTGGCTGGAGCTGCGTGAGCCAATCACCGAGTACCTCTCCGAAGAGTTTGGGAAGGCACTGGGTTCGCGAACGTACGTGGACAGAGACGAGGGAGCGCGCGTCTCGTCCCCGGAGCGCTCCTCTTGCTGGTTTCGGATGCGTGCCCACTGGCTGCGTACCGTCTATCCGCACGACGTCTCCGTCTGGGCCATGCTCCGAGATCGGTGGTGGTGGCTCCACTTGTTCGTGTCCGTCTTCCCCTACTATGGCGTCTCGTCTCTGTACTGGATCACCACGTTCGTTCTCATCGACCGCACGGATGAGTACCAGCTGTGCCTGTACATCACGGGCTTCAAGTCGCTGATGGCCTTCACGTCGGGTCTGTTCGGCCTCTTGTACGGCGGCCTGAAAGCTGCGCTCGCGATGGGTGCGCTGGTGGGCTGCATCCATTCGGCGAACGTGGCGATGGCGAGCCGGCTTGGGATCCCGACGCCGCCGGCGGTGCTGGTCGCGCCTACCGCAACGGGTTTCGAAGGAAATTCCAATGATCCGTTGGGCTGGTTGCCTAATTTGGATCGAACCGCCGTATCGGGCGTCAAGGGAATTCCACTTCCGTTTGGCTGGCTGGCTCAGAACCACTCCGATTCGGGCTGGTTGCCTAATTTGGCTCGGAACCACTCCGACGGTGCGATCGCCGCCGCCGCCCTGAACGGAACCGCCACTGCCCTGGAGCTCGGATTTCGACTCGCGGCTGGCGCTCATCACGTCGCTCTTCACGGCACACCCGCCGCTGGCGCCCTCGACCGCAACGCGCTCGAGCCTGCCGAGCTACCCGAGACTCCGTGGAGCAACGGCACCGCCCACGTGGCCGGCGTCTCGCGAGTAAGCTCGTGGCACTTGCACTCGCCTCTAGCAACCATCGTCGAGGAATGCGAGCTGCCCCTGGGGTGGCCAGGCGACTGGTACACATTCCCGTGGGAGGTCTTTTTCTTTTGCGTGCAGATCGTGACCGTCTGGATCGCGTTCATGATGCTGCCCTACTCCAATGACGACGCGGTGGCCACGAGATCCGTCTTGAAGGACCTCAGACGACGATGTGGCCGGCTCCACAGCTCAACTCCCTCACACCGGGACGCTACTAGCATCTCCACGAACGCCGTCGTGGGCGTCTCATCGAGCTCGCCATGCGCCTCCGAGCGCTCCGCGTCAGATGCCCAAGCCCAAGCCCAAAGCAGGCAACCGGATGAGCGAGCGGATCGGAACGAAGCGGAGTCCGAAACCATGCGCCAATCCCAAACATGGTGGCGCTCGCTTTTTGTAGAGGAGGACGAGGAGGAGGTGGTGGTGAAGCCTCTCGCGGCGCCGACGGCGTCCACGGTGGCGCCGACCGCGGCGGAGGCCGTGCTGGCGGGAGCCGGCACCGGCATAGAAGGGCAAAAGGACGGTGCCGGCTCGGTGCCGGCATCGGCGCGCATGGCGGCGGTGGACGTGCAGGCGGCGGTGGACGTGCAGTCGTCACCCCGATGGCGGTCGCCCAGAACTCAGGCCGCTTGGCACCAGGCCAAGCAGTGGGGGTTGAACGTGCTCACACGTATGGGCTATGGCTGGTTGGTCCTAAACCGCGACCCGAAGCGCGGCGGGTTGCTACGCAAGTGGTTTGGGTACGAATTGCGCACCGCCACCTTGTGTTCAGCTCTGGTGCTGCTGCAGGCGGTGGCCCTCACGCGGCAGGTTGGTGTGGCGAACGCGAGCTGGCCGCTGATAGGTGCGTGGGGCCGCCTCGAGGTCTTGCAGATGCGCAACTTCTTATACTGGCTGCGCATCGTGTACGCGCTCCTCTCGCTTCCGTATGTAGTCTTCATCCTACCGTTGTGTGACGTGGCGCTCACGCATGCACGCCCCACCGCTTACGACTCTGAAGGCCGGTGCGTGCGCATGCTCACCGCTACGGAGCGTAATGCACGCCAGTTGCGTGCCAAGGAGCGCGCGCAGAAGCAAAAGGAGGCGGAGGAGGCGCGGCGAGCGGACGAGGAGAAGCGCGCCTTTGTGGCGGAGGAGAAACGATTGGAGCATTGGCGCACGCTCCGTCAGCGCGCATCCAAATTAGGCAATGGTCACTCCAAATTAGGCTGCCGTGCTCCCTCGGAGGGATCCAGATCACTCCAAACCCCTTGTGGGGCGACGTTGGCGCCAGCGGCGGCGCCAGCGGTGGTGCCAGCAGTGGATGCGGGCGGTGGCGTCGGCTTCGAGATGGTCCCCTCCAAACCCGCCGTGTCTTCAGCTGGCCCGAGCTCGGGTGAGACGGACTGGCGGGCTTGTACGTTCGAGCAGGCCGGTGGAAGCCCAACGGTAGCACGCCTCTCCGGCATTCCGAAGTCGCGCAGATTCTCTCCGGAGTCTCTACAGCGGGCGAAAATCTCGAGTGGCCGCCTCTCCAGCCTCTCCACCCTCGATCGTCGCGTCGGGACTGTGCTCCCAACGACCCGCTCCGTCGAGAGCTTTGTTGCCGGAGAGCGCTCGGATCTGGACGGCGAGCGCTCGGATTTGGAAGGCGAGCGCTCGGATTTGGACGGCGAGCGCTCGGATTTGGACGGCGAAGAGGGCCGGCCGCCGATGGGTTCGGCCGTTGAAGCGCGACCACTCTTTGTTATCGCCACAGCCAAGGAGACCTCATCAAGCGCCACGCCACGCCCTGTCTCGATGCCATCACCTCGCCCTGCCCACAGCTTTGGGCGAGGAGCGAGGGACATGGTCTGACGGGCGAGGCGGCTGGGAGGGTGAGAATGGGAGATGTCATGAGATGCGCCAAAAATTCGATGCGTGGTGCGGATACGTATAACGATCAGGTAAATCTGTATGGTTCGGATAAGACATATTACGCGATACGAAAGTACATGTCAAAGGTTTCTGAGAGGTTTCTGACTTGCTGTTTTGCGTGTACGCTCGGCTTTCGGATTAACGCCCCAGGCCCAGCAGCCGGGGATTGGGGTTTTTTCGATACAAGAAAGTGTCGATTTCGATACAAGATATCATTATATATTGGTTCAAAGACACCCCGTGAGTGCCTTTGTGTCCCGGCTCCCCCGGTGAGGCGCTCGGCGGTTGAGTTTCTGAAACGTTTCAATTACCGGTACGAATATGTCAACGCAACGCGGGGTGCCAAAATACATGAGGTCGCAGGCTTCGGCTTCGTCCAGGGCGACAGCTACTACACCTCTGGGGACCCCTCCTGCTTCTCCAAACCTTTCTTCTGGGCAGCTGCGCCGGACGAACGCTATGCTCCAGGCCGCCAAGGTCGCAAAGGAAGGCGGGTCTTCGGTGGAGCCCGCCTCTATGTTGACACGGACCGCAGCATTGTCGGCTGAACGTGAGATCTCCGGGCGATCACCTGGCGGCACACCGGCAGGTTCGCGTCCGGCCCGTGCTTCTCCTACGGGCCGTGCTTCTCCTACAGGCTTCGCCGACCTCAGCCACAGTGTCCCATCGAGAGCGAAGTCGACATCAATGCTCCAGGTCGCAAAGCTCGCCAAGAAGCTGAAAGAGGGTGAGGCTGCAGGCCTCGATGAGGAGCTCGCGTTGGAGCAGGCTTATGCCGGATCGCCCGAGCCCACCAGCCTCAATCCCAAGAACTATAAGCTCTGGAACGCGGCGCGCAGGCAGCGGATCAACAGGTTGATCACGAAACATCCTCTCGAGTTGAAAACGTCCTCCCTTGCGCCCAGACGCCTCGAGGTCGTGCTCGACGTCGAATCACAGCACACGCTGTCGTGGACGCACAGCGTCGGGCCAACTGCCAAGGGTCTGGCCCCCGGCGGGCCGCTAGCGAACCTCGGCGTGGACCGCGACGACGAGCTGCCAGCGGGCTCTTGCAACCTCTACCTGTTCCCTGAGGTGATAGTCAAGGGGGGCAAGACGGCACGCTATCCGATGGGCCGCTTCCGCGCCCAGGGCGCACAGCTGCAGCTGCTCAACCAGCTCCTGACCGAGATCGCGCTCTATCCCGGCAGCGCCCTCTTCGGGACGCCTGACCAGGTGGGCGCCTTCATCATCCACGCGCTTGTGGTGTGCAACTCGCGTGAGTCGCTCGACCTGAGCTGGAAGCTCTACCAGGCAGTGCCAAGCTTGCTGAAGCAATTGCACGTTAACCACCGTGCAGGGTTTCCGCTCTTCACGGGCGAGTCGGCGTTTCACATTTGCTGCGTCAACAAGCAAGAGGAGCTCCTCTGCCTCATGCTCGACCTCGCTGTCCGGAAGCTCTCTGCCGCCGAGCTCGAGACGCTGCTGCGTTCGCAGGCGACCGGAGTCTTCTTCGAGTCGATGCCGATGCGCTTCTACGGAGGGACGGCGCTCGCATACGCATGCTGCTTTGAGCTGCGCGGCGCCGTGCTCGCCATGCTCGCCACAAAGGTCGTGAGCCTCAACGAGCGTCGCGACGCGTGTGAGATCACTGGCTTCCTGCCGCTGCATGCGGTGACGGCCAACGGGCTCAAGGCGATGTATGAGTGGCTAACCAAGGAGATCCCAGACGAGATGATGCGCGCAGACGAGTCGCTGTTGACCGAGGTGGGTCGCATGACCAGCCTGGGCCTCCACTGCCTCTCCACGCTCCAACTCGCTGTACGGCTGGGCGATTCCTCGACGTTCAAGCATATCCTACAGAAGCAGTGCTCTGTCCTCTGGGTGTGGGGCCCCGTCACGCAGCACACGATCAACTTGTTCGGCGTCGACTCGTCGGGCACGGGAGAGGGCGACGTGATGGAGCTCATCGGACGCATCGACGCCAAACCCGAGACGACTGAGCTGCTACTCGACAGCTTCATGCAAGGGTTCTTGCACAAGCTCTTTGTGGAGAAGTGGGCGCTCTTCGGACGGCGCATCCACTACGTGCGGCGCGCCATCGACGTGCTCACCTTCTCCAGCCTGCTAACGGTCGCGTTCACCCTCAAGGCGGACCTGGCGCAAGCCAATGAGAGCTGGGTGCACGCACTCTGCTACTTCATTCTCTGCCTCATGGCACTGAGCACCGAGGAAGAGATACGCAACACCCTCCTCTACTATCGGAACACCCGGGGCTTTGGCGGCGTCGTGGTCGCCGCTAGCGAGCGCCGGCGCAATACGCTCACCTGGTGCAAGTCGCACTCAATGCACGTGATGTTGCTCTCGTACGTGCTCACCGCTGCCGCGGCGATCATCATCTTGAGCGGCCAGGTCGAGTCGCCATACGCTCCGAGCCTCGGGTCGCCAGAAGGGCCTGATACGGGCGCCAACGTGACCTTTCTCGAGTGGTACGCATACGCGGGGCCGGCCACCACGCCAGCAGACTCGCCGCTTGTGGCCATCCTCTGGCTGCTGCTCGCGTTCGGGACGCTCATCATGTGCGCTTACAATGCGACGGTCTTGTTCATTCCATTCGAGAAGTTGTCGGTGGTCATGCTCTCGTTTCAGGAGATGTTCAAGACGGATCTCGCAACCTTCTTGCTGATCTTCTTCTATTTCATGATCGCTTTCAGCAGCACTATGTACATTCTGTACCCGCGCTCGGGTGATGGTTACATCGGCACCCTGCCCGCGTTCAACACGTGGTACGGCGTCATCCACGCCCAGCTGATGATCGCGCTCGTCGGCGGCGAGCCCAGTATCTACACCGAGCCCGAGCTGCTCGATCCGCTCGGCCCGTTTGAGCTGGCGGACGTTCTAATCTTCTTCGTGCTCTACTTTTTCTATATCCTCATCGCGCTCATCTTGCTGCTCAACCTCTTCATCGCGATGCTCTCGTATACCTTCGAGAAGAGCACGGAAGAGGCAATCTCGCAATCGCGCCTCACCTTCGCGAACAGCGTCCTCAAGATTGAGCTGATGGCCGCTTCGTATGGCATGCCAACGCACGTGGGCGAGAAGCAGGGAGAGGGCACGCGCGTCTTCTCCTTCCGATCCGTCAGGAAGAACTCCGAGGGCGGCGGCACCGAGGGCTCGGGCGATCCTTTTGAAGTGCCCGACCAGGGCGGCGCGATGGTCCGGATCGAGACCAAGATCGACGAGCTGCTCGTGTCTCTGAGGGAGGCCATGGGCAGCGATGCTGCCGGGGGCGATGTCGGCGAACCGGGCGACAAGGGCTTCACTGGCTTCACGAGTTTCGAACCCGTAATGACCCGGGAGGAGCGCGCTGCGATGAAGGTCCAGGCGATGACGCGCGGCCGTGTCGCACGCAAGAAGAGTGGCATGTGGAAGCCCAAGAAAGTCCAAGACGACGCGGAGCTGTCGGCGATTGGGTTGGTTGCCGGGGCGGCGCCGGCGGCAGCGAGTGCGCATGCGAGTGCGCATGCGAGTGCGCATGCTAGTGCGTGGGGGATCCTGTCAATATGAGTAATCAGAAATTTGGGTCAGAAATGCCGCTCAGCGCTACCGCTGTACACATCCGAACCAGACTCCAGACTGAGTCCGGGCCCACAGACCACGACCGAACAAGACAGTCCCGGCGGCACTCATGCGTCGTGCGCGAAAACACAATTCATGGGCATGGCTGCCTCCTGAATGCATGGGCGCGGACGTTCCCGGTAAGATCCCGGAAAAGAAGTGAAAAGATGCCGGGCAGCCGGGGGGAGCCGGGACGAACACGGAAGTACCGGAGATGAACCAACCCCTAAAGTTAATCATTCTTATCCCCACGCCGCCGCGCGCTCGTCTTACGTCTACACTACCGTGGTCCCCTCTACCTTGTACCTTCCTGGACTGGAACCAAGCAGCTCTGTGTGAAACGGCTGTGAGCGAGCTGCGCGGCTTGCGGAACTCCTACAGCACAGCATCCTACTGTATCCGGAGAAGCACCGGTTTCACGTCTGTCGTGTTAACGTTCACACTCTCATTGGAGCGCGCGTGGGCTTTCGGAAATGATAGGCTATGATCGCTTTCGGGACGCGACCATCCGCAGCAGCGCGCTGCTGATTCACGGCAGCAACCTGCACTTCTACGGAGCTCGTCTGGCAGATTGTGCAATCATCTGCAACACGCAGAGCGCATGCCTCGCATTCGTTGACCATCGAGGAGCATCGCCACCCTTCTGCACGTTCAAATCCGATTCGCAGTTCTCAGATGCCAGCGGTAGTGGTGCTGCTGCCGCTGCTGCCAAGGACGTGTACGTGAGGAGAGAGCGCCGCGAAGCGCTACCGTCGTCTAATCCATACACGATGGTGCCGCTCACGTCACAGTCATGGGCAAATGAGACACGAGTGCATGCAATCCATGGGTTCCTCTCAGAACACGAGGCCCTCGCGCTTCGCCGTCACGCGACTGATTGCTTCAGCCGTTCGCGTGTCCGAGGCACATTGCCACCTACCGAATCCTCTCCGATTGGTTCGGCCTCGTGCCCCGCGCGCAGCCTGCTACCCCTCATTTGCGAGGTCGAGCATCGAATGAGCCTGCTGACCGGCTGGACGTTTGACGGCACCGACGAGCCGCTGCTGCTCACGCAGCAGAATCCCGGGGCCACGGATGCGCGCCTCGACGGCTCAAGGCTGCACCATGATCGCATCAACCCTGCCAAGCAGCGGCGTGGCGTCACGATCCTGGTGTATCTGAGCTCCAACGAGGATGGCCACACTATCTTCCCAACACTCCAGAGCAGCCAGGCGGCACATCCTGCAGATGAGGTGGCGCCGTCGATCGTCGAAGACGGCCGCCAGCTCAGCTCATATGCAAGCATCGTGCGCAGCGCTTTTCACCGCGGGGTGCGCTCTCTCGGCTGCCAGACCTGCGCGCAGGATGCGTCGGTGCGGCCGACCCCAGCGGAGGAGGCGGAGATGGAGGACGTGCATAGGCACGCGGAGGCGGAGTGTGTGCGCGCGCAGACGCTCACGAATCGCGGGCTAGCCGTCCGGCCCGAATTAGGCAAGGCGCTCGTCTTCTGGCACATGCTGCCCGATGGCCAGCCGGACGCTAACGTGTGGCATGCCGGATGCCTTGCACGCTCTGGCAACCGATTCGCCCTTCAGAAGTTTGCTGTGTCGCCCCCAGCTGCCAGAGCGACGCCGAACCGAGTGGAGAGCTCATCGATGCCGCAGACGACGACGACGACGACGACGACGACGACGACGACGACCAGGCGTGTTGGCGTGAGCAGCGCTGGGGTGATGGAGGTTGACCAGGCCGAGGTCGATGACCGCCTTGCGACAGCGAAAGCGCGCGCCATGGAGACGATGCGGCGCACTTTTGAGTGGTAAGGCTTTTAACATGAGTCGATTGCGCTTTAATATTGTGACCGTGGTTGAACTTCCTAGGGATTCATAATCTGTGAATTCACAGTACGACCTCTCAGTTGTTCGTACCCCATCGGGAGCACGCCGACGGCGCCGAGTTCTTTGTGTAGGCACGGGCTGTGTCGGCCACACCTCCGTCCATAGCGATAGTGGCTCTCGTGCTTGGGGGTCCGGAGCGTGTGCGCTTTGTGTTGGCAGCAGCAGCAGCAGCCGAGGGAGGGGACACACGGACGACAGCCCAAGCTGTCGAAATGCAAGGTCTTGATGACCCGTTTGCTCAGTTTGCGTTTCAGGCGCCTGCTGCGAAGCGATATCGCACGATCAATGCGACAGGAGCACAATCGTCAGCTTCGTTGCCGCCGCTTCCTCCGCCGCTGCCACCACCCAGGCCTTCAACGCTAGAGCGAACGCGTACGAAGAGCGAGCGTCTCATCGAATACGCGCTCATCAAGGCATTCCGCTCCAGTAAGCACGCAAGCGTTGATGATTTCCATGCATTCCTCATCTCGCTCGGCAGCGGCGGAGATGGCAGCAGAGGCGAGCGTGATGGCCGCTTTTGGGCGCTCATCGCATGCCTGCTCTCCGTGCAATGCCGCGATTCGGTGGCTCTCGACGTGACGCGGAGCCTGATGACGAAGTGCGCGGGCGGCAGCGTGCCCGCCGCGGCGCGAGTGGCCGCTCTGCCTCTGGACGAGATCGAATCTGCCGTCCAGCGCTGCAACTTTTACAAGACGAAGGCCAAGAATGTGCTGAGCGCGGCGCGGCACGCGCTTGCCCGCGGCGGTCGGCCGCCATCGACGTATGACGAGCTGCTCGCTCTTGAGGGCGTGGGGCCCAAGATCGCGCACCTGCTGCGCTCGGTCGCGTATGGGCATGAGGACGCGGGTATCGTGGTCGACACGCATGTCTTCCGAGTGGCGCAGCGGCTGCGGTGGGTGGACGCGGCGACTGCGGCGGCGGGCGCCGAGGCCGTGCGCGCGGCGCTCGAGCGCTGGGTACCCACCGAGGAGCGAGTTGCCTTCTCCCTCGCCCTTGTCGGATTCGGGCAGCACACGCGCAGCGGCGAGGGTTGGGGGACGATCTTCGTCGACGAGGTGCAGCGTTCGGTGGCGGCGTGCGAGGAGTCGTTCGATGGCGATGCCGAGGGGACGCAGGTGAGCATGAACAATCGCGGCGGTGGCGGCGGCGGCGGCGGCAGCGGCGGCAGCGGAGCGGCAGGAGTGGCAAGGGCGAGCAACGTGATGCCGCCGTTCCTCAGTGGTGTGGCGGCCTCGATGGTCGAGCGGATGGACGCCAAGCCGAGTTAGTACTTAGCGGGATCTACTGTTGAAGTTAGGTTGTGCACTTTTTCTTGGCGCCATCGTGGGCATCTTCGGGTGGGTCATCGGGTGGGCGGGCTCTCCATCGCCATGAATTTGCCGATGCCGGCGAGGTACTCCCACTGGGACCCGCTGCTGCAGCGCCGTATCGTGTCCAGATCATCCATGTACCCGGCCCCATCGCCGGGTGGCTCTTCGACCGCGGCCACGCCGATGATGGGCCGCCTCTCGATGAACACGCCCGTCTCGGGTATGGCGACCGGCCTCATGGCACCTCCGCCACGACCTGCGGCGGCTGCGTCGGTGACGCCGCTGGCGGAGCTCACCACGCCGTCTGTGATGACGCCAGTGACCCCTGCGGAGCTCGAGGCGCAGTCGATCCAACTGGCGTACAAGCTGCAGCAGGAGGAGCACGCGGCCTTTCTACAGGCAGTGCGCATGAGTTCGCCAGGGTCGCGCTCCGCATCGGCGGCGACGGCGTTCGAGAGCCCGCGCCCGCAGGCCACGTCAGACAGCGCGGCCGCCTCCGCCGGCATGCTGCACCACCAGATGATGGAACTCGACCCGGGTGACCCCGACGAGGAGTCACTCAAGCTAGCGCTTCAGCTGCAGCATGAGGAGCTGCAGTGGCAGGCGCTGCAGTCGCGCCGCGCCATGGCCGAGGCCATGGGCGGCGATGTCGATGACGACTCCGATGAGGACGTGCGTCTCGCGAGGCTACTGCAGGCGCAGGAGGATGACGAAGCGGGCTATTAGGCGATGTGGCATGTACGGATGTTGCAGCAGAGTTTTGAGAGTGGCAGTGTGCGAGTGCGACGATCTACACGTCCGTTTCGTACTATTACAGGGGTTTTGGGGAGCACCTTCCTTGACCCAAGGGGGAGTGGTCTACTATTTTTCATGTTTATAAGGCCCCACCCCTACACCTGTTTGGGAATTGAATGGTTGACCCAAGGGGGAGTGGTCTACTTTTTTTCATGTTCATAAGGCCCCACCCCTACACCTGTTTGGGAATTGAATGTTCGGGGCAAACTCGCCCCGCGTCGACGAAACTTTTCCACGCAAGCCGCGTCGTCTCCGTGGCATTGCAACTCGTCTGCAACGCGGTCACCGTGTAAGGGAAAGTGCAACCGCACGGTGGTGTGAACATGGGGGCACTTGCAGAGGCAAGTGCGAGTGACGAGGCCGCCTACTACGCAAGCCGTGCCGTGCTTCCGGAAAAGGAAACAATCCTATCC
>Ga0210244_102139_pt1 | contig 13450 bp, 11 predicted proteins | sample ChrtobMetaP3_0mM_FD_155473 | JGI IMG/M metagenome (GOLD analysis project Ga0210244, IMG submission 155473) | Chrysochromulina tobin associated microbial communities from unialgal haptophyte culture, Seattle, Washington, United States - P3_0mM | ecosystem: Host-associated > Algae > Haptophytes >...
GTTAGGTGTGCACCACAGCAGACAGTTCTGTACCGTAGTACACGTCCATCTCTTGGGGAGGTACGCTGAACCCTCGGGTGCGTGCGTGTATAGGTATGGTCCGGTCACCAAAAGCAAACTTTCCTATACGCAGAAACTTGTGTATACGCGAGGGGGTACGTATACGCACCCGCTGTGTATACGTACTACCGCTCGCGTAAACGCACCTACCCGCGGATACGCACCCTGGGGTGCGTATACGCACGTACCTGTGTATACGCACCCACACCCGCGTACAAGCACGTGTGCGTGAACGCGGCGTCGGGTGCGTATACGCACCTACCCGCGTATACGCACCCGACGCTGCGTTTACGCGGGGACGCGACGAACGTCATGTTCCAAAGAGTTGATGGCGTGCTTGCATGCATGCAACCCTGTTGACTCACAAGCGCACCCTTTTCTAGTTGCCCAGTGTCAAAGCGATCGAGATCGAGATCGATGACGGCGCGTCGTATTTTTCCTCTATGGTACCTCGTGTGCCTCCCGGCGGTAGCGACCAGGTGCTTCGGCTCCAACTACCAAAATCAGGACCGATGGGTGTTGGCCAATAGCCCACCCAGCGGGCAGTACGCATCTAACGGTCGGAAACTGTATTACGTTGACCTGGCAGCAAATGAGCCCGAGTGCCACAGCAATACCGTGCGGCTGGAGCGCGCCGGATGGGATGGCTTGTGCATCGAAGCCAACCCAACGATCACCCCACGCATACGAGCCACGCGCAACTGCACGCTGGTGGAGGCGCCGATTGCTGCAAACGAGCGTGAGGTGACTTTTATGCTGGTGGGCGAAGTTGGTGGAATTGTCGATCGGCATATGGACCACTTGAGTACAAAGAAAACTCGGAGTCACCTCACGATGAAATCGAGGCGGTTTGAAGAGGTGCTCGAGTCGGTCGGCGCGCCACGCGTGATCGACTATTTGTCACTCGACGTCGAGGGCGCAGAGAACGAGGTGCTATCAAGCTCTTTCCCATTCGATCGGTACATCTTCCTATTGATGACGATCGAGCAGCCGCCTCCGCCTCTCAACGCCCGCCTCCTTGCGCAAGGCTACCTCTGGGTCAAGAACGTGCACGATGCGGAGACCTTTTTTGTCCACCCACTGCATCCCAACGCGAAGCAGCTCGGCGCCAGCAACAGCACTTTCCGCCAAGTGCTCGCCAAGTGCAACGCAATGCGGGCAAACGCCACGGCGAAGCGGAGGGGCGTGAGCGTCGACAATCTGGCCGGGCTAGGTTATAGCAGGATGCACAAGTTTGGTCGATGCGACTGGGTGGACTATGATGTGTAAACTGATGTCATATCAGTGTTTATCAGTGACTCACACTCACACTATTATACTGAAGGTTTCGGATGGCGGGGCGGTGTGTGGAGGGAATAGGATGCGATTTCACGTGTGGATGATGCACATCACGAGCGAAACGATGGCTTGTGGGTGTGTGTCTGGCCGAGAGGGCCCTGAAACGAACGAATCACGAGCGAACGGGCGCCAAGATGAGCAAAAGTTCGGGAAGGCGGTGTGTGTGCTGTGGCGTCGTGGAACGAAGCCAGCGCCGCCACACACCTCGCCATGTTCGCACTCAGGCACCTGATAGGCGCGATCACGACGCCGCCGGTCGGCGCGGCATCCATGATTGCGCGGCGTGGGGCGCTGCCAGCCAACGGCTTGTTGGGCGCACTCGCGATGCCCTCCGCTGGCAGCAGCTGGGCGCTTTGGGCGCGCTCTCTGGCGACACACACGGTGACGCCGCCGCTCAACTGGCGCGGCCGCCAGCCGCCACCGGGCTACATGCCGCGGGCCGAGCCCATCACGGAGGAGCACATTGGCAAAACGTTCCTCGTGCACTCGGGAAAGGAGCACAAGAGAGTCAAGGTGACCGCGCAGATGGTGATGCACAAGTTTGGAGAGTTTGTGCTCACGAGGAAGCGGCCCAAGAAGGCGGAGAAGCCGGTGCAGCAGAAGAAGAAGTAAGTTCGTGTTTATTATTCATGTACAGGAACGCTTTTCCGATTCCGCGGATTCACATTGTACAGCCTTTTCCGGGACGCTCGGGGTCGACGAGACGGCAGACGCACGCGCGTTGAAGGTGGATGGGGCGGAGGGGGGACACCCCTCTCACGCGCACGCGCACTTGCGCTCTCCGCCGCCCCGCCCCGCCCCCGGTCGCGCCAGAGCCGCCAAACGCCAGACGCGCAGAAGGTCGAAGCGCAAGTTGCCTGCCAGTCGAAACGCTCGCGACGACGCCCATCATTGGGTTCGCGCTCAGTCGATCCCTCGATAGATCGATCCTTCGCCGCCCGTGACAGTGGTGAGGGCCCGCCGTTGTTCGAGAAGGAGCGTCTCGCGCGTGCCCGCGCGCGCGAGGCCTATGGAGAGCCCTCCTCCACGCCCGCGCGTGTCAAAGGCGTCGACCATCTCGATAGTCGCGAGATCGTCATCTGCTGCCATCTCCCCCTGCGCCTCCGCGTCGTGCCGGGCGTCGTGTCGCGGCGCCTGCTGCGGCGGCTCGGGCTGCGACTCGGCCGCCTCAAGCGAGCGCTTCGGTGTCGTGGCGGCTCGACTGGCCGCCGCCCCCTCGGCCGCCACCGCCTTGGCCGCTGCCGCCTCGGCCGCTGCCGCCTCCCTTGCCCTCAGGGCGTCGTCTCGGGCACGGGCAGCGTCGGCCTTGGCAGCTTCGCGAACGGCAGCTGCCGCCGCTTGTCGCTCCGCGTCCTCCACGGCTAGCCGGGCCGCCTGCGCCTGCGCCTGCGCCTCCGCCTCTGCCTCTGCCCTCGCTGCCTCCGCCGCTGCCCTCGCCGCCTCCGCCTCCGCCTCCACCCTCGCCGCCTTCTCGGCCGCCGCCTTCTCGGCCGCCGCCTCCTCGGCCGCTGCCTTCTCGGCCGCCGCCCTCGCCTCCGCCTCCGCCTCCGCCTCCGCAGCCACCCGCGCCGCCGCCTCTGCCTCCGCCGCCCTCGCCGCCTCCTCCATCTCCCGAACGTGCTTTCGTTGGCTCGCGAGTGCCGCCGCCTCCTCGATGAGCTTGATTGCCTTCGCCTCCTCGGCCTCGAGCCTCGCCACCTCCGCCGCCGCCGCCGCCGCCTTTGCTCGCGCCGCCGCCTCGGCAGCCGCCGCCCGAGCCTCTGCCTCCGCCCTCGACGCCGCCGCCTTCGCCGCCACCTTCGCCGCCGCCTCTGCCTTCGCCTCCGCCTCCGCCTTCTCCGCCTCTGCCCGCGCCGCCGCCTCGGCCGCCGCCCTCGCCGCCCTCGCCGCCCCCGCCTCCGCCCTCGACGCCGCCGCCTTCGCCGCCACCTTCGCCGCCGCCTCTGCCTTCGCCTCCGCCTCCGCCTTCTCCGCCTCTGCCCGCGCCGCCGCCTCGGCCGCCGCCCTCGCCGCCCTCGCCGCCCTCGCCTCCGCCATCGATGCCGCCGCTCTAGCCGCCGCCTCCGCCTGCGCTTGCGCCCTCCCCTGCGCCGCCCTCGCCTCCGCCGCCCTCGCCTCCGCCGCCTTCGCATTTGAGAGCGCCTCGGCCTCTGTTTCCTCCGCAGGGGGCGATGGCGGCATACTCGGCGGTGGCCCATCTGCCGGTGCCAGCGACGGGGGATGTGTCGCGGCCTCATCGTCGTCAGCGGGTGGAGGCGGCGCGGCGGCGGACTCTGTTGGTGGCAGTGGAGCCTCGATCTCGATCTCGCGAGCGGGGATCTCGATCTCGCCAGCGGGGATCTCGATCTCGCGAGCTGCCGATGCTGTCGCTGGCTCGGCTCCCTCTGCTCCCTCGGCGGGAGCCGACGCCGGTGCCGGCGCTCTCTCCCGGCCCATCACACCCATCCACGCCCGCAGCGGCTCCTCGGGCTCCTCGGGCTCCGGGGTGGCCTGCTGCGCTGCGGCCGGCGGCGCTGTCTCCGAGAGGGCCGTCGTCGTGGGCGGAGGCAGCGTCGTCGTGGGCGGAGGCAGCGTCGTCGTGGGCGGAGGCAGCGCCTCTGCCTCGGAAGGCGCCCCCGATTCCGAGGGCAACTTCCTTGAGGAGCTCTCGGGCTCCAGAAAGCGCTTCTCGAGCTGCCCCTCGAATGGGAGGTAGTACGCCTCGCCGCCCTCGCCGCCCTCGCCGACGGCATCGGCATCAGCGTGGGTGTCGAGGTCGGCAAAGGGGTCGGCGTCGGCGTCGGCGTCGACGTCGAGCGCGCTGCCCTCTGCCGCGACCGTCGGCGCCAGCGCCGTCTCGAGCGCCGACTCCACCTCTGGCGCCGCAATCGCCTCCGCAATCGCCTCCGTCCCTGCCGCCTCCTCCGCCGCCGCGGCTTCAGGCTCAGCCGGCTCAGCCACCTTCGCTGGAGCCTCGACCATCGCCTCAGCAATACCCGAAGAACCGAGGCCAGGGGCAAGGAGCCCGTTGGCGTCGTCTTGGGCGTTCGCGTCCTCTCGGGCGGCCGCTGCGCTCGACGCGGGCCAACTCCAGTTGAAGCCGGTGAGTGGGTGCTCGTAGGGAAGGCCTGGCGTTGGCTGTGGGCCCGAGGGCGGCGCCGGCGGTGACGAAGGTGGCCGCCCGGGCAGCTCCTCGGAAACGAGGGTCGTCTCGGGCAACTCCAAGGACCCGGTCAAACCCTCTGACCGCACAGAGAGCACTGGCGGCTGCGGCTGCGGCGGCTCGGGCTCGGGCTCCGGCAGCGGCTCCGGCGGCTGCCGCTGCCGTGGCGAGGCCGTTGGCGAGCGCCCTCCGCGTCGGTGCTCGGCCGCCGACGCGCGGCGCGGCGCTCCTCGTATCAAGGCGGCCTCGGCGCGAGCGTCGGCTGCAGCCGCGAGCTGGCGCGCCCGCTCCGCTGCATCATCGTCGATGTAAAGGCGTCTCGGAGACTGCAGAATAGGTGCCTCGGAGGCTGCTGGCGCGGCTGCGGAAGGCCTCGGCGCACCGCCCTCGAGTGCGGCGACTCGGCCATGGAGATTTGAGCACGTGGCCTCCATCGCATAAAGCTGCTGCAGGACACCGGCGCTGTCGGGCGGCAGGCCCGCTGCGGCCGCGCCGAGGGCACTCACCGCCGATCGCGCGCCGCCCACGGGCAGCGAGCGGCCGAGTTGCGGCCGGCCACCGCCGCCGCTGCCGGGGACACCGGAGACGACTGCCCACAAGCGGTTGATCTCGCCCGTCGTGTGCCGCGAGAGCTCATTGATCTGCTTCTGCTGCGACTGGAGCTGCAGACGAAGCTCCTGCACGTAGGCCAGCAGCTCCTTCTCGATTCCCATAAACGACTGCGCTTGTGGCCGGATGGGCATAGAACGAGACCGGTGCTCCGAGCGTTTGCCGTGCGACCAACCCAGGAAAGTCAAGTCAAGTCAAGTCTGCTGGCTTCCGGAGCACAATCGATATATAGGCTTCCGTACGGTTGTCTGTTGTTTATGTATAGACTTGACTTGACTTGACTTTCCCAAAGGGGCATTCTGACAATTTACAGAATGTTTAGAGTGCTACCGCCGGCTTCCCCACCCCCGTTTGTCGTTTCTCGTTTCGGTGGTGAGGAGCTCTTACCGGGTACTTTAGACACAATGCGGGGAAGTTGAATTATTATCGAACAAGAAAAAAGAGTTCCCTTGTCTTCACGGCGTGCCGTTTGAATGTCAATGGGCTCCTTGCGTGAGTCAGCGCACGCCCAGATCTCGATAAAATAGACTCGTGGTCGAGCCGCAGCTCATAGAAGATGTATTCGTATGTTGCACACGCTTCCTAAGAATGTATTTTCATTGCGTCTCGTCCCGACATTGGCCATCACCACTCAAGCGCAAAGATGCTGGTCCTGATCGCGCAATGCTTGTCGCCGACAAGCTCGCCAATGGCGAGGAGCCGATAGAATCCCGGCTGCGTGCGCCCCATAATCGCTATCGCGATGGCGTACCCCCGCCTGGCATCTTTTGGCTCTTCGAGGTAATCCGAAAAAATGGGTCCGCCGGCCAAAACCTATCGGGTCGCGCGCGCGCTATTTTCACGCGGGCGGTTAATCTCAGAGGCTTCCCTCCCGGTGTTCCAACGGGGGTGGGGAAGAATATTGCCCTACTCTTAGCGGTCGACCCCCCTACCGCGCAAGAGGCTGAGACGAAACCGGGCACCCAGTGGGAGGCATCGCCTCCCGCAACCCGCTTTCCATGATGCGACCCATCAAGCGTGCGGGTGCTGGCGTCGTCGACCGCTGGCAACCGCCAGACTGGAAGCCTCCTCGCCGTGGCTCGGAAGGGCCTGGATCTCGCGACATCCGGTCGAGATCCGAGCGGTTTCGGGGTTGGTTGGGTCGGGTTGTGCGGCGGTATGACGGCCACAGCGTATAGCGCACCGACGTGGGAGGGGGGCGGGTACCGACCCGTCTTCGCTCGGATCTCGCCTTATTTTGTGGGATCCCCCTCGCCGTGGCTCGGAAGGGCCTGGATCTCGCGACATCCGGTCGAGATCCAAGCGGTTTCGGGGGCCGAGTGGGTCGGGTTGTGCAGCCGTGCGTCGCCCTGCGTAGGGCGCACCGACGTGGGAGAAGGGCGGGTACCGACCCGTCTTCGCTCGGATCTCGCCTTATTTTGCAGGATCCTCCTCGCCGTGGCTCGGGAGGGGCTGGATCGTGCGACATCCGGTCGAGATCCGAGCGGTTTTGGGGGTTGGTTGGGTCGGGTTGTGCGGCCGTGCGACGGCCTGCGTAGATCGCACCGACGTGGGAGAAGGGCGGGTACCGACCCGTCTTCGCCTGGATCTCGCCTTATTTTGCAAGATCCCCCTCGCCGTCGCTCGGGAGGGCCTGGATCTCGCGACATCCGGTCGAGATCCAAGCGGTTTCGGGGGCCGGGGGGGTCGGGTTGTGCGGCGGTATGACGACCGAGCACGAGGGGGATGGGCGGGTTTCGACCCGTCTTCGCTCGGATCTTGCCTTATTTTGCAGGATCCCCCTCGCCGTTCTCGAAAAAGGGCCTGGATCTCGCGACATCCGGTCGAGATCCAAGCGGTTTCGGGGGCCGGGGGGGTCGGGTTGCGCGGCGGTATGACGGCCTGCGTATATAGCGCACCGACGTGGGAGATGGGCGGGTACCGACCCGTCTTCGCTCGGATCTCGCTATATTTTGCAGGATCCTCCTCGTTGTGGCTCGGGAGGGCCTGGATCTCGCGACATCCGGTCGAGATCCAAGCGGTTTCGGGGGCCGGGGGGGTCGGGTTGTGCGGCCGTGCGTCGCCCTGCGTAGGGCGCACCGACGTGGAAGGGGGGCGGGTTTCGACCCGTCTTCGCTCGGATCTCGCCTTATTTTGCAGGATCCCCCTCGCCGGTGCTCGGGGGGGCCTGGATCTCGCGACATCCGGTCGAGATCCAAGCGGTTTCGGGGGCCGAGTGGGTCGGGTTGTGCGGCGGTATGACGGCCTGCGCGCACCGAGCACGTGGGAGAAGGGCGGGTACCGACCCGTCTTCGCTCGGATCTCGCCTTATTTTGCAGGATCCCCCTCGCCGTGGCTCGGGAGGGCCTAGATCTCGCGACATCCGGTCGAGATCCAAGCGGTTTCGGGGGCCGGGTGGGTCGGGTTGTGCGGCCGTGCGACGGCCTGCGTATAGCGCACCGACGTGGGAGGGGGGCGGGTACCGACCCGTCTTCAACCGGATCTCGCCTTATTTTGCAGGATCCCCCTCGCCGTGGCTCGGGGGGGCCTGGATCTCGCGACATCCGGTCGAGATCCAAGCGGTTTCGGGGGTTGGTTGGGTCGGGTTGTGCGGCGGTATGACGGCCTGCGTAGGGCGCACTGACGTGGAAGGGGGGCGGGTTTCGACCCGTCTTCGCTCGGATCTCGCCTTATTTTGCAGGATCCCCCTCGCCGTGGCTCGGGAGGGTTTGGATCTCGCGACATCCGGTCGAGATCCGAGCGAAGACGGGGGTCGAGTGGGTCGGGTTGTGCGGCGGTATGTCGCCCTGCGCGCACCGAGCACGTGGGAGAAGGGCGGGTACCGACCCGTCTTCGCTCGGATCTCGCCTTATTTTGCAGGATCCCCCTCGCCGTGGCTCGGGAGGGCCTAGATCTCGCGACATCCGGTCGAGATCCAAGCGGTTTCAGGGGTTGGTTGGGTCGGGTTGTGCGGCCGTACGACGGCCTGCGTAGATCGCACCGACGTGGGAGGGGGGCGGGTACCGACCCGTCTTCAACCGGATCTCGCCTTATTTTGCAGGATCCTCCTCGCCGTGGCTCGGGGGGGGGGTGGATATTGCGACATCCGGTCGAGATCCGAGTGGTTTCGGGGGCCGGGGGGGTCGGGTTGCGCGGCGGTATGACGGCCTGCGTATATAGCGCACTGACGTGGGAGATGGGCGGGTTTCGACCCGTCTTCGCTCGGATCTCGCCTTATTTTGGAGGATCCCCCTCGCCGTGGCTCGGGAGGGTTTGGATCTCGCGACATCCGGTCGAGATCCGAGCGAAGACGGGGGCCGAGTGGGTCGGGTTGTGCGGCGGTATGACGGCCTGCGTAGGGCGCACCGACGTGGGAGAAGGGTGGGTTTCGACCCGTCTTCGCTCGGATCTCGCCTTATTTTGCAGGATCCCCCTCGCCGTGGCTCGGGAGGGTTTGGATCTCGCGACATCCGGTCGAGATCCGAGCGAAGACGGGGGTCGAGTGGGTCGGGTTGTGCGGCGGTATGTCGCCCTGCGCGCACCGAGCACGTGGGAGAAGGGCGGGTACCGACCCGTCTTCGCTCGGATCTCGCCTTATTTTGCAGGATCCCCCTCGCCGTGGCTCGGGAGGGCCTAGATCTCGCGACATCCGGTCGAGATCCAAGCGGTTTCGGGGGCCGAGTGGGTCGGGTTGTGCAGCCGTGCGTCGCCCTGCGTAGGGCGCACCGACGTGGGAGAAGGGCGGGTTTCGACCCGTCTTCGCTCGGATCTCGCCTTATTTTGGAGGATCCCCCTCGTTGTGGCTCGGGAGGGCCTGGATCTCGCGACATCCGGTCGAGATCCAAGCGGTTTCGGGGGCCGAGTGGGTCGGGTTGTGCGGCGGTATGACGGCCTGCCCCTCTGCGTATAAAGCGCACCGACGTGGGAGATGGGCGGGTACCGACCCGTATTCGCCCGGATCTCGCCTTATTTTGCAGGATCCCCCTCGCCATGGCTCGGAAGGGCCTGGATCTCGCGACATCCGGTCGAGATCCAAGCGGTTTCGGGGGCCGAGTGGGTCGGGTTGTGCAGCCGTGCGTCGCCCTGCGTAGGGCGCACCGACGTGGAAGAGGGGCGGGTACCGACCCGTCTTCGCTCGGATCTCGCCCGATTTTGCAGGATCTCCCTCGCCGTGGCTCGGAAGGGCCTGGATCTCGCGACATCCGGTCGAGATCCAAGCGGTTTCGGGGGCCGGGGGGGTCGGGTTGCGCGGCCGCGCGTCGCCCTGCGTAGAGCGCACCGACGTGGGAGGGGGGCGGGTACCGACCCGTCTTCGCCCGGATCTCGCCCAATTTTGTGGGATCCCCCTCGCCGTGGCTCGGGGGGGCCTGGATCTTGCGACATCCGGTCGAGATCCAGGCGGTTTCGGGGGCCGGGGGGATCGGGTTGCGCGGCCGTGCGACGGCCTGCGTAGAGCGCACCGACGTGGGAGGGGGGCGGGTACCGACCCGTCTTCAACCGGATCTCGCCCAATTTTGCAGGATCCCCCTCGCCGTGGCTCGGGGGGGCCTGGATCTCGCGACATCCGGTCGAGATCCAAGCGGTTTCGGGGGCCGAGTGGGTCGGGTTGTGCGGCGGTATGACGGCCTGCGTAGGGCGCACCGACGTGGGAGAAGGGTGGGTTTCGACCCGTCTTCGCTCGGATCTCGCCTTATTTTGTGGGATCCCCCTCGCCGTGGCTCGAGGGGGCCTGGATCTCGCGACATCCGGTCGAGATCCGAGCGGTTTCGGGGGTTGGTTGGGTCGGGTTGTGCGGCCGTGCGACGGCCTGCGTATAGCGCACCGACGTGGGAGAAGGGCGGGTACCGACCCGTCTTCGCTCGGATCTCGCCTTATTTTGCAGGATCCTCCTCGCCGTGGCTCGGGGGGGCCTAGATCTCGGATGGTTCAAACACACCGGGGGGAGCCATGGGGAGCCGGGTTTGGGACAACGGCGCGAGCCGAGGCCGGTGAAGGATCAGTGAAGGATTCGACCCTGAGTGCGCAGCTGCCCAAGGCCGTCCAGGTCGGCGAGCTCAAATCTCACGCCACCTCTGATGGCCTCTGAGTGCATGCTGATGGCCTCCCTCATCAGGTCGGCGAGCTCAAATCTCACGCCACCTCTGATGGCCTCTGAGTGCATGCTGATGGCCTCCCTCATCAGGTCGGCGAGCTCAAATCTCACACCACCTCTGATGGCCTCTGAGTGCATGCTGATGGCCTCCCTCATCAGGTCGGCGAGCTCCAATCTCCGGCGCGCGCTCATCAGAAGGCGATGGAGGAGTATTCGGATTGCGTCCAAGACGGCGAGCTCCCATAGGCCTGCCTCTGAGTGCATGCTGATGGCCTCCCTCATCAAGACGGCGAGCTCCCCGAGGCTTGCCTGATCGACGTCCGGAGCCTAAGTTAGCCAACCTGTTTAAACCCGGCGCCGCCGTGGCAGTTAGGGGCTCCTTCTGCAAGTGACGATTTCTTCACTTGATGACTTCGTCGATGGAACCACGTGGCGGCCCATTTGGCACGCGCACGCTGGGCGGCGGGTCGTCCGACACCAAATTGACCATAACCTCCTCCTCCTCGGCACCGCCATCAGCGCCAGATTGCACGAGGGGCGCGACGCCTCTGTCGGTGTTAGCATGCATTATGACGAATTGGGCGGCGGCGGCCCAGTCCAGGCGCAACAAGAGGATGCCATAGCAAAGCGCATTGAGACCCTGAGCGATGGAGGTGCACGCGACGCAGAACGCTACACGGGCGAGCAGCGTCGTGGCGAGCATGTCAGTCAGCGCTGCCACAATGGCAATCGGCGCGGCCACCAGCCAAAAGGAGACAAAGGTGATCAACACCCCAAGGCGCGGCCAGCCAATGGGCACGAGAATGGAGCCGCAGATCTGATCGACGATGCGTGTCTGGGAGTGGACGACGAGCACCCACACGAGCTGGCGGAAGACGGCGAACACCTGAAGAGGGAGGCAATCAGCATACCTTCAGAGAGGCGCCATTACGAGCACCCCCCACGAGCTGGCGAAGGGCGGCGAAGGAAAGCGAGCACCTCGTCGTCATTGCTCATCAGGTGGCTCAGAGCGTCCACCGTGTGCGGCAGCAGCAGAGGCACATTGAGCATGCCCACGAAGAGGAACGCGAGCGCGAGCAGCACGCCGAGGGAACGAGGCGCGCCCGGGTCGGCGCTCCCGAGGAGGTAGAGGCAGCGATTTTTAGCTACCTGATGAGGGACGCAATCCGCATGCACTCAGCATGCGCTCACATGGATCCAGCCAACTTGACGAGGGACGCAATCCGCATGCACTCACATGGATCCAGCCAACTTGATGAGGGACGCAATCCGCATGCACTCGGGGAGGCACTCACTTGTTTCCAGCTGGCTTGGCAGGAGGCGATGATCCCTTCCACACTGACCCAAATTGCGCCGGCTGCACGCGCCGCATGGCTGACGTGTGGGATGTTGGTGAGTAGCACGAGCTGCAGCTCGAAGATGAGCCAACCTGATGATGGACGCAATCATCATGCACTAAGCATGAGCTCAGAGATGCCATCAGAGGCCATGCTGCAGCAGCTCGAAGACGAGTCAACCTGATGATGGACGCAGTCATCATGCACTCACCCACCTGAGAGAAAGGTCAAGTACGTCGGCAGCCCATGCTGCAAGAAGATGCGCAATTCCTTGCGCGTGAGTAGCTGGTCGTTAGCGTGCACGTGCTCGGGCGGAACGAGATGGATGCGCGTCAGGTTATACGCGAGCATCAGCGAGAGCCAGAGCAGCACGCGCACGAGGCGCGCAAGGATCTGCGCGTAGGCACAGCCGCGGATCCCGAGGTCGAGTCGGTAGACCAAGATGTAAGTGCCGAGGCATTCGACCCCTAATCCGGCGAGGAGGGAGTTGAAATTGGCCATCTTGACGAACTTCAGGTTGTTCATTAAGAGGATCTCAAGATGGTTGTCGAGCAGCGTGAGCCACGCTGTCGCCACCATCAGCCGACAGTACTCGCCGACGCCTTCCGCGTTCACAGCCGGCACGCCGAGGGTCAGCAGGATCGAGTCCGCGAACATTTGCAGAACCATTGACGGCATGATGAAGATCGCTACCAGTAGCACTGATCGCCGAAGGTACATGGGCAGCCGATCGTCCCGCCTCGCGCCGATGGCCACCGGCACTACGTTTTCGTAATAAGAAGTGAGCGCCTTCAGCGGCATCCAGGTCACAGCATTGTAAAAGGTGCGTCCAAACCCCAGACTCGCCTGGAGCGTTGCGCTGTCCGGTGTGTGGCCAGCGACGACCATTGTAAAGAAGGGCGGTACTCCTTGCTTGAGGATGTAGAACACAAACAACGGCACTCCCTCCAATAAAAAGATTCGCAACTCATTGGCAAACGAGTACGGCGGGTCGTCGGGTCGGTTGAGCCGGGCCGATCTCGCATCGGCAACCATCGCTTCGCACACAACTAACCAAGCGAGTAAACGCAAAAAGCAAGCTGGTTTCGGTAGTAAACTTGGTCGCGAAAGGTTGGTGATTGCAGGTTCATCAAACGACACATGCAGCCAGGTGTATGAGCGCGATCTCCCAAGATCAACGATCCAGCCCTACCCAGGGCTCTCCGTATCCCCCCGATCTGGTTCCATGATGGATACCGTACATGTACCATGTGATCGACACCTTCACGTTGAGTTCACAGCTGCTTAACTATGGGCGTCACGCAGTGTGAAGTTTCGTTAACCACATCCCCCCCTGAGCGACGGTCAGCCAGAAAGCACATAATGGCATTTCGACTGAACTGATCACATACTGAACGCGCTCATTTGGGTTGAACCTTGAACGCCATGTCAAGCGCCGAAGCGCGGCGCTCTTGACTCGTGATGTGAACCCTTTCTCACAAACAGCCAGGTCGTCGCACTTCATGCCCGCAGCCGCTCACCTCGGAGCGGCGCCTGTTTTCCGCCTGTCTAGATCCGGCTCCCCGAATAATGCTCGGGCGGACCGGGATCGGCGGCCATCTCGCATCGGCCACCATCGCTTCCGGCTTCCCTCCCCCGTAAACCTGGTCGCGCGTTGAAACGTAGAATTGCGATTCATCACAGCTACACAAGCAGCCTGGTGACGGCGCGAAACCCCCGGTCCCTGCTAAAGCTAGACCAGGCTTACATCGCGGTGGGTGGGCGGGAACACTTCACTCTCGAATGAGAGACCGACATCATGCGCACCATTGCGCGTCGACAATCTCCCCCAGAGATGCAGAGGTGCCGAGTAGCACACAATCTGCCGACGAGATGCTATGGTGCCGAGTAGCA
>Ga0210244_102147_pt1 | contig 13399 bp, 6 predicted proteins | sample ChrtobMetaP3_0mM_FD_155473 | JGI IMG/M metagenome (GOLD analysis project Ga0210244, IMG submission 155473) | Chrysochromulina tobin associated microbial communities from unialgal haptophyte culture, Seattle, Washington, United States - P3_0mM | ecosystem: Host-associated > Algae > Haptophytes >...
AGATGCTCGTCTGTCTGGTCATTCGTGATGGTGACCGCCATTCTGCGAGAGTCGGGTTGTAGAAGGGGTGGACTCGCGGCGATCTGAGAAAGGTCTCTAGGACCATAAAAAACCCCAAAAAGGGTTTCTGTTAGAACGTATCCCTAACCCTAACCCTAACCCTAACCCTAAACGAGGTCCGTAAAGCTCCTCGACCGGAACTACTAGAACGTATAAAACCCCACTCTGCTTTACAGAGATGCGTACACCAGAGTGCTCAGCGCGATCTGCACCACAGCCTCCGCCACGAGGCCGATCGGAAGGTCGTACATGCACGGTGAGGAGCGCAACGGCGGCACACTCGTCTGCGGCGCGCTCGTGTCCACGAAGAGGACTGAGTGGTTGAGTGCCGCCTGGCGAGCGCGTGGGATAAGCGAGCTCGCATTCTCGAGGTTGTGGAAGCTGCCGTGCCTCGTACCACGCCCTTGGTAGTGGCTGTACTGCTTGCCGAGCGTACAGCTCGACGGCCCAAGACCGATCAGAAGCGGCGCACCCGTGCCGCTCGCCGGCCAGCGCTCCGAGATTCCGCGGTAGAGGCCCGCGAGCCGTTTGGACACCTCAAACTCGTCCTGCCACTGGCTGTCATAGGCACCCATCGCGGCCACGATGATCGTGGGTCCGGTGCCCACCTTGGTCGCCACCTCCGCCAGGTGCCTTGCGTGCTGCCGCCCGTACGAGGCTGAGGTGCGGATCACGCCTTTCCACAGGTACGTGAGCGTGATGTTGTGCGAGGGCTCGTGCCACGTGCCCCATAGCAGGCTGTCGCGCAGCAACATCGTCATCACGTCGCGAGTCGAGCCTCGGCCCCACCAAGCCTTGGAGCCCGGCGGATGGTTCAGTGTCAGCGGTTTGTCCAGGAGCGTGCCGAAAGCGTGGCCGTAGAATCGCCGAAAGCACGGTGAGGTCTTCTTGATATGCGCCCATCCGCCAAAGTCATAGCCCCCACGGCGCATGCTGTCCGGGTCCCAAACGCACTCGGCAGACGACCTGTGCATCGGAAAGCCGTCTGCCACCTCGCCCGGGCCGGCAGTACCGTTGAGGAGGAAGAGGAGCGCCGAGTACCAGAATCGGGCCGCAAGGTCACCGATGACAATGATGTGCTGGTCTCTGAGCGTGCGGCGTGCTTCCAACGTGGTGAGGCGGCCCGTCGTGCAGCCTTGCCGATCGGTCGCCTTCCACTGCGCCGCATCGGCGGACTGGTCCAGCTCCCAATGACCAGTTTGCGCGACGTGGTCGAGGCAGCGCTGTGCAGTGACGAAGCGAGCGGGATCTGCGCGCAAGCCGGCAAGCGAAGACATGCGTGAACAAACTTGTCTTCTGTAAGTAAGATTGAAATTTTTTAATGCGTTCTGTACGCAACACAGTACTGTACAAAGCTGGAGCCGGCGGCCTCTAACTTTCTCCCTGAGCCGCTCGACACTTGAGCCGCTTCCAAAAATGGCCCGACCGACAAGCAGAGCCCGAAAAAGCCTTCTTGTTCTTGTACTGTTCTTGTACAACAGACTGGATGCCAACCTACGGAAACCGGCTCTCGCTGCCGTGCGCGGTGCTCAACGAGTCCTCTAGCAAGAACCAAGACCGGCACTCGACATTCAACGCCGATGGAGTTTCAGCGTTCGGCGTGTACGACGGACATGGAGGCACCGAGTGTGCGCAGGCGTTGGCAGACAGTCTATTGCCGAGCCTGCTGACCAACGGTTTCCCAGAGGATGCGGTGGTCGAGGACGTCTTCTGGGGCATCGATGAAGACGTCGGGAGCGCCATGGCCAAAGTGCGTTGCCACGCGGGCTCCACGTGCACAGTGCTGCTCGTCAAGGGCCGTTTTGAGCACAAGAGCACGGGCGAGAGTTCGTCTGAGCTCCCGAGCGGTTGCGCGTCATCACGACTCATCGGCATGCACGCCAAGCTTGCGTGGGTGGGCGACAGCTCAGGGCTAGTTGTCGACATGCAGGCGCAGGCGGAAACACCGCCGTTGCTGACGCCGCCGCACACGCCTTACACTGAGGCTGAGCGGACGCTGCTGCTGCGGCTGGCGGACGTGCACAAGGTCCTGAGGCGGCTGCAGGGCAAGAAGGAGGACAGCTTTCCGGTGGTGACCGATCTGATGCGCGCACAGCGCAAGGAGGCGAAGCTCAAGAAAATTGCCGCGCGCCGTGCGGCGGACGCCAAGAGACTCTCTTCAGCGGAGGAGTTCGCGATGCTTCTCAAGCTGGAGATGCTTCTCCAGCCCAGCAGCACACCGGCGCTCACGGCTCTTGAGCAGGCTGACGCTGTGATCGAGGCGGCGGCGATCGAGGCGGCGGCGATCGAGCTCGTCGAGGCCGATGAGGCCGGCCAGCTGCAGTGCGCGTCCGCCGCCTCTAAGGGGCACCGCCGGGAGAAGGATGAAGGCATGAGCTCAGTTTGCGGCGCCAAGGTGGCCGTCGAGGCGGACTCAGAGACAGAGGAGGAGATGCACGGCTCGCGGGCGGAGGCGGAAGCGTACGAGGACGCGAGCGAGGTGCTGGTGCGCCAGGCCATATGGGATCTCGGGCTCGAAACCTCGGACGATGTCGCGCTATACCGTCGCGCATTTCGGCGCGAGCGGATTATGCATATGGCCTTGCCGCGTAACGCCAAGTACCGGCGGCGCTGCTTCATTCACAGGCGCGCCAAGGAGAAGGACGAAAACGAGCCACTGGTGGTGGCGATTGATGACGACCCATTCTCGAAGCATCACAAGGACTTGATGATGAGTCGTTCCATAGGCGACTGGACGAAGTGCGCGTGGGTGCTGCCGCATCCGCAGACGCTTGAGTTCGACGTGTCGGCGGGCGAGCACAAGCGTGTTGTGCTTGCCACTGATGGCCTGTGGGACATCATGAGCCATCAGGAGGTGATGGCCGTCGCTAGGGACACGCCTTCCGTCGACGAGGTGGCCGAGATCCTCATGAGCAAGGCTAGGATCGAGTACCTCGAGAATCGCAGGCTCGACAAGATGGGCGACGACACCACGGTGATGGTCATCGACCTCAACCCGTCGAACCTCGCGTTCGAGGCGCGGCGGACTTGCTGCGTCATCTTGTGAGCCCGCCGGGCGCTGCCGCGCTGCATTTTAGGGCGGCTTGTCCCGGCTCTGTGTGCTGGCTGTTGCCGCCCGACGTATCGTGTCGATATGGCCGGCTGACTCATATCCGGAGTCCGGCGCGACTCGCGGACCAAAGAGCTCCGCCTCTAATTTCCTGCTGTGTAAACGTACGTAAAGCGGTTTACAGACGTCTACCCACAGTTACGTTACTCTTCACTCTTGAGTCACGAGGACGCACAACTGCGGTGAGGTTGCGGTGGTGAACGCAAAACGACCGTCGCCTCGTCGCCGCTTGAGAGAATGGAGTCGGCCTCATCAAACTCGCCGTCCGCGTAGTGATGATGACGGAGCCGCTTCTCCGATTCTGGGTCTGAGGGCTTCGCTTTTCGTTCGATAAAGGGGGGCGAAGAATTCGTCCCCTTGGGTGTGGGGGCATTGCTGGGGCCGTCTCTGTCGGCCTCCAAATCGGCCGCTCGCCGCACCGGAGGTGGAGATTCGTGGTGTCGCAAATGTTGAAAGACTGCGACGAAGCCTCGTTCGACGAAGCCTCGTTCGACGAAGCCTCGTTCGACGTGATGTCGTCCGCCGCCGCTGCTGCGGCTGAGAGTTTTGCACGGGTGAAGGCGAGAGCGCGTCACCAGCCTTGACCCTGCATGAGCCTCCTCGTCGTCATCGTCAGCTGGCACCCGGTAGTCTGACTGGAAGTTTACATGATCCACAGCCAAGCCACGATGTCCCTTGTTTTGCCCGCGGGCGCTTCGATGCCGTCTGGCTGCAGTGCTTGGACGATTGCCGAAAATGGCCCAACGCAGCACCTTGACCACCAACGAAACAAGCGCTATCCCCGCGCCACACAAGATGATGACCACTTGGCCTCCTATGGTTAACTCATCCTGTTCGAGCCAGGCGGAGGTGGTCATGGTGGCCAAGGTGGGCGGAGGTGATGATGGCGGCGTCAGGGGCGGCGCCGCCGGCGGGGGCAGTGGCGAGGGCAGCGGCGGCGAGGGTGGCGTCAACGGCGGCGGCCTCAGAGGCGGCGGCTTTGGAGGGGGCGAGGGCAGTGGCGGCGAGGGTGGCGTCAACGGGGGCGGCCTTGTAGGGGGCGGCGGCATCACAGGCGGGGCCGGTGAGGGCGTTGGCGAGGGCAGCGGCGGAGAGGGTGGCACCGATGGAGGCGGCCGCGATGGAGGCGGCGGTGATGGAGGCGGCGGTGATGGAGCTGGCGGTGAGGGAGGCGGCGGTGACGGGTGGCGATGATGGTGGTGAGGCGGTGACGGCGACAGTGATGGGTTCCGCTCAGCCGTCTTTGATCCTTCGATTGCACGTAAGACGTCTTCGAGGCCGGCTTCAACCGCGTACAGTCTCAAGACGTCGTCCGGCGGACGCGTGGCGATCGCTGCTACAAAAGACTTGCCACATACGCAGCAGTTTTCACCTGCGCTGCCGAACGCGGCTGCAGCCGCCCATTCGTGGCCGACGACAAAGCCTCGGCCGGTGCAGTGACCGTCGGTCATGAAGTCGTGGCAATGGGCGCCGTACGGATTGGTCCACCCGTATGAGTCGGTGCAGGCGGCGGCAGAGTCATAAGTGGCTGCCACGAGCAGGAGTGCGGCATGGGTACGGCGGCGACAAAGATTCATGCGGCGGCGCAAATCCGAGCCCACCCAAGACAAGAGGGTTGACGAGTGTTTAGAATGTGTTTTCGGTTTTGGGTGAAGAGATCATTGCATGCGAGACACTCGCCGACAAACCTTTAGTATCTCTTCTCTAGGCTCTTCTTCCCTTTCACCCGTGCCCTACGTTTCAAACGGCAGCGACAGCGCCGCGATCGTTCTCGTCGGAGTCACGCACAGCTTGCAGTGCCGCTCCGGGGCCTCGTTGCCTGCGATCGGCCTCCAGCTGCCGGGCGGAGAGCACTCATCGCACACGCATCGCCCACACTTGCGGCAGTGGTGGCGCCGATTGAAGACCCTCCCGAAGGTGGATTTGCACAGCTGGCAGCGGGGCGCCTCACTGTCGGGCGTCCATTGCACCGAATGCTGTGCAGCCTGCTGCACAGCATTCGCGATGGGCGCGGTGAGCGCAGCAGAGACGGGCTGCGAGCCGAGAAGGCTTCCGTCCTGGGTTTGGACAGCCTCCTCCGCGTCTAGACTTGCGGCCAACTTTCCACGGAACAGCTCTGCGGCGGCCGTTGAATATCGATCCCGCAGTGGAAGCGCCAGCCATGCGTGCCTCGGCATGTTGCACTCGGCTCCGGCGAGGAAAAGGGAGAATGCGACGTTGCCCCCGAGCACCAAAGCCCGTGTCTCGCGTGCGGTGAGAAAATCAAGCTCGAGGGAGCGCACAAACGACAGGTGCACGCCGAGGCTTCGGTGATGGCCGGCGCACACTAAGCAGAGCGAGATACCGTACGTCACGGACACCCAAGGCTGCCAGCTCAGCTCGTTTTCGCAATCAAAGCACACAGTGGAGTCGCACACCGAGGGAGGAGCTGGTGGCGGTGGCGGCTGCGGTGCGGGCTCCTCGGGTGGAGGAGGCAGCACCCCGAGGTCAGAATCGATGGTGGTCAGCATGGGCCTCGCGGGGCCTCGGGAAAGAGCAAAAAGGTCAGCTCTGAGACCAATCTACCCGAGCTTGGCTGAGCGTAGTACTGGCGTCGATGGTCTATTCACATCACGATGGTTTTTTTCATGACCTACCGGTGTGTGTCCCGGCTCCCCCCGGTATGCGGGGTGTTTGTTGTTGTTGGTGGGTTTGGCTGGTTGTGAGATTGGTCTGTGTGCCTTTGTGCGTCCGCGTGTCCCGTGTGTCCCGTGTGTGTCCCGGCTCCCCCCGGTGTCTTTTTACCGGTATTCGGCCTGAGGCCTCTCTCCCGCGGTCGCCCCTTGAGCCCGTGTGCGCCCGTGTGCGCCCTTTGAAGCCAGAACAAAAATGCACAAACCGCTCTGCAAGCCCGAGGTCACCTTCACCTCACGCCGGAGTCCCGTGATTTGTACGCACGGCTGCGTGGCTACATCGCAGCCGCTCGCCTCCGAAATCGGCTTGCGCATCCTGCGCTCCGGTGGAAACGCGGCTGATGCCTGCATCGCAGCGATAGCCGCGCTCAATGTGACGGAGCCGTGCATGACTGGCATCGGCGGCGACGCCTTTTGCCTGTTCTATGACGCGAAGACGAAGCGCGTTCGCGGGCTCAACGGCAGTGGCTCATCGCCCGCTGCGCTCACGGCCGAGCTGGGACGCAAATCTGGCGGGCGGGGTGGCAAGCCACTACCGGTCACGGCTCAAGGTCTGCATCCGTCGTCAGCGCACTGCGTAACCGTGCCTGGCGCGGCAGCCGCGTGGGTGGATGCGGCTGAGCTCTTTGGTACAAGGCCGCTCGCGGAGCTGCTCCAGCCGGCCATCGAGCTCGCCGAGGGCGGCTACCCCGTCAACGTGATCGCCGCTGAGCTGTGGCAAGGTGCGCTCGACCAGCTCACAACAAATTGGGGAGGGCTGCAGGGCAACCCGGGCGCCGCCGCGCTGCTGCGCCCCGACGGGCAGCCGCCCAAGGCTGGTGAGCTCATGCGCATGCCCGAGCTCGCGGCCACCTTCCGCGCCCTCGCGACCGAGGGCAAGGCTGGCTTCTACCGCGGGCGAATCGCGCAGGCGATCGTGGAGACACTCGCGGCGCACGGCAGCGTGATGACGACGGATGACCTCGCGGAACACACGAGCGTCGAGGTGCAGCCCATCTCGGCGCCCTTTGCAGGCCACACAATCCACCAGATCCCCCCGAACGGCTCCGGCCTTGTGTCGCTGCTCGCCCTACGTATCCTCGAGAACCTTCCGCCGCTGCCTGACGTGGCATCTGGCAGCTCGCCCCACACGACAGCGCAACTGCATCGAATCATCGAGGCGCTGCGCCTGGCCTTTGCCGACGGCGCCGAGCACGTGGCCGACCCAGCGCATGCCACGGACATCAGCGCGCTCCTTGCCGATCAGTATACCGCCAGCCGCGCAGCCCTCATCGACGGCGCCGCCGCGCGCGAGCACATGATGCCCGGCGATGCCCTCAAGCTCGCCAAGACGGAGACCGTGTACCTCACCGCAGTGGACGGTGAGGGCAATGCATGCTCCTTCATCTGCAGCAACTACATGGGCTTCGGCAGCGGCCTCGTGCCCCGCGGCTGCGGCTTCTCGCTTCAAAACCGTGGCGCGAACTTCGTGCTCCAGCCCGGTCACCCGAACGAGCTCGGTCCACGAAAGCGACCGTACCACACGATCATCCCGGCGATGGTGACGAACGCACGTGGGCAGCTCGCGGGCTCGTTTGGCGTCATGGGCGGCTTCATGCAGCCACAGGGCCACGTGCAGGTGCTCCTCAACTGGCTCTGTCACGGGATGCATCCGCAGGCGGCCCTCGACGCACCTCGACTGTGTCTCGACGTGGCGCCGGCTCAAGATCCCGACGTGGTGCCTGCCTCTCTGCAAGGGGCGAGCGCGCGCGGCCGGAGCGGCGTGGTCGTGTACCTTGAGGACGGTTTCCCAACTGGAACTGCAGAGGGCCTCGCGGCCCTTGGCCACACAGTGCGCTCTCCCATATGCGGCTCTGACCGATCGCGCTTCGGTCGCGGCCAGATGATCATCGTCACACGCGATCCAGACGGCGCCGACTTGGGCGGCGCTGGTGCGGGCTCGCCGACGCGCTCGCCCACGCGGGCCAAGAAGCGCGCACGCGTCGAGGGCGAGGAGACGGACGGGCGGGCAGGGACGAGGATCTTGTGGGGAGGCTCTGACGGCCGGGGGGACGGGCTCGCCATCGGATGGTGATTGGGGGAGGCGGATCGGCACGCGTTAGGTTGGCACGTGATGGCAGGGAGTCTGAGGCACGCCGCTCCGCTCGGCGAACGGAGACAAAGTCATTTCGCATTATCCGATTGTTCGGTTAGCGGCGTGTATACCGTTTACGTGCGCGCAACGCGCTGCACGCGGGGGCCGCGGGGCCACACCCCGGACGCCCCCGACGACCCCGTCCGATCGACCAATCGGTTATGGACCATCGCACGCCGGCCGGTTTCGTGTTTCACACCACGCCAGATGTCATCGTGACGATAACCGACACACACAGCTCACAGGACACACGCGACACATGAGTTGTCACATCGGTACCGTCGCCCGTGCAGCTGTATTTGCGAGTATTGACGAATACACGTCAAGTGGCTCTGTGAAGAGGCTCTGACCTCAGTCCCGTGTCCTCACTCCCCGCACGCCCCAGGGGGTGGCGCCCACCACCCAATCCCCAACATAGTTTGGGCGCCGTTGCAGCTTCTGCTTAGAGGTCGTCATGGAGATTCGCCACCGCCGGTGGCGGATCGTAGTTGCCAGCCGCGGAATCTTCGCTGGCCAAGCTCTTCACCTTGCCCTTCCCCTTATTTTTCATAGCGCGATCGACGGCCGCCACGTTTTTCGTGCCGGGTGAGAGGGGGGTGGCGAGCGTGTCGCCATTGTCGTTCAGCGTGATCGGGTAGGAGGACGACCCAGCCCCCGAGGATGACCCAGCCCCTGAGGATGACCCAGCCTTGCCCACGGGCAGTGAGAGCGGCGCTGCGGGGTCGGCGAGCGGCGCAAAGACAGCGGGCAGCGAGAGCGGCGCTGACAAGTCGCCAAAGTTGTCGGTGCTCATCACGTTGAGCAATCGCGTCTCCTTCCCCCCCAGCAGGCTCTTTAGGCTCTGTTTGAGCCCACCACCGCGGACCGCTGACGTGTCCTGAAACGCTGACGCGTCCTCGAACGGTTGACGCTCGAATGAATTCAAGAAGCCAGTAGGCTCAGTCACGGCGCGCGTTCTCACTCTCGGCTGGAGGCGGAGATACACAAAGGAACCCAGGGTTCCGAAGCCTATGAGTACTAACAAGATGGCTAGCGTGGCCCACAGCGCGCTGTTGTCATTTTTCATCGCGGCGGCGGCGGCGAGTCGCGCCGCATCGAGACATGAGGGGGTGGTACATACATATGGAGGTGCCGGGGGCGGTGGTGGCGGGCGCGGCGGGTAGGGAGGCGACGGGGGCGGCGGATGGGACGGCGGTGGCGGAGATGGAAAAGGCGGCTGAATCGGAGATGGAAAAGGCGGCTGAATCGGAGGGGTTCGGCAAGCCTGGCAACCCCTGCACGAGTAGAATTGGCTGCACTTGTAAGTCCAAGGATTCGAATCCGTCGCACAAAAGGGGTCGCAAGTGGGCGGCGGCGGCGGCCGACTCGGCGGCCGCAAAGGCGGGGGCAACGTTGAGCCGTGGTAGCACCCGCGGCAGGCATCGTTGGAGCAGTACTGGGTTTGGCAAATGGGTGAGCAAAAGGTTGCGCACGGCGGTGGTGACGGCGCTGGCGGTGGATGCGGTGGCAGCTTTGGAGGCGAGGGGGGCGGCGAAGGGCAGCCCGAATCGACTGTCAGCGCGCCCGTCACCCATTGGGTATTGTACCACCAGATCCATTGCGGAGCTTGGTTTGGGCACGTCACAGATGTCGTCACAGATGCGATCGACGACCAGAGCGTTCCCGGCGAAGGGCCAATAAGCCACTGGCCTCCTCCGTCGGGCATGAAGAACAGGTAAGAGTCGTCCGAGTGCCTGTACAACGAGCGTCCGTTGACGCTTCTAAAGGGCTGAAGGGTGAACAAGCCGGCGTTTGCGCCCTGGGCCTGCAACGCCAAGCCCTGCGCGTTCACTAACATCGTCGCACACGGGCATGATACCAGCGGAGGGGGGGGCGCCGCCGGTGGCCGAGGCGGTGGCAAAAATCCGCATCGAGGGCCGCAGTCCTGGCAGTCTGTACCGTAGCCGCAGTTGGCGTACTCCGCGCCTACGCCGCCGTCGTCGCACATGCCGTCCGAATGAAGGAAGTTGGTTTCCGCTGGCACCTGCGTGCCGGGAGTGCGGCAGGTGTCGCTACACAGGCACGTCTGTCCTGGTGGCAACGGAGGCGGCGGCGGCGGCGGTGGGCACGTCGAGTTGACTGATGCACTGCCCCAAACCCACGCATTCGTGGTGTTCGAGAAGTACCGCCAGGGCGTCAGGCCACCCGGGCAAACGGCGTCTGTCTGCTCCGACGTCAGCGCTGCCCAGTCGCCAGAGCCATGCGCAGTGGCAGCGAACGAGGGTCCAATCGTCCAGTCGAAGCCACGGGGCGAGTAGTACAAATAATAGGGCTGGGCCGGAGTATTATTCGACAGCTTGTACACGTTGCGCGAGCCGGACACCAGCCCAGGTTGTTTCACATATGTGCCCTGGAGGTCGCCTTGCGTTGCGAGTGCATTGCCCGTCAGAATAAGCTGGAAGGCGTTGCACTCACACGGCGCTGACAGCGGCGGGGGCGGCGCTCGCGGCGGGCGCGGCGGTGGCATCGCGCCGCAGCGCGGACCGCAGTCCGCGCAGTCGGTGGCGTACGGACAATCGGAAAATGCGGCGCCCGGCCCGCCATCGTCGCACACGCCGTCCGAGCTCTGCAGATCTAGACCCGTGCCCGGCAGGCGGCACGTGTCGAAGCACGTGCAGCCCGGGGGCAGCGGATACGGCGGCGCGCGGCGCGGCAGCAGCGGGGGTGCGGGCGGCGGCGGCGGTGGGAGCGACGGTCTCGGCGGTGACACGGGCGGCCGCGGAGATGGCGGCGGCGGCCGCGGTGGCGGCGGCGGAAGAGACGGCGGCGTCGGCGGTGGCGAGGGGCAGCCTGAACGAACGTTGAACCCGCCAATATTCCAGCCTGTCCCTGCCCACCAAATCCATTGAGTAACCTGGCTCGGGCACAGCGGTGATCCACCGTTTGAGGCGATGCTGGCCCAAAGCGTCCCGGGCTGCGGGCCAATCAGCCAGCGGTTTGCGCCGTTGGACCAGTAGATGTACGACTCCTCACCATGCTGGTACAAGGAGCGCCCTTCGGAGCTCTCTCCCGGGAGCAAGCTAAAATTGCCCGCGTGGACGCCTTGGACTTGCAATGCTTGCCCAGTTGCCTCGACGATCATCGTCGCGCATCCGCACGCAACCAGAGGTGGAGGAGGCGGAACCGGAGGAAGAGGCGGTGGCAAGTATCCGCATCGAGGGCCACAATCGCTGCAGTCTGTACCGTACCCGCAGTTGATACTCTCGGCGCCCGGCCCGCCGTCGTCGCACTGACCGTCTGAATGAATGAACGACGTGTGAGAGACCTGTGTACCTGGCTGGAAGCAAGTGTCGGTGCACAGGCACTGCTGTCCTGGTGGCAACGGAGGAGGCGCTGGCGCTGGTGGCGGCGGCGGGCAAGTTGAGTTGACCGATGCACTGTCCCACCTCCACTGGCCATAGTTGCTTGCCCAGTACCGCCAGCGCAGAATGCCGCCTGGGCACACGGCGTTTGTCTGATCCGACGTCAGCGCTGCCCAGTCGCCCGTGCCGTGCGCATTGCCAAAGAAGGAAGGTCCGATCGTCCAGTCGAAGCCATTGCTCGAGTAGTACAAATAGAAGGCATCGGCCGAGTTGGTCGTGTTCAGCTGGTACACGTTGCGCGAGCCGGACACCAGCCCAGGTCGTTTCACATATGTGCCCTGGAGTTCGCCTTGCGTTGCGAGTGCATTGCCCGTCAGAATAAGCTGGAAGGCGTTGCACTCACACGGCGCTGACAGCGGCGGGGGCGGCGCTCGCGGCGGGCGCGGCGGTGGCATCGCGCCGCAGCGCGGACCGCAGTCCGCGCAGTCGGTGGCGTACGGACAATCGGAAAATGCGGCGCCCGGCCCGCCATCGTCACACACGCCGTCCGAGCTCTGCACATCCAGACCCGCGGTGCCCGGCAGGCGGCACGTGTCGAAGCACGTGCAGCCCGGGGGCAGCGGATACGGCGGCGCGCGGCGCGGCAGCAGCGGAGGCGCCGGCGGCGGCCGAGGAGGCGTCTTTGGTGGCGGTGGGGGAGAAGGGGAGGGGGGGGGAGGCGGGGGGGGCGGCGGCGTCGAAGGGCAGCCCGAGTTGATCGTCAGCGCACCGGTCATCCATTGTGTGCCGGACCACCAGACCCAGGTCGGCACTTCATTCGGGCAAGACACAGATGTCGTCACGGACACGATCGACGACCAGAGCGTCCCAGGCGCCGGGCCAACTTGCCAGCGGCCGCCTGCGACGTTCATGTACCACATGTAAGAGTCGTCCGAGTGCTTGTACAACGAGCGTCCGTTGTAACTCCTTCCGGCCTGCAGAGTAAATGCGCCCACGTGCGTGCCTTGCACGCGCAACGCTTCCCCCGAGGCCGCCACGATCATTGTCGAACATGCGCACGCCACCAGCGGGGGGGGAGGCGAGGCCGGAGGAGAGGGCGGCGGCACCAACCCGCATCGAGGGCCGCAGTCCTGGCAGTCTGTGCCGTAGCCGCAGTAGGAGTACTCCGCGCCTACGCCGCCGTCGTCGCACATGCCGTCCGAATGAAGGAAGTTGGTCTCCGCTGGCACCTGCGTGCCGGGAGTGCGGCAGGTGTCGCTACACAGGCACTCCTGGCCTGGAAAATTAGGGGGCGGCGGTGGCGGCGGCGGGCATGTCGAGGTCATCGATCCCGCGTCCCACACCCACGCATTCGCAGTGGACGAGAAATACCGCCAGTGCAGTGCCCCCCCGGGGCACGCGGCGGTCGTCTGCTCCGACGTCAGCGCTGCCCAGTCGCCCGTGCCGTCGTACGCACTGCTAAAGAAGGAAGGTCCGATCGTCCAGTCGAAGGCACGGGTCGAGAAATACAAAAATAAAGGATCGGCCGCAGTGGTCGTGTTCAGCTTGTAGACGTTGCGCGAGCCGGACACCAGCCCAGGTTGTTTCACATATATGCCGACTAAGCCAGGTTGCGTGGCGAGTGCATTGCCCGTCAGAATAAGCTGGAAGGCGTCACACGGGCATGGCGCTGACAGCGGCGGGGGCGGCGCTCGCGGCGGGCGCGGTGGTGGCATCGCGCCGCAGCGCGGACCGCAGTCTTGGCAGTCGGTGCCGTAAGGACAGTCGGCCCACTCGGAGCCCGGCCCGCCATCGTCGCACACGCCGTCCGAGCTCTGCAGATCCAGCCCCGTGCCGGTCAGACGGCAGTTGTTGAAGCACGTGCAGCCCGGGGAGAGTGGTAGCGAGGGCGGCCTGGGCGGTGGGGATTGGGGCGGTGGAGGGGATGGAGACGGGGGGCTCGGGGGCATATAGGCACGGCAAACGTATTTGCGCGTGTACGCCTCACAGGCGATGTCGTTCCACCTGTGGTTGTTCGCATAGTGCCCATTGTCTGTTCCCCACATCTCCCCGCAGTCAGCAGTCCCTCCGTCATCATTGGGCT
>Ga0210244_102158_pt1 | contig 13364 bp, 9 predicted proteins | sample ChrtobMetaP3_0mM_FD_155473 | JGI IMG/M metagenome (GOLD analysis project Ga0210244, IMG submission 155473) | Chrysochromulina tobin associated microbial communities from unialgal haptophyte culture, Seattle, Washington, United States - P3_0mM | ecosystem: Host-associated > Algae > Haptophytes >...
GAAGCAGCAACAGCAGAAGGCGTCGAAAATAGCAAAGAAGCAACTGAAGAAGCTGAAAGCAGAACACGCGCTCGCCTCACTCAACGGTGGCGGCACGCACGTCTTGCTCGACGGTGGTGACGTGCATGTCAAATATGCCTCGATCAGCAGCTTGCTTGGCGACTCGCCCCGCTCGCTCAGCGAATCTCTCGACGAATCGCTCATCGGCGTCAGTCACACGCTCGCCTCCCTCGATAACTGTCGCACACTCGCCTCGCTCGACGAAGGTTGTTCATTCATCTCACTCGACGACGGTCGCATGCTCAATAGCCCACACAACGGCTTGGCGCTCGACGGCCAAAGCCTAGCTGATAGCCTCGACAGCTTGCCGCTCATCTCAGCACTTAACAGCAATGATACACTCGTCGATAGCTTGATTGGCCGCTCAGTGCTCGGCTCGGAAGACAGCCTCGGCACCTCAGCGCTTGCGGCGCTTGATGACCTCAACGGCTCAGCTCTCGCCTTGGTGCCCAAGCATCTCAGTAGCCCACACAACGGCTTGGCGCTCGACGGCCAAAGCCTAGCTGATAGCCTCGACAGCTTGCCGCTCATCTCAGCACTTAACAGCAATGATACACTCGTCGATAGCTTGATTGGCCGCTCAGTGCTCGGCTCGGAAGACAGCCTCGGCACCTCAGCGCTTGCGGCGCTTGATGACCTCAACGGCTCAGCTCTCGCCTTGGTGCCCAAGCATCTCAGCAGCTCCGGCTCAGCGCTCGAAGGCCTCTGTAGCTCGCCGCCCAGCTCAGCGCCTTTTGGCCTCGACAGCTCGCTGCCCAGCTCAACTTTTGATAGCCTTGGCAACTCGCAGCCTGGCTTGATGCTTGGCTCTGTGCTCGGCGGCTTGGCGCTCGGCCCCACGCTTCATGGCCTCAGCGACTCTGCGCTCAGCTCCGCCAGCTCGCTGCCCAGCTCAACTTTCAATAGCCTTGGCAACTCGCAGCTTGGCTCAATGCTTGGCTCTGCGCTCGGCGGCTCAGCGCTCAGCCCCACGCTTAATGGCCTCATCGGCTCTGCGCTCAGCTCCGCGCCCGATAGCTCAGCACTCGGCTCAGCGCTTGCTGGCTCTGCGCTCGGCGGCTCGGCGCTCAGCCCCACGCTTAATGGCCTCAGCGGCTCTGCGCTCTGCTCCGCGCCTGATAGCTCAGCTCTCGGCTCGGTACATGCTGGCTCAAAGCTCAGCTTGGTGCTCAATGACGTCGGCACCTCGGCACTCGGCTTTGGCTTCCTTTGCACAGACTCACTGCAGCCACTCTCTTCTGTGTCAGCCACGCCGCCGGAGAGGACGCCTGCCTCACAGGACATGGCAGATTTCGAAAGACGATCGCCTGCCTCATGTGGGGGGGAAAGGCCACTGCTTCAATGCGACATCAACAGCGCCGGCTACATCCCAATTGGCGATGGCAACCACAACAGCAGCACACTTGATGGCCACGAGCAGCTCATACCCAGCAGCCCGGTCGATTGCGGCATGCTCAGCACAGACAGTGCGCTTCACGAAAGCCAGTTGCTCGTCTACCGCGGCGCGATCAATACTTCAACTCTCAGCCGTGCTGCCTCACCCAGTCCTGCTCTGCTAGCAAGCAACTGTCTGGACGTGTCTACAGGTGCTGTTGTGCCTCAGTCAGATGAGCAGCGACAGACCCTCAGATTCAGATGCAAACCTCAGCAGGCGAGAAAGAGTGGCAATCGAGCAAATCAGCAGTGGATGAAGACCTCAGTTACACTGCCCCCTACCTTGCCATTCCCGCCTCGACTTGGCCACAGCACATCAGAATATGTGCATGCTGAGCGTGCATTTGTCATGCTCCAAGCAGGACGCAAGACGATTGATATGCTGCGCAAACGAAAGCCAACAGCTCATCAATGCTACGTCGCACGCGCCATCCTTCGAGCTCGAGACGCCCGATGGGCGCTCCTACCAAGTGCTTCTGCGCAGCAAATTGCACGTGTCGAAGTGCTCGAGCATGAGGCACGTGAGATGTACGCCAGGCTCAGCAAACATGGTGTGCTCGAGCAACCGACCGCGGGAAGTGCATACATCTCTACGCTTGAGGCAGAGGCTTCTCGAGCTCTGCTCGAGGCTCGAGGATCAACCAAGATGCCTCCTGCAGTCCCTCAGTCAACAATCACTCAATCCACAGATGCTGATGTTTCATCAACAGATCTCGCTGCCTGTGCAGTTGAGTGGCTGCGCGCAAACGTTATCCTTGCAGAACTACTACCGCCACAGTTCCGAACTTTTCAAGGCGATGAACTCGTGCAATGGGTCACCATCGACTTCTACAGAGTGAGGACACGGCCACGATTCCGGCCAACTGCCCATACTCTGCCAGAAGACTTAGTTGCTTTGCTACGGCTGCCATCGCTGATCCCTGAACAAGCGTCAACGATCCAAGCTGAGTGCATCGCACCATGCCTCAAGTACACCCAGCCAGTCAGTGGCATGCCTGCAAATGGCACGCCAGAATTTGCTATCGAGTGTGCAAAGATGAAAGCCGTCGAAGACGCGCAACGTGCTGCATTATCTGCTGCAAAGTTAAAAGCCTCTCAGCTACACCAGACGGCGCTATTGGAAACTGCTCAACGGCGCAACGATGTTGCAGCGGCCTCCGAAAACATCGCCACAGGTGTCATTACGCTGTCTGCAAAGCCTTCTCACGATCTGAGACTTATCGCTGCCAATGGTGCATACGTTGATCTCGAGAAACTCGACCTGACACAGGATCTTTTTCTCGTCCTTTGTGCCATATCGGGCACCGGCATCGATCTTGAACTTGGTTTCATTCATAAGCTGCGTTCCATGGGTGTCTCATTCGACGCACGTGCGCATCATGCACGTCAAGTCGCAAGACATCTTCACGTAAGCATTCCAACTCCTATCGAGTTATGCAAAATGCGTGCGGACGAGCTTATCGCTGCTGCACGCGAAGCACGTGTGCAGACGCGCGGTCGTAGACAGCCCACAGGACGCCCTAACATTGGTTCCAAGGCTGCACGTAATGCCATGCGTCATCGTGCTGCAACACCACGTTGACGTTGTGCAATTGCATTGTGCTTCATCTTCCATCGCCATGTCGATGAGCTACTCTCGACCATGCACCATGGGCATGCTCGCATGGAGCACAAACGGAGGAGATCAAGGGAAAAATCACGGATACAACAGCTTAACTGATATCTTGAGCTTCACGGGCACGCATGCCTCTTCTCTAAGGGAAAGCATATCTTATCTGGGGGGGTACAGCTGTGGACCTGCGGTGCTACATAGAAGGCACTCATGCAGTGGGGGCTGCTCTCAACCTGCAGCCTATGTCAGGTCTTATACTCGGTTCTGGACTCGACGAGCGCCTGCTGCGTTCAATGCTTTCCATGGAGTGCATGATCAAGCACATGTCATAAAGGAAGGGGGGGCGTTGCCAAAGCACTGCAAAGAATAACTACTGGGTCTTCCATGTGGCGAATATCTGCAGCATACAAGCGCTTCAATGTGCCCGACACGCTATTGGGCGACATGCTATCTGGGGGGGGTCATGATCATGAATGGAACATGCAACAAAATGGGAATGCATGCAGCTGTACACACACACCTGACGTCACTGCCACCAGTCCTTGACCCGACATGTGGCATTGGGGGGGGGGAGGTGTGAGCATCTCCTCGCCTCGATCTCGCTCACTTGGCCTCGGTTCTACACTCACTTGGCTGTGGTGCTTGCAATCTTGGCGAGGCAGTGTGTGAGCATGAATGTGCCATGCGAGAGATTCACCTTCGACTCTCTGACTCGGTGTGCATGCACTCCTCACTCGAATCTCAGTTGGGGGGGGTGACACGACCGAGATCTCACCGAGCATAGGGTGGCCTCATTGTAGAGTCACCCAGGTTCCGTGTCTGTGTTGTGTGTACGGTATCGGTAAGTATCCGGAGGCAGACTAGGCCGGACACCACTGGGACTTGATACTTCTCCCTTTTAGGGAAAGTACGAGCCTTGCGTTGGTTGGACGAGAGTCCTCAGCGCACAGTGGTGCCCGGCCTCAGTGGTGGCCGTCCTTCTCGTGTACGCCTCAGTCCAGCAGAGACGAGGTGTAGCTACACGAGTGTGTAGCCTCAGTCCGGCAGTGGCCAGTGACGAGGCGTAGCTACATGATCAATCCAATACTTATCCCAGGTTCTCCTACATATTACATAAAGAAAGTACGAGGCCTCATACACGCACGATCGACAGAGCCATTTCGGCTGCGCCCCGCCGCCACCCCACGACATGGCACCACAACGACTGACACACCGCATCGGGAGGTCATTAATACATGCTTGCTCGCACCATCGAGATCACCATCCTGCGCCATGACGGCACCAACACATCCGAGGTCACCAATACACGCACTCACGCACCATCCTGCGCCCACGACGACACCGAAACATCCGAGGGTACCAAATCCGAGGCCACTTAGTCGTTCTTGTTGAGAGGCGTCTCGTCGTAATCGGCGTCGACCTTGGCCTTCGTCGCCGCAATCTTCTTCTTGATGGCCACGTTCTGGGCCGCCAGCTTCTTCGCCTGATCCTTCTTGCGCTTCTCGCTCTCTGCCGCCATGGTGGCCCGCGCCGCTCCGGCGGCCTCGTCGTCGACGTCGTCGTCCGTTTTCGCGCCGATGTTGTGGATCCGCGTGAAGAGGGCGGCGTTCTCCTTGGTGACCTTGTCGGACTGGCCCTTGAATGGAATCAGATAGGCAGCGGTCGGGTTGCGCGATTGAGGGTCCAACGAGTACTGGCTACGAGGCGTCAAGGACGCTTCCTCCGGGCTGAACTTCTGAAGCGTGGCGACCATCTCGTCGATGGTCAGGTAACGGTTGTCAAACGAGACTGCGGTGCGCGTCTTGTTGGCCTTGAGCACAGCCACCTGATCAGCATGAGCAAGGTACATCAGACGCTTGGACTCCTTCACGATCTCCTCGGCCTCCATCTGCTTCGCGCGCACGATCTCCTCCTTGGCCATCTCGGCGTTCGACTTGCCAGACTGGACAGCCGTGCGGGCCGCTATGGCCTTGTCCATGTACTTCTGCTCCTCGGTCTGCAGCTCTTCCTTCCAGTGGGCCTCGTCTTGGCGCGTCTCCTCGGCCCGCTGAGCATTCGTCTGCTGCACCACCGCATTGTAGCTGCCGTTGTAGCCCGGCGGGTAGAGCTTCTCCGCGCTCGCCTTGTACTTGATGCGCATCTCCTCAGGGGAGAACTTGGATGTCTTGGGCGAGGGCGGGGCGGCCTCGGTACCCGCGCCAAAGAACGAGAGCAGCGCGTCGACGAACGTCGGGGGCGCGCGGGACGTCAAGGCGAGGGCAGCCTGGTGCCGCTCCTCCGTATCCGCCGTCTGGGCGGCCTTGGGAGCAGGATACCCCGTCTGAGCGTGAAGACGGGCGCGGTCAGTGTGCTCGTCCTTCGTGAACGCGTCGTGAGCGTCGTCGAACGTGTCGGAAGAGTGCGATCCCGAAAGCGGCGATCGAGAGTTGGCCAGGCCCGAAAAAGGCGTCGTCTTCTTCGGAAGCGCTTCCGCCCGAGTGACGAGGGCCTTGTCCTTGGTCTCGTGGTTCTTCAACTTGCCCTCCGACTTTGAGGCAGACTTCCACTCGTACACTCGAGCGGGCTTGGCGCCATTCTCAATGAGCAAGGGCTGGAGGGCACTGATCTTCCCCCCTTCGCTTTGCTGCGAACCCGCGACCAGGTCGGAGCCCTTCCACTTCCCGATCGTGCTGACCTTCCCCGTCGCCAAAGTCACCAAGTAGCCCTTGGGGTAGTGCGGGCTGCGGAGGATCTGTCGCTCCTGCTGCTCTCGCCGGACGCGTGCAGCCTTAGCTTTGTTGCACATCGACTGCGCGTACCTTGAGAAGCCGCCGGCAGGCACCTGCATCTCGCCGCGGCGCATGCCGCCGGGGGTGCTGTAGTTGAGCCGCTGCAGATCCACGAGCTCATTTTCCTCGATGACGCCATCGCCATCGACATCGAAGCCGGAATCCATCTTAAAGTTCTTACCGGTGACGTGGATCAGTGCATTTGCCTCCTCCTTTACTCCCTTGAGAGAAGAGTACATCCCGTCGCCCCACGAACGAGGTCGCCCCACGATGAGACAATCGTGTGCGGCTTTCCGAAAACACAATCGTCAAAGTTGTCGAAAAGCAAACTTGGGCAACTTCAATTTTTTTTGGCGCCTGCAGTTAGAGTTCCAGAGTTCCAGAGTTCCAGAGTTCCAGAATTTCGGAGTGAGTATAGCTTAGCGTTTAGAGCGGGTCCGGAGAGTGCGCGCGGCGTGTTTTTCACAGTTGTACCGGTACGCCAAACAGGCGGAGTTCTAAAATGGGAGTCATATTGATCAGTGCGCCAGTTCTCGAGCTCAACACGACCGTGACTCCGCTCCGGTTCCTGCACGCGGACCCGAGCGGGCTGCGTGGCCGACGGCAGGCGGCGCATAAGCGCCGGCTCAACCCGGCTGGGCTCGAGCTCGAGGGCAACCTCAACACGCTCGGGTATTTTTCCGCTGAGGTGTGCGTCGGCACGCCGGCCAGGTCGTTCGACCTGATCGTCGACACGGGCTCGGCGCTGACCGCCTTTCCGTGCTCCGACTGCCCGCACTGCGGCGAGCACAAGCACTCGAGCGTGCCCGGCGCGCGCTTCGACCCGGCGCACTCGACGTCGGCTAGAACTGTCGATTGCTCGCAACCGCCGCCGGGCATGCACTGCAGGAGCTGCGGCAGCGGTGGCACGTGCGAGTACGGCGTCTCGTACACCGAGGGTTCCTCGATCCGCGGGCGCCTCGTCGAGGACAGCTTCTGGTTCGGCCAGGCTGAGACCCCAAGCCCGCGCAACGTCCGAGCCACCTTCGGATGCCAAACGTACGAGAGCGGCCTGTTCTACTCGCAGGTGGCGGACGGCATCTCGGGCTTCTCTCAGGCGGACACCTATGGGCCAACCCTCTTCGACTACATGCGCCTCGCCACCGACGCCCCTGACGTCTTCTCGATGTGCCTGGACGAAACGCACGGAGCTCTCGTGCTGGGCGCGTCGGTGCCCGCCGCCCTGCACGCCTCGGCACTGTGGATCCCTTACACGGGTGGCGGCTCGTACACAGTCCCATTGACGGACCTGAAGATCGACGGCCGCTCCGTTGGCGCGCCGGCCAGCCGTTACTTTTCCACCATCGTCGATTCGGGCACGACGTTCATGTACGTGATGCGCTCGGAGTGCCTCGGATTGCCTCTAATTGCCTCTAATTGCCTCTGATTGCCTCTGATTGCCTCTTATTGCCTCGGAGTGCCTCTGATTGCCTCCGATTGCCTCTAATTGCCTCCAATTGCCTCGGAGTGCCTCTGATGGGTACTTCCCTGATGGGTACTTCCCTGATTGCCGCTGATTGTCGCTGAGGGCTGCTGAGTGCCGCTGAGTGCCGCAGGTACCTTCCACCAGACGCGTACCGGCCTGTCCGTGACCACTTCCGCTCAGAGTGCCCTTGGGGCACATGCACGGCCCGAGTGGCCAAGGGCGAGTACCCTGATGACTACTGCTACACGATGAGCGCGCAGGAGCTCGACCAGATGAGCCCGATGACGTTGCACTTCGAGGGCGGCGTCACGCTCGACTTTGGGCCTCGCCAGGTGAGGACCGCTGAGTACCTCTGATAACCTCTGATGACAACTGATGAACACTGATGACACGCTCGACTTTGGGCCTCGTCAGTATGCGTATGAGCTGCGCCAAGGCATCTGGTGTCTCGGCGTCTTCGACAACGAGCACAACGGTGCGGTCATCGGCGCGGCCAACATGCGCCACCACGAAGTCGTCTTCGACCGGGGGAGCCGGCGCGTCGGCTTCTTTCCGTCCGATTGCGCGGAGATGCATGCCAACCGACGCAGCTCCATCCTGAGCGGTGGGTACGCACTCAACGGCTGTGCCAAGGGCACTACGTCCGCCGCGCCGGCCGCCGCCGCCGCCGAGGCGGCCTCGCCGCCCCTTCCCCCGCCGCCACCGCCACCGCCCTCGCCCCCGCCGCCCTCGCTCTCGCCCTCACCCTCGCCCTCGCCCTCGCCCCCGCCCCCGCCGCCGCCGCCCTTACCGGTAGTCGAAGCGCTCGCCTCGACGCCTTCGCCCTCGCCGGCGTCCCACCGCCGGCATCCAATCCAGCCGCCGCCCTCGCCGTCGCCCTTGCACCGGAGCCACCCGAACCACCCGCCGCATAGCCCCCTCCACGTCATCTCGACGCCCGGGACGGCGCCGCTCATCGAGCGCCATATCACGTCCGCCCTCGATCCCCGCTACGCGGCCATCGTCGAGGCCCAGGCTGCCGCCGCCACCCGCGAGGCCACGAGTACCGACAAGCCGGCCAACAAGGACAAGCATGCGGGGGGCGCCGGGCACCACTAACGTCCATATGTGCTTATGACCACGCCAAATGACGAACCTCGATGGAGAGGACGGATATCTTGGCTGATAAGTGATGGAGGTGGCCGTGGGTGCCCCCGAAAGACCGGTCTCAATCGAAGCGTCTTTTGCTCAGAGCTCACAACCCCCGCGCGTAATCACAAAATCGAGTCTCACTTGGGGGGCGGGGAACTAACTGTAACAGACGTGATACAGTAGCGGACCGGAACGGATTCGGGACGTAGTGTAGTCACGGCCGTACCGGTACGCTACAGTTCCGGATCGGTTCGGAGGGCGTGCGCGGATAGAGGTTAGAGCGCGGAGGTCGAGGTGAGGTACCGTACGGTCTTCTCTATTTTTCATGGTTTATAAGGTCCGCCCCCGCTTGACACCTGTATGTGCGAGCGGTAGGGGGGGTCTTTCCCCCGGTGGGAGTCCGTTAACCTGCTTACGGAACATTCCCAGAGACCGGTAAGTGAGCTCCGCCGAGATACCGGCGGATCCCTGGGAGATCCGAGAGATACCGGCGGGAGATCCGACGAGGTATCGTGGAGCTCTGACGAGGTGTAGGAAGATTCTCAGGGGTGAGACGAGAGTGTTCGTGACCCTGTTCAGTCTAAGCACCAGTCTCCTACCTCTCGGGGCTCAACGACCCCTATGCCTCCGAGGTCCCCCTCAGGCAGGTTCTTACCGGCTGGCTCCCCTCTACCCGAGGAGCCCAGTCGCAGTATGGGAACAGAATGAGCGGGACTACGAGGACCATCACCAGCAGCACGCGCAGGCGCACCTCGACTGGCCAGAAGTTCGACACGCTCAGCGCCGGTGTGTGGCACGCCGCTCGAGCTGCGCGCGCGCCGCCGGCGCGTTCGCGCGTCTCCACGTGCAAATCCACGCGCTTCTCGCGCGCGTGTTCAAAGTACCATCGGCGCAAGCTCTCCGCCAAGCTGACGCCGTCGATGCGCGCCGCAAGCCAGCCTTCCGAGGACTGGCAATGCACGTGACACCGGCTTGCGAAGACGCCGTGAGGCGTGGACGCATTCCAGGCGGGCATGAGGGCCGCATGGGTGGTGCGCGTAAAGAGCACGTCGGCGGCCGTGGCTGCGCGATCGTCGACAGCTGCAAAATCGTGCTCCTGAGGGTGCTGCCAGTTGAAGAGGTCGTTGATGACGTAGGTGGGCGTCTGCGTGTGCTTCAGTGCGACCTCGGCTCGAAGGCAGCTCCGTGCGTCCGCTTCGGCGAGCACGCACCGGCGTGGCAGGCTCCTACTGTTGTTTTTGCTCGCCGTGGGCATCATCAGCGCAGCCAACGTGTCAAACTCTTCGGAGGACGGGAAGACGGCTGCATCGAGCACACAGCGCACCGGGATTGGTGATACGCGCTCGGCGACGAGATCGCACTTGAGGGCGGCTGCCATGCCGCCGGAGCTGCAGCCGGTCAGCACAATCTCCGTCGGGCGCGGCTTGAGCCGCAGCAGTGCGTCGAGCTGTGCGAGAAAGTTGTAGTGGCCGCGGTAGTACAGTGGTTTGCCTTCGCTCATGTCGGCCGCGTGTCGTGTGCCCGCCATCGAGCCGCCGTCGCAGTAGACGAACCGCGCGACCGACCAGCCCGCCCAGGCGGTTGTGGCACCGACGTCGCTCAAAAATCCCACGCCGCCTTCGTAGTTGAAGGCCGTGCGCCCAAAGATCCATGCCTTGAGGTTGTGAGGGAAGCTCGCGTCCAAGAGCCGCGGGGATTGTGGGAGGCAGGCGGGCGCGTTCCGTGTGCTGCCCAGATCGGTGCGGCTGCGGAGCGCGCATCCCGCTGACGTCTTGCACCAGCCACCCCCCTGCAAAGAAATGACGAGCTTGTGCTCGTCCCGAGGCTTGCCGCGGCGATAGTAGAAAACGGGCGGCGAGCCATCGAGGCATGCAGTGCGCTTGCCGTGAATGATGTGACGATGATACGCGTTGTGGCCACAGGGTGGTTCTGGCCAGAAGATAAGGAGGGCGCACGCAAGTACAATGACCACCGCCACCACGCGCGACGCGAGAGGCATTGTACGGGAAGATTCGGCCAAGTGGGACCCCACCGAGAGGCGGGCCCACACACGACCTTGCACACGACCTCTCACACCAGGAGGGGCGAGGGGGTGTGTGCACCCGCGTGCCCTCGACGGCGCCAACGACAGGCACATTTCCCACAAGCAAGCAAGTAATTTCCGCAATTGAGTGTGCAGGGGCGCTCGAGTGTCGAGAGGGTTTGTCGATGCGCTGTAAACAGTTTAAGACGTATTAGTAAATAGGATTCCTTGACCAGTACAAACCCAAGTGTACGTCTACGTGCGTCTGGCGAACTGGCGTGGTCGTGCACTCGTGCTGCGCTCGTGTGCGTCACAGTGATTCGGCTTGGTTGTGAGGTTCGTCTGGGTGACTGGGTGTGTCCGTCCCGTGTGTATCCCGGTCAAGCCTGTGCGGTCAAGTCAGAAGTCACTACATAAAAACAGACAACCTCAGAGAGGAAGCCTAAAAAATGTAAAAAGCCTTACAAGCTTACATAATTATGTATTCGAATGTGGTACCGCGGTATGTGCTCTCGAGCTAGCACGCAGTGGAGGTGAGACGCTGAGAGTCGACGGAGAGGACGAGACTTGACTTGACTTGACTATCCCGGCTCCCACCCGGTGTTTTTTAACCGGAACCGGAGAATTTACTCGCCCTCAACCCCGCTTCCCCTTCCGTCATGAATAATCGGATGTAAATCGAAGACATCGCCAAACATGAATTCGCTCAGAGAACGGAATCTCAATTGATGAAGTACATTGGGGGCCCACACCGCAGCGAGCGTATATTAAGCGTATGTACGTGTATATAGTAAGGCACACTGGAGAGTCTGGGTCCCCGAAAGTGCTGGAAGGGGTTCATCAACCGTTCGTCGGCGTTCAGATTTCAGTGACAAATGCAATCAGGTGAAATAGCCGAAAGGCTGGACGGGTTGCATCTCCATCTCCTGATCATGGGTCCACCCCTGCAGATGTGAGGTACCATTCCACCCAATGGCTGCAGCATGACTCCGCCGAATCAACGAGACCCAGTGCGCCGAGGAGAGCTTCTGACGCCAGGCCGAAGGCTGGCGTAAGTCGCTGCCGAATCGATTCTCTATACGCCGCAGCTCGGAGCTGAGCCATCGCTTGTTGGTCGCCTGGCTCCATGACTCGAGCTTCACAACAGGTAGCCCCACCAGCAGCTTGTCGAGCGAAGAGCTGATCACGAGCGGAATGCTGCCGAGATAGAGAGCGTCCCACAGGCGGAACGTGTCGATGCCTCGTCCCACCGGCGCGGCGACAAACATATGGGCCCCGAGGGCGCGCATGTACTCCTCTTGCGACACGCGCGCAGAGATCACCCTCGATGGCACACACGCACCCGTAGTGGCTTTCGCATGGCCGGCCTTGCACCTCTGCAGTGCGTCACACGCTTGTCGGCGTGCGGGTGCCCAATGATTGTCGCAACTGAAGGCAGCCAGCACTGCGAAGTGCCGTTCGCTGGTCGGGGCCAAGCTGGCAACCATGGCATTGAGAGCGAGCTGTGAATGACAAGGGGTGCCTGTGTGCAGCAAGGAGATGCCGAGAGGGAGTGGCGATACCTTGCGAGCCGCCGCCAAGCTCACCTCGCCCTCGATGGAGCAGCCCGAGTAGACGTTACAACCCATGAGATCGTAGTTCTGTACGAACCAGCGCAGCAGGCGCGGGTCGGCCAGGAAGTCACTTAAGGCTCCCGCGGGCCGTCCGCCGCGCAGATTGCGTCCAGCACCCCACAGCTCGCGTGGCACACCCACATCTTCGTACCCCGTGACCACAGTCAAGCGGGCGCTAGACGGCAAGCGCTTGAAGCGTGCCACGAAGCGCGGCACGTCAAACGCGGGCACGTACACAATCGACCTGTTGGCCAGAGGAATTGTGTCCCAGTCGATGTCACCGATCAGGCCGGTGTCTCCCGTTGCGCGTCCATCCACGCGCTGGTGGCAGCACTCGTATCGTACGCGCCTTGGAGATGTGTGACAGCAGGCCCACATGATTGAGTTAAGCCACACTGCAGAAAGCACGGCGGAATCATTTGCGCATGGACGCAGCGGGTGTAGTAGCTCAGGGCTTGGCTGAGGCACTACGTCGCTCCAACCGGCGCTACGCCAGCCATTAGACACGTCGACCCTCAGTCGCAAGTTCAGCAACGAAAGCTCCTGATGCCAGTGAAAGACTGAACCATGAATTGAGCTCAAGCTGCGGCCGCCGTCCAATAGAAAGAGCAGCGCACCGAAGATAGCCAGGCAACACAAAGTGGGCACGGCAGGCACCTTGGCGGCGTTGGTAGGATCACGCATGGTCATTTGTCCCAGCAATCTTCTTCGCTTGTGTGAACTGCATGAACCTTGGAATGGACAGTAAACTTGGTCGCGTTGGTTGATTGGCGGTTCATCAAACTACACAAACGGCAGCCTGGTGAGCGCGACATCCCGGTCCCTGCTAAAGCTAGACCAGGCTCTGAATCGCGGTGGGTGGGCGGGGACACATAACACTCCCAGAACTGATACGCATCGATATTCGAAAGCGCCGACCGGAGACCGTCGGCACATTCTCGGAGCATGCCGCAGAGACCGGCAATACTTCACTCGCCGAATAGAGCAATATCAGCCCGCGCGCGGGCGGCATACGAACCGCATAACAGGGTGCCTATAAGGCTTTCCCCTGGGTATCCCCTTCCCCCCAAACGGCGGAGAGACCCCCCAATGGGTTCTCCCGCATCCCCCCTGTCTGGTTCCATGATGGATACCGTCCTGTAATCTGGCCCTTTCACGTTGGGTTCACAGCCGTGTAACTTTGGGCGTCACACGGCAGTAAACTTGGTCGCGTTGGTTGATTGGCGGTTCATCAAACTACACAAACGGCAGCCTGGTG
>Ga0210244_102180_pt1 | contig 13213 bp, 11 predicted proteins | sample ChrtobMetaP3_0mM_FD_155473 | JGI IMG/M metagenome (GOLD analysis project Ga0210244, IMG submission 155473) | Chrysochromulina tobin associated microbial communities from unialgal haptophyte culture, Seattle, Washington, United States - P3_0mM | ecosystem: Host-associated > Algae > Haptophytes >...
TGTTTGTCCAGTGGTGACATCTAAGAACCTCTTACGGACTTCGACCCGCTCTCGAGAGGTCAGGTCTACTCGCCGGACCTCCTAAGCGGCATGCAAGGGTCCCTGGAGCCAAGGGCTCCCGTTCCCACATGTAGCTGTTGAAAACTTACGAGGCCAGAGCACATCAATGCACACACCCGTGTGCAAACCAGCTAACCACGCCAGGTCGCAGGTGCAAACCTATCATGGTGCAAACACGCCTACGGGGTAACAGACAGAGACAGCAACAAGCACAGAGAGTAGAGAGTCTCCAATACATGCAAAACACGTAAAGCGAGCTGCTACCGGCATGCAAACGTACGGAGCGCCACACCCATCAGCGATCTGGGGTGATATCAGCGCGATCTGAGATGATCTCAGCGCGATCTGCTGAGATGATCTCAGCGCGATCTGGGAGGATCTCAGCGCGATCTGGGAGGATCTCAGCGCGATCTGGTAGGATCTCAGCGCGATCTGGGAGGATCGCGTGGCTCACGTGCGCAGACCGCTTGTTCAAAAAGTGACGCGTCTTCGGGGTGCCGTCGCCTCCTGCTACGAGCCCGACACGGCGCGTGGGCAGCCGGTAGAGCAAGTCGTCCGCGGGCAGGTCGAGCCGGTAGAGCACGGGGGCGTCGGCGGCGGTTACGGGGGCGTCGGCGGTGGTTACGGGGGCGTCGGCGGCGGTTACGGGGGCGTCGTCGGCGGTTACGGGGGCGTCGGCGTTGGTTACGGGGGCGTCGGCGTTGGTTACGGGGGCGATGACCTCTGCTGGTTGAACGAGTCGTGGGCGGTACAGTGCGGGCGCCGTGGCGGGCGCGCCCTCGAGCGAGCGGACCGAGTGCCCGATACGACGCGAGCTCGGCGGGAAGGGATCGGGTAGCACGCCATCCGGTCGGAGGGCCTCGGCTTTCCACAGCATGGTCTTGGGCTGCTCCTCACCCTCCAGTTGCCAAATATGGTCCCACAGCGCGTCGTTGGGCTGATCCTCACGCTCCAGTTGCCCAATATGCGCAAACTGGTCCTCGAGCTCGTGATTGCGCTGCTTGAGCTCCTTGAGCTCGCTGAGCGCGTCGGCGAGCTGAGAGGAGCAGATGACAAAGCTCATTAGAGTGGCACACCGTGGCAATCAAAGGCCGTCAAATGGGTCGTGATGACGAAGCTCATCAGTGGCAATCAATGGCAATCAATGGCAATCAATGGCAATCCCCTCACCTTCGAGGCGAGTTCATCCGCCGGGCCCGGCGACGAGAGGCGCAGAATGTCTCCCACCTCCGGCACGGGCGGCGGTGCAGGGACGTTGATGCCATAGCGCTCAGCCGCGCACTCGTCGAACGCCTCGCAGAGGACCCGACGCATAGGGGAGTCGACGCACCTGATGAGGGAGGCAATCAGAGGCTCATCAGGGCTCATCAGAGCTCATCAGGGGCACTCAGCACCCATCGGGGAGTCGACGCACCTGATGAGGGAGGCAATCAGAGGCTCATCAGGGCTCATTATGGCTCATCAGGGGCACTCAGCACCCGACGCATCGGGGAGTCGACGCACTCATCCGTGAAGTTCGCAATCCATCGCAATCAATCGCAATCAAGTCGACGCACTCATCCGTGAAGTTCGCGCCCACGACGGCGCCGTCCGCTGCGGACACATTCTGCGCGAAGCACGCGCCGGCCGAGACGAAGCTCGCGTTCGCCGTTGAAAGCATCAGGAGGACGCGGCGGTTGGACGCGTCCGAATCGCCTGAGACGCGCGCATACTGCCCCTGCGCGCTCGAACTGAAGCTCCAGTTGAGCGCATTCTGAGGATCGTCGAGACCATACCTGCCAAATTTGGGAGACGCGATGGCGGCGTGGTGAGCACGGGCGGTGCGTGCAAAATCAGAGGCACTCCAGCATGCAATCAGAGGCCATCAGAGGCCATCAGGCGTACCTCCACTTTTCCTCGCGCTGCTTGCCCATCTGAACGTGTCCCTCAAGCGACCACGAGGCGCCCACGACGGCGCTGCTCGAGTTGAGTAGCTCGCGACTACCGATGAGGTACGAGTACCTGATGGGGGAGGCAATCAGTGCTCATCAGTGGTTTCGTCAGTGCTCATCAGGGGCCCTCAGCTCCCGACTACCGATGAGGTACGAGGCAGGTGAGAGGCAATCAGCGGCCATCAGAGGCCATCAGGGGCCATCAGAGGCCATCAGAGGTCATCAGAGGCCATCAGCGGCGCATCAGAATATGTATCGGGAGAGGCTGCGCGTGGTCGCCTCTGATGACGAAGCTCATTAGAGGCCATCAAAGGCAATCAAAGGCCTTTTCAGGTATGGGTATACCGGGAGAGGCTGCGCGTGGTCGCCTCGATGATGCCCGGGACGGCGCGTAACGACTCGAGCCACACGCCTCCCTTGCCATCGGCGTCGAAGGGCAGGTGCGCGACGGTGGTGTTGATGACGGAGCTCATCAGACCGATCGTGTCGGAGAAGCCGAGCGTCTCGTTGACGATGGAGTTGTTGATGGAGGCCTGCAGCACGCCGCGGATGGAGTGGCGGCGCACCTGCATGCAATGAGGGAGGCAATTAGGGAGGCCATCAGAGACCATCAAAGAGGCCATCAGAGGCCATCAGGGAGGCACGGATTGAGTGGCGGCGCACCTGCAGGATGATGAGGGAGGCAATCAAGGGAGCTCAAGGGAGATCGCACCTGCAGGATGATGAGGGAGGCAATCAAGGGAGCTCAAGGGAGATCGCACCTGCAGGATGATGAGGGAGGCAATCAGAGACAATCAAGGGAGATCGCACCTGCAGGATGATGCCCACGACCATGTTGCTCGACACTTGACGTTTGGGTTTCGACTTGCCTAATTTTGGCGGCTCGGACGCCGACGCGGACACCCTGTGGGGTTTGCGAGATGCCTTCGGCGAGATCTCCTTCGACGAGATCTCATCAGGGGCGGTGATGGCGAAGGAGACTCCTGACGAAACGCGAGCGGCGTCCTCCGACCGTATGATGAGGGCAGGAGCGACGGACGCGAACGAGATGCCGTCGGGCAGGTCGACGGTCGAGTTGAGTCCGTCTTCGAACGAGTCGACGGAGGTGCCGTAGATGCCCGGCAGCTCCGACGTTGAGTTGATCGGTGTGGGCTCGCCCTCGAGACTGGGCGCAAGGGGGGGGAGAAGGGGGGGGAGAAGGGGGAGGCGCCGTGATGAGCACTTGCATGCTGGGCGGTCGACCTATCGGTCGCAGCGCCGTGCTGAGCACTTGCATGCGCGCGCACCTCAGAGGGTCTTCGGACTGCCAGTCGGCGTCTTCGCCCTCGGCGTCGGTGGCCTCCTCCTCCGCCTCTTCCGCTTCGTCAGGCCCAGGGGCAGCATCGGCACCCTCGCGCTCGATCCAAATCTCGCCCTCAATCTCGAAGCTCGAGCCGCCAGAGCTGAGCACGCTTAACGAAACCGAGTCGCCCTCCAACGGCTCGACCTGTGGGGAAGTGGGGATAGCGCCGTGGTGAGCACGCTTAACGAAACCGAGTCGCCGTCCAACGGCTCGGCCTGCAAGTGCTCATCACGGCGCACCGAGTCGCCTTCCAACGGCTCGACCTGCGCGCTCGTGCTCACGGCAACGCGTTCCGCCTTGACCAGCCGGCCGTGACGCGCGAGTCCATCGGGAGCGTGCCAGAGCCGTAGCACCGGATCCACGTACCTGTGGGGAAGTGGAGCGGGCGCCGTGGTGAGCACGTGCATGCCATCGGGAGCGTGCCAGAGCGCCGTAGCACTGGGTGGGTCAACGTACCACGTGCCGCTTGCCTGGCTGATGAGAGAGGCAATCAGCATGCAATCAGTTGGGTCCACGTACCAGGTGCCGCTTGCCTGGCTGCCCGGCGCCGGCGCGATGCGCACCTGTGGGGAAAAGGAGCGGGCGGCGCCGTGGTGAGCGCGTGCATGCGAGGCTCGAGGCGCCGTGGTGAGCACTTGCATGCGGTGCGCACCACGATCGAGTGCGGCAGGCCGTCGTCCATCACGCCCACAAAGGGGGTCAAGTCGAAGCTCAGAGGAGGTATGTTGAGCGAGTGCAGCCCCACGATGGGGCGCCAGAGGACCGGGTTGATGCCGCCCGAATAGATGACCGGGAATGGAAAGGCGGCGCCTGCAAAGATCCCGTCGACGAGCACCTGCGAGATGATGAGGGAGGCCATCAGGGGGGGTCATCAGGTGCAATCAGAGGCCATCAGTGAGGCAATTAAGGAGGTCCTCAGGAGCAATCAGAGGCCATCAGGGAGTAGCGCCCGATCTCGTGGTGATCTCGCGGTGATCTCGCGGCAGGAGATTTCCGCCGCGCACGTCCGTGCCGCCGCGCGCGTCATCAAGGGCAATCAAGGGAGATCGCACCTCGATCTCGCGGTAGGAGCCGCCGCCGCACACGCCCGGTCCGCCGAGCGAATCGGGCACGTTCGAGTACCTGTGGGGAAGAGGAGCGGGCGTCGTGGTGAGCACTTGCATGCCCGGTCCGCCGAGCGAATCGGGCACGTTCGAGTACCTGTGGGGAAGTGGGAGGAGCGTCGTGGTGAGCACTTGCATGCGAGGGGCAGGCCCATATTAGGTTCGAGGCGCCGTCGAGTTAGCCCGTAAGCAATCAGAGGCAATCGGAGGAGGCAATCAGAGGCAATCAGAGGCAATCAGCGAGCGTCGTACCAGAACTCCTCGCAGCCGTGGGCAGAGGCATACACGTCGAGCACGGCGCGCACGGCGGTGCGCTCGGCGATCGTCACGCTCTGCAAGCGAAGGCAGAGGGAAGGCAGAGGTCAAGCAGAGGGAAAAGCAGAGGGAAGGCAGGTGCGATCTCACCGTGCTCATATTGGGAGCGGTCGCGCTGATGAGGGAGGCAATCAGCAGGCAATCAGGTGCGATCTCACCGTGCTCATATTGGGAGCGGCCGCGGTCGCGATCCCGAGCCTCTCCCATGGCGTCCGCTCATCACGGCGCGGCTCCTCACGGCGCTCCGGTGGCGTCACGGCCGCGCTGCTGGCGGCGGCGCTGCTCAGCGCGGCGCTGCTCAGCACGGCGCTGCTCAGCACGAGGGGCACGATTTGGTCTGCGGGTGGGAGCTTCGCCAGTCAGATGCAATCAGATGCAATCAGATGCAATCAGACGCAATCAGATGCAATCAGCGAGATTCGTACCTGCGGGTGGGAGCTCCGCCAGTCAGATGCAATCAGATGCAATCAGATGCAATCAGAGGCCATCAGACGCAATCAGAGGCAATCAGCGAGATTCGTACCTGCGGGTGGGAGCTCCGCCAGTCAGATGCAATCAGATGCAATCAGAGGCCATCAGACGCAATCAGATGCAATCAGCGAGATTCGTACCTGCGGGTGGGAGCTCCGCCAACGCCGCGATCGCCACGTCGACGAGCCGCGGGGGCGCCGTCGTGAGCACGGCGGGCCTCGGAGGGTCTGTGGGGACCTCCGGCGGCGGCGCGGTGGGGGCGGGCGTCGGGGCGGGCGCGGCCTCCCCCTCCTCGGAGGCGTCGTCGTGGGCGTCCTCGTCCTCGTCCTCGTCGTCGGCGTCGTCGTGGGCGCCGCTGAGGCCCGCTTCGTCATTGGCCGTTTCGTCCACCGGCAGCGGCTGCGGTGAGGGCGTGGGGGCGGACGGCTCTGGCGGCGGCTGCGCGAGCGAGGTTGAGACGAAGGTGAGCGACGCGCTGACCGAGATGTTCCCCGTGTAGTTCGCGTTGACGATGTTCGGTATGCTCATCTCCACTGTGGCTGCCTCGCGGAAGAGCGCCTGGTAGTGGCGGAGCGAGCGTGCGATGTGCCAGCGCACGGCGGCGCGCGCGTGCCCACTCTCATCGTACCCTGTTGGCTCGGGCGTCGTCGTGCGCAGCAGCTCGACGCCGCCTAGCCAGAGGGCGCCCACGCGGTCGTACTGGACGCCCGCGACCTCGCCGTGAAAGTCGAGCTGTACGCTCGTCCAGGGCGGTGGGCAGCCAGCGGGCGGCTCGTAGCTCGTACTCTCGACCTGGCGCCAGGCGTTGAAGGTGACGTTGCCGAAGAGCGTCACACTGCAGGGCACGCCGCCGAGTGCCGCCTCGCCCGCGAAGGAGGCCGTGGAGTCGCTGCTGCTGCTACTGGCATCGCTGCTCGCGAGCGTCGGGCCCGTGCTGATGGGGTAGGCGTAGTCGGGGAACGTGACCACGCCCGGGTAGTCGGCCTCCGTCGGTGGGTACCTCAAATCGTGCAATGTGTGCCTCAACTCGTGCATTGAGGCTGCGGATGACAACGAGGAAGGCACCAAAGAGGAAGGGACCATTTCTTCGGGATTGCCAAATTAGGTTGCGAAATTAGGGCGTTCGGCACTCGATCGGCCGGGGTAGTGCCGGGGTTAAGCTTTCACGGCACGCAGTCTGACATAGTTTACATTCCTGTTGTTGATCAAAAAATTGGCGCCCAGTGCAGCGCGCGACGTTGTTTCTCTCTGTGCTCGACCGCACGCGTCCTTTTGCTGCTGCTCTCTTGGCCGCCGCCAACCCTGGTCGCTCGGCCGAAGGCACCATGAACTGGAATGCCAAGGATTACAATGAGATCTCGCTGAACTGCATCTGGAGCGAGCATGTGCGTGCCGCGCCTTTTCGTGCAGTGCAATGCACGCCCAGCCGCCGTCTCTTCTTTGCACCCAGGGAGAACCGTCCGCCCTGTCGGAACGCCAGGGCTGAGCGCGCGCGTGTGCGTGTGCTGCGTCCCGCCTCAGGTGGAGAAGGAGGCGAAGCAGATTCGAAAGGGTATCAAGACGACGTACACGTGCAATCCGTGCTCGTCGCTCGAGCTGAACAACGGCCTTGGCAGTCGCCGTACGCAGCGCAAAGCCCTAACGCAACGCAAGGCGCCGCCACCCCCGGCGCGCGACGACAGAGGCGCACGCGCCCTCGTCGCGCGCCTGCTGCTGCTGCTGCTTGCTGCTCTCTCTCTCTCTCTCACTCACTCTCTCACTCTCACTCTCTCTTCGGCTGGCTCGCTTGCGTCGCAGAGATTCGATTGACCGAGAAGGTGGGCTACTCGGTAGGTCTCGATCCCATCGAGATTGGCGACGACCCCGACGTCCAGAGGGTCGTCAAGGGCTTGCTGGATGCATCGCGCCTGCCGCAGGAAAAGTACCAGGAGCCAGCCACCTCAGCACAGGAGGTCGGATGGTTCCACGAGCCGCTCGTCGTAGCCAACCCGCGGTTCGTGCATAAGATCCATTGATGACCTCTGATGACCTCTGATGACCTCTGATGATCTCTGATGACGTCTGATTGCCTCCCTCATCAGGTTCGTGCATAAGATCCACCAGGGCGAGGTGATGACCTTCCTTGCATGCAAGTGCTCACCACGGCGCCCGCGCCTCTGCCCCACAGGTTCGTGCATAAGATCCACCAGGGCGAGGTGACCAAATTCGCCGAAGTCTACACCAAAAAGATGGCCGGTGCGCACATGTTTCATGGCTCGAGCGGCAAGTACCTCAAGTTTTAGAGAGCTGAGCAGCAGCAGAGATGAGAGCGTCGACGCGCCCCGGACCGCCGGAAGAAGGAGCGGGGCGCAGAACACGTGCACACGGAAAAGGCGAGCGGTGTTGATGTGCATGTGGTGCTCCGCGTTTACGTTTTCAAGACTCTCGAACAAGACTCTTCAAAAGTCACGAGCCGCCGGGAGAGCCAGAGCGCCTCGCGAGCCGGCTCGAGGAGTCAGAAACAAGCGAGAGACGGAAGACGCGCGGAACCGCTCGATGCTCCGCTCGAACCGCGCGCGCCCGTCGATAAGAGCAAGAAAGAGCAAGGTGAGCAACCCTGATCCGCGTGTCGCAAGGCGTGTCGCGCCCCCTGGGCGTCCGGTCCCGCGCCGGGTTGGCGCCCTCCGCCCGCTCCCACGGACGGCGTCCGGGCGAGCGCCGCCCCCGCCCGCCGCCGGGTCCGCCCCGGGTCCGCCGGGTCCAGCCGGGCAGCAGAGCGAGACTGCGCCGACCTCCGACCTGCGACGACGGATGTTCGAGACGGCGATGGCCACGGGCCTTGACTTGACAACCGAACGGAATTAAACGGAAGCCTATCGAATGTGCTCCGGAGGCCAGTAGGGGTGGCAAGCAAGCAAGCAAGCTAGTTAGTCGAAACAACACAAGTACCTAAACGAGCGTAATCGAGAACCCCTGTAACCAGCGTTGCTTGCTTGCTTGCTTGCTTGTAGGGGTGGAAGGGACTTGACTTGTCTTGACTTGCCCGACTCACGCTCTCACGGCACAACCGACCGACCCCCTGTGCGAAACGCCGCGTCGGATACATTTAGGATGCGCGCCGCACGCGACGTGCAGGCGCGGAACGCGTACGTCGACCAGCACTGCGATAGGCTCGAGGCGGCTCTCGGCGCCGCCATCAATGCGCTGGCCGACGCGCGGCCGGAATGGCCGCTCACCTATCTGGGGCGCTGGCTGCTCGAGGAGGGGGCCAAAGAGGGCGAGACGCCGCCGGTTGGCGAGGTCGATGCCCGGTCCGAGGTGCCCGAAGCGCACCGGCCGCTTCAAAAGAGGGCGGCCGAGGCGCTGGGCCCCATCAAGCCGGCGGCGGCCACGGAAGGCGACGACAAGCACGCGGTCAAGCTGCTCGAGCAGGGGGGCAAGCAGGGCGAGATCACGCCGCAACCAGTCAACGCGCACCCTGACGCTGCTGCCTCGCTCGGCCTTTTCTCACCGACGACGGCCATCATCAACGGAAAGCCCGTGTACATGCACGCGACGAAGCCGAATGTCATGCTTCGTTCCATGCCCAACGGCGACTGGTGCATTGGGATGAAGTCGGAGCTCGAGGCCCAGTCCGAGGTGCCCGAAGCGCTCCGGCCGCTTCGAGAGAAGGCGGCCACGGCGCTGGGCCCCATCAAGCCGGCGGCGGCCACCGAAGGCGCCGAGCACGACGCCGCCCATGGCGGCGATCACGCGGCCAAGCTGCCCGAGGCGCTCAATACCTTTAAGCCACTGGCCAAGACCAAAGCCATCGAGGACGCGTGCCGCTGTCTGCACGACCTCGAGCTGAACGTGGCGCGCGACCCAGACTCCAAGGAGGCCGTCGACGCGCTGCGTGCGCAGCTCGTCGTGGTGGATCAGGTGATGGCCACCGAGATTAAAATGCGCACCGAGGGCGTGAGCGACGAGGCGGCGAAGGCGATGGTCGAGGAGTGCGAGAAGGCGATCACCGCGGGCAACAAGGACTTCCAGCGGGTGTACGACAATGTGTTCAATGTGATCAAGAGCGGCGACGCGGACAGCATGGCCAAGTACAAAGCGGCGGTCGTGGCGCTCGACGCCGCGATCGAGAAGCCCGCCGTCGCCGAGCAGCGCGACGAGGCGGGCGTTGCGGCCGTGCTCTTTGCCGACGCGGCGCGCACGAAGTCGTCGTTCGACGTGGTCGTGCGCGAGCTGGCGGCCGCGACGGGAGCGAGGCTCGAGCTCGCGGTGCTCAGCGCGAAGGAGGACACTGGCGCGTCCGACGGCGGCGGGGCCGGTCAGGGGGAAGAACGCAAGGCCAAGACGGGCCTCAAGAAGACGAGCCGCGTGGTCGAGAAGAGCGCGCTCCGGCCGGGCGAGGGGCGCGGCCGGAGCAAGTGGGTGTGCGACGTGGTGCGCGCGATGCTCGTGGCGACCAGCATGTCGGCGGTCGGGTCGATTGTGAGGGGGCTGTTGGCGCTGCACGAGGCCGGGGCGCTAAGGGTCGTGCGCATCAAGGACCGCTTCGCCCGGCCGTCGGCTGGCGGCTGGCGCGACCTGATGGTCAACTTTGTCATCGTCGGCGACCCGACGCGGCACGTGTGCGAGGTGCAGGTGGTGCACGAGATGATGCTGACCGCGCGCAAGGGGCTGCCCGGCCACGCCATCTACGGCATCGTGCGCAGCGCGATGGAGCTCATCGAATCGTGCGGGCGCGAGCGCGAGCTGCGCCGGGAGGCGGTGCGGAGCATGGTGGCGGCGGGGGCGACGGACGTGGAGCTCATCGGGGCGTCTGAGGACGCGTGGATCCTGGAGGATCCCGAGTGGGTGGCGGGGGTGGAGGGCGGCCGGGACGTGCTGAGCAAGGGGGTGCTCACGGTGGACAAGGTGGAGGGGCGCGTGCGCGGGCTGAATCTGCGCGGGAAGTGGAAGGGGGAGGCGCTGCCGGCGTCTGTGGCGAGGCTGACGGCGCTGCGAGAGCTCACGATGACAGAGTGCAGGTCGCTCAAGTCGGTCGCGGACCTCCCCGCGTCGGTGACGCAGATTCTTGGGTACGCCTTTTACGGCTGCAACTCGCTCGCGTCGATCACGCTCCCCGCGTCGGTGACGCAGATTGGTAGGCACGCCTTTATCAGCTGCTCGCCGCTCGCGTCGATCACGCTCCCCGAGTCGGTGACGCAGATAGATGAGTACGCCTTTTCCGGCTGCACCTCGCTCGCGTCGATCACGATCCCCAAGTCGGTGACGCAGATTGGTGAGAAAGCCTTTGAAGGCTGCACCTCGCTTTTGTCGATCACGATCCCATCGGCGACCCTCGTCGACCCATCGGCCTTCGGCGAGCACACTCAAGTCACCTTCATGGCTCTGGAGCTCATCGGGGCGTCTGAGGACGCGTGGATCCTGGAGGATCCCGAGTGGGTGGCGGGGGTGGAGGGCGGCCGGGACGGGCTCTGCTGGGTGCTCACGGCGGACAAGGAGGGGCGCGTGTGCGGGCTGAATCTGAGCTGGGGGAAGTGGAAGGGGGAGGCGCTGCCGGCGTCTGTGGCGAGGCTGACGGCGCTGCGAGAGCTCACGATGAAAGCCTGCAAGTCGCTCAAGTCGGTGGCGGTCCTCCCCGCGTCGGTGACGCAGATTGGTAAGGACGCCTTTCAGGGCTGCAAATCGCTCGCGTCGATCACGATCCCCGCGTCGGTGACGCAGATTGGTAAGGGCGCCTTTGACGGCTGCAAATCGCTCGCGTCGATCACGCTCCCCGAGTCGGTGACGCAGATTGGTATATTCGCCTTTAACGACTGCACCTCGCTCGCGTCGATCACGCTCCCCGCGTCGGTGACGCAGATTGGTGAGCGCGCCTTTTACAACTGCACCTCGCTTTTGTCTATTACGATCCCATCATCGACCGTCGTCGACCCATCGGCCTTCAGCGCGTACACTCAAGTCACCCGCGCATAGGCCGGCTCTGGAGCGCGCTGCGCGGAAGACCAGCAGGCCCCACATCTCTCTCTGGCGTGTGCCCGCCGCGCGCCGTGCGATGCCCCAGAGGCATCAGCCGCGACCGACTCATCGGGGTTGCCCCGCGCGGCGGCGTGGGCTCGGTCACTCCAATGGACGGCGGGACACAGGCGTCGCGAGCACGCGCTCCCCGGTGGCGCCACACACGGCCTCGCACGAGAGGGCGCCCGCGGCACGCACATACATGCGGGGCCGCGTTCGGCATGCGCGGCGTTCCCGGAATGCCTTGTGTGAGCGGCCGCGCGCATGGTTGAGAGGAAATGGGGGGAAGAGTGGGCATGCGGCTTGAGAGGGGGAGGCACGCGTTCTGAGTGGTGCGGGGCGGGGCGCTGCACTCCCGACCCCCTGGCCGCCTCCCGAAGCGACCACGTCCACAGGTCCATGAAAAGGGGCTCGTCCCTAGGCGCAAGGGCTTTTGCATCAAGGCCTCGATCTCGGCTGGTCCAGTCGAGCTGCAGCTTGGCTCCTCCCAAGCGCGATCGGGATTCCTACGGCCAATGCGCAGCGTTCTGTCGGTACATCGCATGCATGTTCGCACGAGAGGGCGCCCGCCGCACGCACATACATGTGGGGCCGCGTTCGGCATGCGCGGCGTTTCCGGAATGCCTCGTGTGTGGTGTGAACGGCCGCGCAATGGTTTAGGAAATCTATGTTGGTTGTGCTCTGGAGAGAGTGAAAAAAGAGGGTGGACTTGCATTCGAGGTGTACGTAAGAAGACATATCCGCTACGTCGAAAGGTACAGGAACGCACACGTCACTCAGATCGCATCGGGGGGCCCCTTTTTGGACTTGATCTAGAACGAAACCGCCCGCCTCCTGGTTCCAGGTCAACTGCCCATCGTGCACTGCCGCGCTCCAGGTCCGGTTGGCGGAGGGCAGCTGGCCTGTAGCGTGCAGCCAGGCGCTGAAGTGCCATGCCATCTTCACCGTTAAGGTGCATGCATCGATGCTGAAGGCGCCCGAGGCACTGCCCGTCGCGAGCAAGCGGCATTCGGTGCGGGTGGCACGGGCGCTAAATGCCTACAACCTCTTCATCAAGAGGCATCTTTAAAGATGCCCTGAGGAATTCAGGGTTTTTTGGCACAATCGTCCCATGTAAAACTCAACAATTGAGGCTTTCACCATCGCCGGGCCGCCGCCGGTTCTCCTCGTTGGCCGAACAAGACAAAACAAGTCAAGTCAAGTTTTAGCACAAGTTTTAGTAACTAATAATAAAAGCGGACTGCCCACCCACAAAGTCCGCGCAGCCCCGGCGGCGAAGGGTCTTTTCTGCATCGTGGTCGGCGCGCTCGACCTTGCAAGCAAGCAAGCATGCAAGTCTTTGCTTGCTTGCAGGCTTGTGCAAACTGCCTTCGGGACACCTGGCGTTTCACGAAGCACGTCTGAAAAAACCACCGCGCCAGCCAGGGAGATTGCGCTGAGATTCAGGGAGATTGCGCTGAGATTTTCGGCGGCTTCGCGAGACCCGACGCGAGGCTGCGCGAGGGGTACCAAGTGTTGGCTGCGGCCCCGTGCCGGACGCTGTAGGTCCGGACCGGTGAGGCAGACAGGCTCCGAAAATCTGATCCCGCGCGTCGACGGATGCGCGCCGCACGCGACGTGCAGGCCCAGAAGGCATACGTCGACCTGCACCGCGACCGGATCGATGCGGCTCTCGGCGCCGCCATGAATGCGCTGGCCGACGCGCGGCCGGAAAAATGGCCGCTCACCTATCTGGGGCGCTGGCTGCTCGAGCAGGGGGCCAAGGAGGGCGAGACGCCACCGGTTGGCGAGGTCGAGGCCCGGTCCGAGGTGCCCGAAGCGCTCCGGCCGCTTCAAAAGAGGGTGGCCGAGGCGCTGGGCCCCATCAAGCCGGCGGCCACGGAAGGCGACGACGAGCACGCGGCCAAGCTGCCCGAGGCGCTCAATACCTTCAAGACACTGGCCAAGACCGAAGCCATCGAGGCAGCGTGCGGCCGGCTGCACGAGCTCGAGCTGAA
>Ga0210244_102184_pt1 | contig 13171 bp, 8 predicted proteins | sample ChrtobMetaP3_0mM_FD_155473 | JGI IMG/M metagenome (GOLD analysis project Ga0210244, IMG submission 155473) | Chrysochromulina tobin associated microbial communities from unialgal haptophyte culture, Seattle, Washington, United States - P3_0mM | ecosystem: Host-associated > Algae > Haptophytes >...
GCGCTGCACGTCGAGCTCGGCGTTGCTGCGCTGAACCGCGAAGAGCGACGCCTCGGCACTCGCCAGACCACCGCCACTGACGTCCGTAGACGAGCTCGATGGCATCGGGCGTCTTGGAAGCGGTTGTTGCAAGGCCGAGTCGATTGAGGGCATGTCGGATGGACTCGACGGAGCTCGTTTCGTTCTTCCTCGATCGAACACATTTTTCGTCTTGAGGAGGTACCCTCCAGCACGTTCTCTTGCCTCTGGCCCCTGGCCCGGCACTCGGAATGTGGGCAAAGATCAATGCGGCCGAGGTTCAGCAGACGAACCGCGTCAACCTGATGCAGATCGACATGCTCTCGCTCGGCGTGCTGCAGACGCAGATGGACAACCTCACGATGCAGTCGACCCTCATGATCGGCTTCGCGATGACCATGTTCGCCGGCGAGACGCTCAATCCACTCGTGAACGACCAGTCGCAGATGTGCGTCTACAAGTCGTGGTACCACATGCTCTTCGGCCTCATCTTTTTCATGAGCGTCACCACTAGTACGTCCTGCGGCCTCATCCTCGTCGTGATCACGTCGTTCATCAAGCAGGCGACGCAGGAGGCGGCGCTGATCGTCTCGACCGGTGCGGCCGTCGCGATGACGCGCAAGCACCTCGACGTGCTGCGAAAAGTTTTCATGATCTTGCTCACGACCTTCACCTGTGCCACCGGCAGCCTCTTCATCCTCTACGTCGCGCTCCCCAAGCGCATCGAGCAGCCCGAGCCAGCAGCCTCGAGCTCGGGCTCCACCGCCACGGGACGAATGCTGAGTGCGGAGGGAGGGGGCAGCCCAGCCGACGAGATTTGGAGGCCGTGCATCGATATCAATGACCCCGCAGATCACGCGTCTGTGCGCGCCTTTGGGACAGCCCTCGGCGTCGTGAACAGCAGCATCCTGCTCTTGATGGGTTTCAACCTGATCATGATGTACCGTCGCGTGCGCCACTCGTACGAGCCCAAGGTGCTCATGGAATGGTACCGCGTCCACTCCGCAGAGGAGCAGACGAAGGTGAGCCGGCTGCACGCAGTAGATATGGGCTCCAAGTCCTACACCAAGGCTGTCGAAGAGACACTCCAAAAGACGACCACCGTCACGCCCGCCGTCGATGTCGAAACGGGAAACAAGTCAAAGGGCGGCGGCATCATGTCGATGCTCATGAGCGGCCCCGGTGCGTGGGCGCCCAAAACGGTGCCTGGAAGCAACTATGGAAGCAACGTGCCCCTTGCGACTTCGAGTTCCAACGGCACAAGCTCGATCTCGGATCATCTCGACCCCCGGCATGGTAAACAACGGGGTGCGACTTGTTCCACGGCGGAAGGGGAGGAGGGCAACCTCTCCGAAGACTCGACAGACCGGCGCGGGGCCCTCCCCACTTCCTCGCCCCAAAACTCGCGACGCGCCATGGAAGGCCGCGTCAACCTGGGATAGGAAGCCGGACCTCTGATGACCTCTATTGACCTCTGTCGATGATGACCTCGGAAATGGCATGGGACAGGAATCCGGCCCGGGTTACAGTGTGCCAGGTCAGCCAGCAACAAGATGCTGGAGCATGCACATCATGAAGCAAAGCGCATCCTGGACCTCGCTGTACATTTGAGAGTGCCCCCGCCCGGGGGGCTGGCACGCGGCGCTGGGCTCTAAGAGCGCTCGGACGGACGCTTCTCGTCGTCCCGGGAAGGTGAGACCGATGGCGCGGGGAAACGGGTTAAGGACTAGGGGTTGATGGTGCCGTGCCCGCGTGTCCCCCTCGTGTCTGTGTGGGGCCTGGGGGGACTGTGGGGGACGCCGGGTGGATGCAGCTCTAGCGCGGCTGCCTACGTAGAGTCCATCTAGCTAGATGCTAGAACCGCCAAGAGGTTGTGATACACACAAAACAGCCAATGGTTATCATTCGAAACTCAGCAGCTGCAGCGCGATCCTGAAAGTGCGTAACGTCTCCACCGCTCGCGCGCCGGAGCACCCTCCCTCTCGGCCCCCGAAGAGGCTTCGAATGGACAGCGCCTCTGGTGGCGCTGCGACGCAGCAAATCGCTCCGCCGACGCGCGCCCCGGCCGGCCGCGGGCCCACCGACGCGCGCCATAGCCAGCGCGCGCGCGCGCGCACTCACCATGGCCACCGTGCGGCCGCCGAAACACCCTCAACTCCAGAGACTGTTGTTCACATAGATGGAAGAACAGCCTAGGGCTGCGCGGCGCGCCGAGGACGAGGCGCGCGTGCTTTTCCTTTAGGTACCGCTGCCACGCCGCGCTGCCACGCGTGCTCCTCGCACCTTTTCCTATCCTAAGGGCCTCCTCACCATCACCGCTCGTCACGTTACCGTGCTGTCTGTCACAGGCCAGATCTCGAGGCTACCATCAGGGCATTCAGCCATCGCTACCTTGCCGTGCCAGCGCGCAGCGTGCTTGCACGCGCGGCCGTGCCGATACGCCGAGGCAGCTTGCGCGTGCTGCGGGCTGAGAGCGGGTCTTTCAGGCCGATGAACCTGCCGTTGCGCTCCAATGCTGACCTTAGCGACGAAGGCGGCGCAAGTGGCGGCGGCGCAAGCGGCGGTTGCGCAAATGGCGACGGCGGCGACGGCGGTGGCAGGGAAGGCGATGGCGGCGAACTCTCAGGTATGCGACTCGCGCTCCAGCTCTATGCAGCACACATACCCGTCTAGCTCTAGCGTCTAGGACCTAGCGTAGAGAACTTTGTAACTTACCAGGACCTAGCGTAGAGCAAAGAGTACCTAGTACTATGCAGTATTTGAATTTTGACACCGCTAGAGAGTCCCGGGACGAGAAAAGAGGTCGCATGTCGTACCGTGCCTCGCTGTTCAGTACGTACCTATACGTCGAGAAAAACGCTGCCGCGGGCGTTTCTAAGTGTCTAATTCTAATGCGCGATCGTTTCTGATGCGCGCTCGGCAACATGGAGGCAGCCATGCACAAGCTCGTGAGCCCGGAAGGCGTGCTGACAGACCTCGAGACCGGAGAGGTCGCCGTCATCGCCTTCCCTGCCACCGCCGTCGCGGCCGTCGCCACTTGCGCCGCCGCCGCTTGCGCCGCCGCCACTTGCGCCGCCTTCGTCGCTAAGGTCAGCATTGGAGCGCAACGGCAGGTTCATCGGCCTGTAGACCCGCTCTCAGCCCGCAGCACGCGCGAGCTGCCTCGGCGTATCGGCACGGCCGAGCGCGCAAGCACGCTGCGCGCTGGCACGGCAAGGTAGCGATGGCTGAATGCCCTGATGGTAGCCTCGAGATCTGGCCTGTGACAGACAGCGCGGTAACGTGACGAGCGGTGATGGTGAGGAGGCCCTTAGGATAGGAAAAGGTGCGAGGAGCACGCGTGGCAGCGCGGCGTGGCAGCGGTACCTAAAGGAAAGCACGCGCGCCTCGTCCTCGGCGCGCCGCGCAGCCCTAGGCTGTTCTTCCATCTATGTGAACAACAGCCTCTGGAGTTGAGGGTGTTTCGGCGGCCGCACGGTGGCCATGGTGAGTGCGCGCGCGCGCGCGCTGGCTATGGCGCGCGTCGGTGGGCCCGCGGCCGGCCGGGGCGCGCGTCGGCGGAGCGATTTGCTGCGTCGCAGCGCCGCACGGGGCTCGAAGGCTTCGAATGGACAGGGGGGCAACGAAAAGCGAGTGTGCTCCGGCGCGAGTGCGGAAGAGCCGAAGTCCTCAAAGTCCTCAAAAAACCGGATGGCATCGCTCTGCATTGATGTCCTGTTTCGCGTCGCCGGCAAGCGGGCGCTGGTGACGGGCGGCGGCCGCGGCATCGGCAAGATGATCGCAAAAGGGCTCGTGGCCAACGGCGCGAGAGTCGCCATCGCCTCGCGAGATGAGAAGGTGCTCGCTGCAGCTGTTCAGGAGATCAATGGCGACAGCAACGACTCCGGCGGCAGCTGCTACGCCATACCCGCCAATTTGAGCACACGGGCTGGCTGCGAGCAGCTGGCAGCCGACTACGCCGCCGCCGGCGAGTCACGCTGCGACATACTCGTCAACAACAGTGGCGTTAGCTGGGGCGAGCCCCTCGAGCGCGAGTCCGGCAAGCTCAATTGGGGATGGGACCGCGTTCTCGATCTCAACGTCAAGGCGCCCTTTTACCTCACACGCGCGATGCTCTCGCTGCTTCGCCATCCCTCCGGGAGCGCGGAGGACGTCACTGACCTTGCGCGCGTCATCAACATTGGCTCGATCGCGGGCGTGCTGCCGCAGGACGTGCCGACGCACGCGTACGATGTCTCGAAGGCCGCGATACACCACCTGACCAAGAAGCTGTCCGCGGATCTCGCGCGCCCTCAGGCGGCCGGGCAGCGGGGCGTCTCGGTCAATGCGATCGCGCTCGGCTTTGTACCGACCAAGATGTCCAAAGGCCTTGAAGCTTGGGGTGCGGATGAGAAGGTTCTCTCGGCGAGCGTGCCGCTGGGTCGTTGTGGCACCGAGATGGACGTTGCCGGGGCGGTGCTCTACCTTGCATCGCCCGCCGGGAGCTGGCTCACAGGCGCCATCATCCCGATCGACGGCGGCGCAACGGGGGCGCGACTCATCCCGGTGATGCCCGAGTGATGTATCGTGAGTGCACACGCGACAGCGCGCCGGACACTGTGTCCTGGAGGTGGCCTGAAACACAGCCAGTACACCACCCGTTTCACAGAATTTGCTCATCTTTCAAAATCGAAGAACGGCCGTCTGATGGGGCCCGTCGGCCATGAAAGCGCGCCGTTCACCCTTGCACTCGTCGTGCTGTTCACGGTATTAACTGATGTGTCGACGCTGCACATGCCATAGTCGAATACCCGTTTCGGCTGCTGTGATAGCACTGCTCCTCGGGATGGCGCCGCTCATTTCCCCCCTTGCCAATCGACCACTATCGCCACCGGATTCGCCACCGGATGCACGACCGCCGTTACCGCCACCCTTGCCGCCACCCTCACTGCCGTCGCCGACGATGCAACCGTACTGGCACGTCGGGGTCACTCTCGCGGTCGCCGGCAATCTCCTGATAGCCTTCTCGCTCACTTTGCAGAAGAAGTTGCACATGCTGCGAGAGGAGGACGCCAACGGACTTGGTGGCTGGGGCTTACGGACGCTCTTCGGCGTGGCGATCGCTGGGCTCATAGTGGGTGAGATCGGCAATTTTGCGGCATTTGGGCTCGCGAGTCCCATTGTGGTTTCACCCTTGGGCGCAGTCGCCGTCTTCACCAACGTCATCCTGTCCGCCGTGGTGCTTCGTGAGCCCTTTTTGCTTCGGAACGCGATCGGATTGGCGCTTGCACTGCTGGGATCTGTGGGGGTCGTCGTCAATGCTCCGCCCTCGGCAGGCCTGCTCACAGTCCAGAGCGTCGCAGCCTCCCTTTCGTCTCCCACAGCGATCATCTACCTCGCCGTCGTGCTCGGTGTCGCGGTGGCGCTCAAGGTCGCCGAGCCGCTCGCGTGGACGGCTGGCGGGCCCAGCCTCGGCGAGCGCTTCCTACTCACAAATATACTCATCTGCTCCCTCTTGGGTTCCATCACCGTCATGGGCTCCGCCGCGATCGCGACCTTTCTCGGACAGTTCTTGGCCGGTGCGCTCTCACCTTGGGAGCCGTTGCCATGGCTGCTCGCGCCCGCCCTCCTGTCCACGGCCGTGCTCCAGCTGCGCCACCTCGATAAGGCGATGCAGGCGCACCCGGCGAGCGCGGTCGTGCCCACTTACTACATCACCTTCACCGTCTGTTCCATCTCAGGCTCCGGCGTCGTCTATGGCGACTACCAACGCTTCCCATCCCCACAAGCCGCGGCGGTCTTTACCTCCTCGGTCGCCATCTCGTTCGTGGGCGTCTACTTCACCGTCTCGAAGCGGCGCGCGCTCGCCGGGCCGAGCTCACCTACCGGCGCCAACCTCTCGAGAGCGCGCGCCGTGTCGAGCGAGCGCGCCGTGTCGAGCGAGCGCGCCGTTTTGGGCACGCAGCTCGTGTGCGTGGAGCTTCCCGTCCAAACCATCGTCGAGTCCGCCACGCACGTCGTCGAGCTTGCGGAGGCACAGCCGTTGCCGCCGCCCGAGACTGAGCACCCGCCGCCGCCGCCGCCGCCGCCGCCGCCGCTCGAGGCGCCGCCGAAGCCGACGTCAGCGCTCGGTACGGCGCTCGCATCCGCCATGCCCGAGACAGCGCTGTCGCGCGCGGGCGCCCACCACAGCGCCCATCGACGCTCTCGCTCCGAAGGGTCGGCGATGGCGGCGAACACCTGCCGCCCCCTGGTCAACATGGCGCTTGGGACGGCGCGAGCGCTCCTCGACGCGGGCGAGTTTGTGAACGAGCAGCTCGACCGCGCAGTGCCCGGCTTCGAGTCGGGGCTAGCCGATGGCCCTCATGACGGCGCTCGCGGGGGCTTGATCGCCGAGGTCGCCGCATGCTACGACGAGAGGGTAGGAAGGGTTGCGACGACATGGCAGCCGTCTTCGGCTGGAGCGTCCTCTTCATGCGCGGAGCTACAACGCGGACTTCTTCGGACCTCTTCGGACCCCTTCCTGCCCCCTTCTCGCGTCCTCTTCAGCGGAGTCTCGGTCGCCGCCAACCTGCTGCGCGTCGACTCGTTTGGAGCCGACTCGACGGCGGGGAGCTACGGCGGAGGCCTCCTTAGGAATGGCCCCATACGCGGAGCTTTTGAGCGATGCTCGTCGGCGAGCGCATCGACGAGTGCGCTGGGCGACGAGGCGGTGGGATGCCGCGACGGGGCTGTGGGATGCTGCGGCACATGTGGCCACTCTGCGTACACGCCCTACGGAGATCTGCGCGAGCTCGCAGGGTTGCTTGCGCAGGGCAGCTCTGCCGCTGAGGACGATGGCCCCCGTGGGCCACGCGATGCTAGCTTTGACTATCGTGAGATGACTTGACGTTGACCGGAGATAGACCGGAGACCGCGACCCGCGCCGCGGACCCGCACGTAACCCACGCGCGGAAATGGGAACGTTTTCGTTTAAAGATTAAACCGCGGCCGGCCGCGTTCCCCGAACCCGCGGCGTCGATCGTTATGATCGTATGTTCCCCGTAGCCCGTACGCGCGTGTAGCCGCACGCGCGTCTCCCCGCCGGGGCCTGGATTTTGAACGTAGTAACTATAATAAACGTTTTCGGTTACCGTTTTACGTTTCGTTTTCTATTCGCAATTCGGCGCGCGCATCGGACGCCTACGGACGCCGTGGCGTCCGCCACAGGACGCTCGGTCGGACGGATCGGCCGCGCGCTTGGACCGGTACAGCTTGGACCTAGGTACGTTGAAGGGATCCCCGAACAATTCGCCCTTCTCGTGACCCTTCTCGATGCGCGATAGGGAATCAGGGATCTCATTAGGGATCGCGAACGCCCCCCTGCAGAGAGCCAGAGACGCGTCGCGACCCGGGCCTACACACGCCACACACGGTGCCGTGGCTGCTAACGTGGCTGATGCGCGTCCTCGCGGCGCCTTCGTCCGGACGGCCTGTGGCGGCCGCTGAGCCATCCAGGGCCCATGTCCAACAGTCAGTCGCTCCAGATTCCGAGCCTAAAACTTGCCCCTTGCGGGCGGCGGCGGCGGCGGCGGCTTCATTCTGCGCACCTTGTGCATGAAATGCTCGTAGCCGCCAAAGAGGACGAACCAAATTAGGAGGCCGAACCCAAAGATGCCGCTGAGGCTGCCAAGGACGATGGCGGCCGTCGAGCCGGTCGTGATGAACTTCCCTTCGGCCTCGAGCCCAAGCTGAGCATGGTACGAGAGCGACGTGGGGGAGTCGAGTGTCTTGGTGACCACCGTCGCTGACGGGACCGAGAGGCCGCCCTGCGACACCGAGCGAACTTGCACAGCAATCGGAGTGCCCGCGCGGAGCCCCTCGATGGTGCACGCGCAGTCGACGCCGGGCGTGCAGCTGGTCATGCAGTTGGTCGGGCTCCACGTGAGGCCGCCGTCCTCCGAGTACTGGACGCGATAGGAGGTCGCCAGCTTCGCCTCGCGCTCCAGGCCCCAATACTGGAGCCCATCGGTGCCTACGTATGCCCGGTACGTGCCGTCCAGGTTGACATGGCCCGGCGCTTGCCACGTGACGACCACGCGCCCATTCTCGGCTGTGGGCCCCGGCTCCGCCCATACGGACACGTTGAGAGGCGGTGGCGGCTGCTGGTGTGGGGTCTCGAGCACAGTGATCTTCCCCTTCTGGGCGCGGTTGGAGAAGTTGTTGTTGCGCGTCGACAGGTACCGGTAGGTGCCCGGCTTCATCTGGAGTAGCCCAAGATCGACCGTCGGCAGCTCGCGGTTGAGCTTCTGACAATTGTCGTTCTGCTGGTCGTTGTTGACGTTGGCCGAGGACGCACAGCCCGACTGCTTCGCGAGCGCGAACTGCTTCTTGAGCTCATCAAGTGAGCGCGCCCCCCCAAACAGGGTGCCAGCGGCATCGGGGTTGATCTCCTTCTCGACATCGAACATGTCGAGGATCCCTTGCAGTGCGAAGTCCTCCGTCTTGCCCGGCACCGAGAGCCCGAGGTTCGAGAACTGCACGAGGTTGTGCCGGTCCTCGTTGTTCGTCCCCTCGCCATTATTGTTGCCGTTGTTGTTCGTGTTGTCGTTGCCCGTCCATTGGAAGTGGATCAAGTCCGAGCGGCCGACGGTGAGGTCCTCGGGGTTGTACCGGTACTCGGTCGCCGGGTACGTCTGTACGATGTTGCCGCGCTTGCCCGCCACGTTGAGGTTATGGATGATCTGGTTGTCGGGGATCGCGGGCGGCCGCGACTGGATCGAGAAGACATGCGAGCGGTCCTGAAAGGTTCGACCGAATTGGTTGGTGTTCACAGCGAGCTCGAGGATCGAGTCGGTGTCGTCCGCGCCGGGGGCATCTGACGAGCGGAGCACGTTCTGCGTGGCCGGGCAGCCGGTAGAGCCCGAGCACCGACCGACGCCCACCTTGGGGTCCTGATTGGGCAGCGGCGGCGTCGAGGCGAGGGTCGAGTCGTCGTACGCGGAGGTGAGGAAGGCAGCTGACCATATGCCTCCCGCGAGCTCGCAGGCATCTTTGGTCGTGTGGGGAGATTTGGTGCCCGGGGTGGCGCCCACACTGCATGCGCGCGTGTCCACGGTCGTGATGTTGTAGCGCAGCCGAAGGACGCACCGCTCGGCATCGTCGATTCGGGCACCCGTGACAGGGTCGACACCGTTGCCCGTTGCGTTGGCGCCGAATGGAACCTTGATAAGGGCGGTCACCTCGTTGCCCGATCGGTCGTTGCCCAAGTGATTGTCACGCGTCTCCGGCGCAGCATAGCACTCGGGTGGGGGGATGTTGAACGGAGGCACCTCGACCCAAACCGAGCCCGCCTGCGCCTCGCACGTCGCCCTGGACCAGGGCTTCTCGGCCGCCGCGTTGGCGGTCTGGCAATAGCCGCGGCCCTTGACGTTCTGCGACTCCGTGCGGTACCAAGAGCACAAGGCAAGGTTGTTGGTCAAGATCGCGAGGTCCTGTGGGCGGGGGGGGGGGAGTGGGGGCTGAGGTGGGTGAAGGATGTGGGGGATGTGGGAGGCGGCTGCGCGCACGTCGAGCGCGCACGGAGGGCGCCGTGCCGGGCATACACAGGGCATACGCGAGTCGGGCAGACTCATGGGGCGCCGTGCCGGGCAGACTCACAAGGCGCCGTGCCGGGCAGACTCAAAGGGCGCCGTGTCGGGCATCGGAGGGCGAAGGCGGCAGGCACGGGGCAAGGGAGAGGAGCGCGCAGATGACGCACTCCCAAATGACTCTCATCAGGGGGGCAAGGATGCGCCTCGGCCCAAATTCGCTCCCTCTCTCGCTCGCGGCATGGCGGGGCGTTGGCACCCCTCCCCACCCCCCCTCCGTGCACACCTTCCAAGGCGTGGGCGCCCAATAAGGGTAGTAGTCGCGCTCCTCGGCGCACTCGAGGCCCGAACGGGCGCCGTTGGGATTCTGGCGCGTGCGCGTGGCCCGATTCGAGTTCAGGTTCTGGTCGGCCGTGTACAGACCCTTGTTGCGCTCGCGGTTCGCGCACGCGTTGTAAAAGGAGGCGGGCTCGTGCAGACCTGTATCCGAGTCCGGGGCGTTTGGGTTGGGCGTGTTGCCGTTGGCGCCGTCACGCACCGGGCCCTCGTTGGCATTGTTGGCGACGTTCTGGCTGTACGGACCGCCCGGGCCTGGTTGGTTCCGGCGGTCGTTGCACATGTACTGGATGACGATTTGGCATTCGGCCTCCTCGCGCCCGCACGAGTGCTGTGCGGTCCACGCAACGGGGAGTATGCTGCCGGCGTAGTACTTGACGATCTCGGCGGAACCCATGCCCGTATTGTCCGTGTTCGAGTTGCCGCCGTAGCCGTATCCACCCTTGGCATTGTTCTGCGTGTCCATCAGACGGTTGTTGTTGTTGCGGTTGCCGCCTCCCTCGGCGAGGCGGTTGTTCGAGCCGGGCGGGTACTGCATGTAGACGTCCGCCACAGCATCGCGCGCGGCGAGAAGGAGCAGCGACAGCACGCATATTCCCTGCATTTTTTTTCTCTCACGCTGCCCCTCCACAGCAGCAAACGAATGAAGCAATGGAAGGAGAGGGTCGAAGCGCCACGATGGGCGTCTTTTGCGACATCATGCCGACTGTCCGGAACCTGGAGAGGTCAAGGGCCAACATGCGCTAGGTAGCCGACAGTTGGGGCGGCTCGTACCACCCATGGACTTGGCGGGCATCATGATCGCTACCTAGCGCATGTTGGCCCTTGACCTCACATGGGCATTGTACTCTGAGCTACTCTAGGAGGCCGATCAGACGCCATTCGGCCGCCGCGCAGGCTGATGGGCGCGCGCGCATGCTTCGTTTGACATCAGGCTGTCCTCACCTACCCTGGATACACGTTTGCCAGCCCTGCGAGCGCCCCGATCGCGCTTCTGTGCGTGCCTTGTGGCATCTGTGTGCCCACGCCGTCCCGCACGCCATCCGCTGCTCAGGCTCCTCAACGGAGTGTTCGCTGCCGCGGTTTGGTTGCTGCTACCGGGCACTCTCGCTGCAGATCCGCGCCTCTCTCTCTCTCTCTCTCTCTCTCTCTCTCACGCTGCTCGTTCGTCCTCCGTGATCGGCACATCGTACAGGTGAGCATGCGGACTGGCTCCACTATCTGCGTGGAGAAGCTCCGTTTTTCGATGACGTAGCCGGCGGCTATTTCTACTTGTTCATGCTGGTGCGCTGGGAGCGGCGCCCACGCTGCAGCCGCCCGACCTGCCGCGTGTGTGGGTCGTGGTCGCGGCGGCCTCAGAGGTGATGAAGCGCGTCCCGGACAGGGTCAGACCTTAGGTTGCCCCGACGTGTTGATATACCGGCACACGGCACTACGGTAGAGCTGCGTTCGGCACTTCGATTACACACTGCCCTAGCACACACACACACACGTCCGGAAAAGGCTCCGGCCAAGCGTCACTCAGCGGCGAGCCCGGCCGCGGCCGACGTGTATTTAGTGCTAGCTACGTGGTGTCAAGACGGCGCGTAAGACATAAGTGGAGAAGATGAAATTGGCCAGCCACTGTAATCTGAGAACCATTGGGAGTAAGGGGACCACGATTGTACCATTGTAATCGCCGTCGCGCGTAGAACGAAGAGCCGCAAAATCTGGCGAAGACGGCCGCAAACCCTCGAGTAAAGGGTCGATTCGCGTCGTGCTGAGACTTATTTCAAACAACTGAATGAGTTCGGCACGGACCTCACCTTCCCCCGGCACCCCCCCAGACGGACTGTGAATGGAATTCGCGCACTTTCCTACTTGGGACCGTGGACGATGCTACTCCGCGCTTGGCGTCGGAGTCGACCCTCATCATGACCACTCGCGCGTCGCAGGTGAGCTGCCGCACGGCACCCGCCATCGATCACACTGAGCCCTTTTCTATCGCGGCGAAGCCTGCGAGCTCACCGGATGTTCTCCGCCACCTGTGCTGGTTCTTCATCTTTGTGACATCACTCGAGACCAAGACGGTCTTCGCGCGCAGATGCGAGCATGGTCTATCGGACGGCGTGTGGTATGCTTCTGAAGCGCTGCCTTGCATGGTGGAGAGCAACGATGCCAGCGCACTCTGCGTCCGCTTCGGCCTCAGCCACGATGTGCTACTGTTACTACCGACGCGAGAGCGGCATCACAAGTGCAAAGGGAAAGGCCGCAATCATCAAGGCAGAGACTGTGCAGGTTTTCAAAGACAAACGTAAACTACCTTGCCAGAACACGCTTGTCAAGCACGTGCACATACGTACACCCGCATGTCATCGCGATACGAATACGAGCTACCGAACCGTACAGGCTGACATGGTAATCAGGTCGGGCGAGTACAGCGAATACAAATACGAGTACAGCCCGACCTGATACCAACGAATGCATGCACTTCCTTCGGCTCTCGCAGGTGCATCGCCTTCGGCGTGGACCTTGGAGCCGACCGAGAGACATTTTATGCGGAGCAGCGCGCGCGCAGCACACACGCCACCGTGGGGGAGGTGATCATCGTTCGCATCGCCAAGGTGCGCCGCGGCCCGCCTGCCGACGGCCCGCTCGCCTGGCCGCCGGAGCGACTGCCCGACACCGCGCGCAAAACCGCCCCGGCGTGGCTCAGCACCGACGCGGGCGCCGACGATGACGCCGATGATGAAGATTACGTGTTGCCGGGCGCACATGCCGCTCCAGGTGGTGCTCGCAGCACTCGAGGGCGCCGGCGTGGCCATCGACCGTTCAGGCCTGCCGACTGCGACGCAGTTCGGCAAGGCGATCAACCTGCCATGCAGGGGGGGCGGGGGGGGCTCGACTCAGCGCGCGACGCTGGGCAAGGTTATGGTGGCGGCGAGGGCGGCATCGCCGTGCCCACGCTCTGCGCCCTCGACGAGCTACAGTGCCAGCTGTGCGACTATACCCATCGGCCTTCGCCGGCTCGTCGCAGAGCCGCGTGCCGATGCGCAGCCGCTCAACGCTGCAGCTGCGCTGCATCCTCGCTGGCCACCTGATTGGCGAGGCTGGCTATGAAGGGATGCGCGGGCCGGAGGCCAGCCGGCTGATGCTCGAGTGGGGCACCGCTTCGTTCGCGAAGCGGTACCCCAAGGTGCCCGAGGTAGCCGCCTCCCCGAGCAGCCTGCCGATGCTGCCGCGCACGGCACAGCTGAGCCCGAGCGAGCTGACGCCGCTGCTGATGACCG
>Ga0210244_102185_pt1 | contig 13170 bp, 10 predicted proteins | sample ChrtobMetaP3_0mM_FD_155473 | JGI IMG/M metagenome (GOLD analysis project Ga0210244, IMG submission 155473) | Chrysochromulina tobin associated microbial communities from unialgal haptophyte culture, Seattle, Washington, United States - P3_0mM | ecosystem: Host-associated > Algae > Haptophytes >...
GAACGCGTTGGGATGGTGTGTTACGTTGGGTTGGTGTGTGGGACCTTCCTACAAGGAGGTTGACAGCTCGGACGATGAGGCAGATGTAAGCTTCATCCCTCACCTCAAGTGGTGAGAAATGTCTCTACGGGATTCGAGAACCTCTCACGCTGAGGTCGGCGAGACTCACACGCTTGATACATGTATCACATGATATCACATGATATCACATGATATCACATGATACTGATAGATATATTAATGATATCATGAAATAAAAGTAAAGGTAAAGATTGTTTGTCATCTCATATCCCAGGTCATGCCACTCCGGTATCATGTCCATATATCATTGATACCAAAACATGATACTGACGCGGCATGATACGGGACATGATATTTTTTGGCGGTGTATCATAATTTTATTTTTTGTGATATCATGTTGGTATCATGTGTTCAAAACGAGCATCATATATCATGGTATATCATGTCGTGCATTATGTATCATCGATATCATTGATATCATGTGTCTGCGAGGGACATGATATATTGTGATATCGACAATGATACACAATGATACACAATGATAGCAACGTGATATGTAATGATATATAATGATATCTTGTATCGAAAAGAGCCTTTTCTTGTATCGAAAAAAACCCCAATACCCGGGCTAGGCGCGGCCATCGTGGCACAACTAGAGCCAGGCCATTGACGCCATGGCCAAGGCCATTGAGCTATAGATCCCCCTTACTCGACGTGCCAAGTTTCGATTCAAGTTGAGCAACAAGAACGAAATCATGAAGGGATCTCGACGTTCGCTCATCAATCCGGGTCGCCTACTCCAACGGTGGCTGTGAACGCACGAATGAGTCGAGGCGTGCCGTGCACCGGCGGGCGGGTCATCTATTATTGCCGCGCCGAACCCGCACGCAGGCATGGGAGCCAACGTCTCGATGGACGCCGACGCTGCGGCCATCGAGCAGGTGATCGGCTACCGACCATCGGGCTCGCTCCCGTCGCTCACGTACCGGAGCAACATCAAGGCGTGGCGCTTCCACGCGAGCACAGCGCCGCTCGAGGTCAAGTCGACGCCGCTGCAGCCCGGCAGCTTCAGCGGCTTCGACGAGTCGGAGTGCTACATCTTGCTGCACATCTACCGGCGCACAGACGACCGCGCGCCGTCGCGACCCTCCTCGGCGTCCGCAGCGCCAACGCCGCCGCCGATGACCGCGGGCTCGATGAGCACCCTCGCGTCGAGCAGCGGCCAGCTTCTCTCCCCGCGAGGGCTCGCCGCGCCCTTCTCGGGCTACGACGACAGCGGCCCGTACCCCTTCGAGCAGCACGGCAGCAGCGACGCGCCTCTCGCGCACGACCTCTATATTTGGAATGGCAAGCGCGCGCAGGCGCTCACGAAGGCAGTCGCTCTCACAAAGTGCTTCGAGCTCGAGCGCGCGCTGATCAACGATGAGGTCGGTGCCATCCACTACCTGCATCGCGGCATGGGGGGCGCGCTGCAGCCCGCCGCCTTTGCCGCCGACTACGTGTTCTCCAAGGGCGGCGACACGAACCATTTGCTCGCGACGCTCGCGGAGCATGCCGGCAGCCATGCGATCCAATGCTCCTCACTGCTGGCATGCATGCTGCCAAGCCTCGCGGTGAGAGAGCCGCTGATTGCGTGCCTGATGGCCACTGATGGCCATGGATAGCCACGGATGGCGTGCTTGCTGACCACTAATGACCACTGATGACCATTGATGACCACTGATGACGACCGATCCGCTCGCGTTACGCGCAGACCACTGATGACCACTGATGACCACTGATGACCACTGATGACCACCGATCCGCTCACGTTTCGCGCAGACCGTGTCCGCCTCGACCTTCCCCGAGCTCCACAAGGCCTTGTACGCCCATCTCACCCCGCCGGCCGCCCACGAGCGCGATCTCAGTTCCACCCCTCGGCTAGGGCTGCCGCCACCCTCGCCCTCCGCCCCCTCGCCCTCCGCCGCCGCCTCGTCTCACGCGCCTTCGCCCGCCTCGACCCCCGACGCTCGGTTCGGCGCCTCACCGTTTGCGAGCACCCGCATACCGAGCGCCGTACCGAGCGCCGTACCGAGCGCCGGCGCGGCGCGGCCGGCGCGGCCGGCGAGTGCGGGCGGCAATGGCCTCAAGCTCGCGGGCTTGAGTTCTCTCCCGCGCGAGGATCCCTACCCGTCCGCGCCCGGTACGGCGCGCGACGAGCGGACGAGCGCCGTACCGGGCGGTATGCCCAAATTAGGAGGCGGAGGCGGGCTGTCGGCGGCCTTGGGCGGCGCCGGCGCCGGCGCCGGCGCCGGTGGCGGCGGCGGCATGAGCAAGCTCAATCTCGGCAAGATCTCGAGCGATCACCGCGCCGAGGATGATGGGAGTATGAGCCAGCACGAGCGGCTGCGCATCTATGCGAAGCAGTGCAGCCAGATATTGCCCAACCTCTACCTGGGCGCGGATGAGGTTGCCAAGGACCTCTCGGTGCGTGGGTGACCATCTGATTGCCACCTGAGTGCATCTGATGACATCTGATGACGACCCTCATCAGGTGCTGCGCGCGCATCGGGTGACGCATGTGCTCAACACGGCGGGCGTTGCCTGCGCCAACTACCACGAGGGCACCACGTCACTGGTGTACAAGACGGTTCATCTGTACGACTCGCCGCGGCAGGTACCGGCGTCCCAGTCGCGGATGACCTCGGATGGATGGCCTCGGATGGCCTCTGCGTGCGCCTGATGGCCCCCGATGGCGCCCAACCCCCCCATGGCGCCTGATGCCCCCCCACAACGGTGCCTGATCTCAGGACATCTCGGGCGTGCTCTACTCATGCGTCGAATTCGTCAATGAGGCCATCGAGAGCGGCGGCACCGTCTTCGTGCACTGCCACCAAGGCGTGTCACGATCGACGACGATGGTGATCGCTTTCCTCATGTGGAAGGAGCGCCTCACGTTCAACGAGGCGTTCGCCCAGGTGGGAGGCCTCTGATTGCACCCATCATCAGCTATGATGACCTCTGATGACTCAACGAGGCGTTCGCCCAGGCCAATGCGCAACGGCCCCAACTCCTCAGAGCACCTTTGACGAAACCTCTGAGTCCCAATGCCTCTGAGCACCTTTGACGAAACCTCTGAGTCCCAATTCCTCTGAGCGCCTCTGACGAAATCTATCGAGTCATTCAGGTCAAATCTCAACGGCCCTCTGATTGAACACTGATTGCCTCCCTCATCAGGTCAAATCTCAACGGCCCGTCGCCAATCCGAACGCCGGCTTCCTCGTCAAGCTGCTCGCGCTCGACAAGGCGCTCAAGGCCACGTCAGCGCCCGACCCGGCGCGCGTCTACCGGATGGCTCCGGAAGTGGGCGGAGCCGTTGGGCGGCAGGTAGAGCCGCCCGAGGCGGGCGGGGCGCTCACGACGGCGGCGCTCGACGCACGTACGAGTTTCGTCATTTTCGGGGCCGCGGGGCTGTGCGTATGGCACGGCGAGCGGTCGCATCCCGAGTACGCTGATGGCCGCTGATGACCTCTGATGGCCACTGATGACCGCTGATGACCTCTGATGACCTCTGATGGCCGCTGATGACCTCTGATGGCCGCTGATGACCTCTGAGTGCCGCCGATGTTGTTCGCAGGTACGCGGCCGCGGCGCGCGCGCTCGCTGCTCAGCTGCGTAAGTTTGAAAACGCCCCGCCTGTGGAAGAGATGAGCCAGGGTGACGAGACCGCGTCGTTCTGGGCGCTCGTGCCCAACGTCGGGCCGATCGCAGCCCGGTTGGCCGCGTACGACGAGGACTATGGTGTGGGGAAAGGTCCGAGCCTGCCCCCCCAGCAGCTGGTGCTCGATCTACCGGCCGACCGGCCGTTGGTGCCGGGCGTGCACACAACGGCGCCTAGTGACGAACCCCTGCCGAGCCCTCGAGGAGGCGCGCCGCCCGTTACGGCGCCGTCCTTTGCCGGAGGCGCGTTCAAGCTCAATGCGCCCGCGACGGCGCTTGGCGAGCCGCCCGTGCAGCCGCCGCCGACGCCACGTGGCAGGCCCGACCCCGTGGCGCTGCCGCCGCCGCCCACGACGGCGCGCGGCCGCCCCGTGCCAGAAGACGACGCGCCGCTGCCCACGCCGCGCGGCCGCCCCGCGCAGCCATACGACGCGATGATGCCCGCGAGCAAGCAGGCGAGTGTCGTTACTAGCCTCTTGATGGCCTCTTGATGGCCTCTTAATTGCCACATGATTAAATATGGATGACCTCTTAATTGCCACTTGATTGCCTCGTCACTCACCACTCGCGCTCCACCGCGCAGCCACGCGTCGATGAGGCGACGGACGAGGCGGCGGAGTCGGCGGGCGGCGATAGTGCCCACGACGGCGCGGCGCGCCGTGGGGAGCCGTTGAGTGAGCTGTACAGCCACCCGGAGTGGGAGAACCTGTCCATGTTCGATCGCGACGACCTGCTTGAGGACGGCATCTTCGTCCTACTTACGTACCGGGTGAGTCACCCTGATGGCCCTCTGATCGCCCCCCCCTCCGCTCCCCCGCCCCCACCCCTCCGCTTCCCCCCCCCACCCCTCCGCTTCCCCCCCGCTCCCTCCACTCCCTCGCAGGCGGACCGCACCACGCCCGACAAGATCGTACTTTGGGTGGGAGCTGAGTCCGAGATGAGCGGAGAACGCGATCTCGACCTGATGGAGCTCGTCGGGGATTTCGTCAATTCCAAAGGGCTGCCGCAGCTGCCGGCGATCATCATGCACCAGGGCGAGGAGGACGAGGCCGAAGGCCTCGAGCTCCCCTTCTGGGACTGGTTCGTCAATTGATGGAGCTCCCCATCTGGGACTGGTTCGTCAATTGATGGAGCTCCCCTTCTGGGACTGGTTCGTCAATTGATGGACGTCGTCCAATGCTGGTTCGTCGGGAGCTCCAATATAGGGCACAGCGGCGGCGGCGCTGGGCTGTGTGCACACTCCGCATGTGTGTGTTCGTGCGTGTGACGTTCGTCTCGTGATGTTCAGACTGTGGCGCCGGTCCCGACGGTCGTGAGTGAGCATGTGAGTGAGTCTGTCCACGTGTTGCGCGCGCGATCACGACCGGACGATCGTTGTCGCATGGCATCAGCGATGCGTAGCGGGGGTACATCATATGTTGTACATTCTCGTCTCGATTGGGTGTCGTGACTCGTGATCGTGTGTTGACGATGCGTTTTATGACTTCTCTTCTCTTGAGCTCTCTTTCTCTCTCCAGGAAATTCACATTCACAACAGGCCTGGGGCTGACTTGTGTCTCCTTGTAGGGCAATTTGGCATGGAAGCACTTGCGCTCGACCCGGACGAAGGCCAGGCCAATCCGATCTCGAACCTCGTCGATTCTATGAAAAGCTGGTTCGGAACCAATCCTTCTGCCCCATCATCTCAGAGTCGTCATTCTTCTGACTCAGAGAAGCAGAAGACGTCTGCCAGCGACATCTTCAGGGACGCCACGCTCATCGATGACCCGCGATGGGATGAGGAGAGATTCAATGCATTCAGCGCAAAGCATGCGCCATTCGTGAGCCTCGCATACGTGAAGCGCATCATGGACGGGAGTATCACGCCGAGCAGGGGTCGGGCTGATGTGCACGGCGACCAGTTCCACAGGGATGATCTGTGTCACGCTGGCAAGACGCGAGATGAGGTCGGGCTCTTCGCTGTGCTCTCAGCTACGAGCTTCGACTACACAGGCGAGCTTGGCAACGTAGGCAAGGCGATCCGGCAGGCGGAGGCAGCGGAAATCGTCGAAATCGTCGAAAGCAGAGGCGGCAAAGACCACGACCTCATCATGTGGGACTTTTTGTGCGTCGACAAGGCCGACGACGGCGCCAAGCGCGGCATGTATCGCATGTTCACCCACTACCGCGTGCAAACGGTCATCCTCACGAAGCCACCCGGAGTGCACCGCTCGGTCTTCGAGCGGCTCGAGACGATGGCGATGCTCGCGCTCGTCGCCTTTTGCCAGCGCATCGTCAACCTCGACAACGAGGACGTCAAGAAAGGTCTCAATCTGGACAATCTGATGGATCTTCCCAATCTGCTCGCGCCGCTCCAGTCCGACCACAAGACATTTCTCCGGGTCGCCTCTACGCTCGAGGCCGTCATCAAGCATCTCAAGCCAGCCGCCGAGGATGAGAAGGGCTTCAAAGTCCTTTGCTCCGAGGGCAACATCGCGTGGGTCAAAGCGACGTACCTCAAGGAGCTCCAGTGTGCCATGCCGACCGACGGTGGACGCCCATTCCCGAGGCGGCAGGACCTCGATCAGAGCAAGCTGATCCCGGGCGAGCCACCAAAGCGCAAGGCGATCGCTGTCTCGCACGGCTGGGACACGGCGTTCCACATCAGCCCCTCCGGTGAAAAGCTCGATCTCCTCGTCAAAGCGCTCGAGCGAGTCGGTGCCATGACGGACGACGATGGCGTCTTCATAGACTTTTGCTCGCTGCCACAGGCAGCACACGCCTCGATGCCCAGCATCTACTTTGAGCACAATGGCATCAATAGGCCCAAGACGATCAGCAAAGACGGTCCGTATGCTGACAAGAGCGCGCTCGAGGAGAAGCAGTTTAACTACGCGATGTGGGACATGTCGCGCATGTACGCCTACTCGGATGTGATCGTGCTTCCGGAGCCGACCGATATCACCAAGTTCCCGGGTGACACGAGCGCGCCGCTGCTGACCAAGGGTATGAAGCTGGTACTGGACGGCGAGAACGTCCACGTAGAGGGCACTGACCCGCCGATTGTCATTCGATATTGCATCAAGAATGGGAAGGCGAAGAGCGACGGCTCGCATTCCTTTATCCTCAATCGGGACCTGGCCTTTGACGATAACGTCGAGTTCACCGTGGGCAGCTTGAAGGTTGTACTCTCCAACGTATGCGGGTGGGGGCGCGTCAGCCCTCTGCCATATCAGAGTCGTGGTTGGTGCTGCTCGGAGTTTACGATTGCACTGTACAATGGGCGCATCCTCAACACGATGAACAGCGGCGTCGCCAAACTGCGTGACCGCCAGTGGCCCAAGACCGTCGCGGAGTACGATCAGATGATGCAATCCGGCGTGGAGTTCACCAAACGTGGTGACGCGGACCTCGTCAAGTTCCTCTTCTTCCGCACGTGCTTTGGGCTGCGTCACTCCTTTTTCCCGTTCGAGGTGCAGGACACGACGGGCTACGCGCTGCCGAGCGAGGCGGATCTCATGGCTGCGTCACGCGAGGGGCAAGTCGGCACCGGTGTCATTGACCAGTCCAAGTACTACCTCTACCTGGCCTTACAGCCACCCGCTGTCCAGCTGGACGGGCGGAACTGGAAGCGGAGCCTCGCACAGAAGCTCCATCGCATGCAGCTGCTCATGATTGCAAAGGCGCAGCACTGGACGGGGCACGGGCACCACCCCGTAGCCTTCGGGATTGGCGATCGCGAGACGACCGAGAGCGATCTGTGCCGTGGTGGCATCCACTGCCTGGTGTGGTGCTCGACCGGGTGCGGATGGGAGACGCCAAAGCCTTCCAGCGATCACAAGTCCCTGAGCATCCCTGGGCTCTGTGAAGTGCTCACGAGCTTGGAGCTGACAAAGCGGCCCGCCGTCATCTTTGTTGTGATGCCGTACGGTGCGAGACGTGCTGCAGACCAGCTAGCTTACGCCCTTGCAGGCGGCAGCACGCTGGTCGTGTGGATCGCGGAGAACATGCTCGACGAGCAGCGGGCCAATGGCGTCCTCTTTGGCGTGCTCGCTCCGGCTTTGCAGTCGCTTCATGAGCCTTGGATCAACGATCTCTCCCCCAGCGAGCTCACATCCGAGGTGCTGCACAAATCGGGGCAGATGGTCTTTGGCTCGCAGTGGGATGCGGCTGACTGCCTTGCCGTGTCGACGACAGTTCCGCAGCTGCGCTGGACGCCGTCGAGCCTGCCGCAGGGCCGTCCGTGGGTGCATAATCTCGCCTCGTCGTTTGAAGGAATGGCTCTGCCGAGGGACGGTGCGGTGCAAACTAGGTGGATGATGGGCACAGACGACGACGAGGGCGAGCAGCTGCACATCGAGGTGCAACTCACAGTGCGTAAGAATGGAAAGGAGATCGACGTGCCGCAACTTTTTGCGAGAGAGGATGGCCGAAGGCCTGAGATGGTCTTTGCTTGGCTGGCAGACGCACTGCCCAACGGGGATGCGAAGAACGTGACCGCCCTTTATTCTCACCAGGTCAAGAAGGACGCCGCGCCCGAGGCGACCGAGGCGGCCGAAGCAAAGGCGGTGGCGCACCTGGCGCATGGTCGACAAGGCGCACCTGGCGCATGGTCACCAAGGTTAAGGCGTCCTGAAGACAAAGTTAAGGAATTGGGCACGGAGGTCGCGGAGCTGCGCACGCAGGTGGTCGATGGCGATTTTGACTCGGGTGTCCTCTTTCAATTCGCTCATCAGCAGCAGAAGCTTGAACAGCTCCGCGCAGCCCAGCTCCGAGATGGCGTTGAGCACGTTGAGCCTGAACCGCCAGGCTGGATGAGCACGTTGCAGGTGCGGCTGATGATCGGCGAGGTGGGCTATCTGCACCAGCTGCGCGACTTGGCGCTGACGGGTACACTGGAGAAAGAGCTGAGCAGCGCGTCGCTTGGCGGCCGTCGCTACGAGGTCTCTGTGGACCGCGCACAGTTTGCTCTGCTCTACGAGGAGAGTGTCTTATCACTCGATAAGCTGACCGTGCACCAGAGAGAGAAGCTCCGAGAGTGCTACGGCACGGCCGAGTCCAACCCGCTTTATCGACTGCTTCGCCGCTCGCAAGAGCTCTTCGATGGCACGGCCACGCCAAGCTACATCCACGTCAAGGCTCCTGCAGGGGCGGGCAAGACCTTTGTGGCGCTCAACTACCTGCTTAGCCGGCTGCAGAGCGATCCGAATATGACGGCGCTGTTCGTTGCGCGGAACCGTGCCCTTTGCCTCTTTTTCGTTCGCTGGATCATCAAACGCGAGCCCAACCCGCTCTCTCGTCTGGGACTGCTGCGCCGCTTGCAAGTGCTCTTCGAGGGCGACGAGCGTGGACATCCATTTTCCCTTGGGCCGCAGCGAGTCATGCTCAAAAATGGCATCATCCAGGTTGAGTCATCTCACTCGGACACGCACAACTTCAGCCTGACGATCGTCGACGAGGCGCATCATATTTACACAAACCCACTGTGCCGCGAGTGCGTCGGGGCCTATGTGCTACCGCCGACAAAGGCGAGACACCTCATGCTGCTCTCAGACATCTCGCAGTCGAGTGGCAAGGAGAAGGAGCTCTATCCCAAGGGAAAGCCGAAGATGGTCACGCTCACGGAGGTCGTGCGCTCCTCGCAGCGCATCGTCGAGGCGGCCTCTGCATTCCAGCTGGGCGACTCCGTGCACAAGATCTCATGCCAGCACTCGGCAGCTGGCCCGCCGCTCAAGGCCTTCATGTTCAACCTCGAAGGTGCGGTGCAGCCAGGCTTCACTCTTGGCCAAGTCCGCCAGTACGCTGGCCAGACCGTTGAGGCCATCAAGCACGTCATCTCGATGTTCGGCTCCCTGCGGCTGCACGACCGCGTTGCGATCGTCGTCGACGAAGCCATACTGAATGCCTTCCGGGGCACCTTTTCCTCGGGGGAATACCAGGATGGCTTGCTCGGTGCAGAGCTGCTTGAGCACTTTACGAGGCGAGAGTCGGCGACGAAGCAGCAGATTGGGGCTGGGCACGCCCGATCCTTTCAGATCATCGACGCGACGCAGGCGGCATCGATGGTGATGAGGGGTAGCCAGGACGATCGCGAGTGGCTGATCGTGGACACGGTCGAGGCGTTCGATGGGCTGGAGAGGCTCGTCGTGATCGCCGTCGGCCTCGATGCCAAGATTGTCGAGGGTGATGCCTCGATGCTCAAGACACGATCGTTGCTCTACCGTGCGATGACTCGCGCGCACATGCTCGCCATCGTCGTTCAGCACAACATCCCCGGCGGCTTCTTTGCCTTCCTCCATCAAGTCGCGCTCGACGAGTCTGCTGAATTTGATGCCGCGAAGGCGCAAAAGGCGCGCGACAGCACGGCGCTCAACAAGATGATGACAGAGGCGTCCTCAGCAGATCCAGCGCACGCCACAGAGCAAGCCGAGGTGACCGTCCCATCATTGTCGACCGCAGTTCGAAGCCTCTTCAGCCGATTGGTGGGTAAAGCCTCTTCAGCCGTTGCTGGCAGTGGCGCGGCTATGGGGAAAGCGTCTTCAGCCAGTGCTGGCAACGGCGCGGCCTCTTTAGCCGATGCTGGCAGTGGCGCAGCCTCTGCAGCCAACCGTCAGGTCAGGAGCCGCGTCGTCAAGCAGACGGTTTGGGACGCGAACAGCATCGAAGAGTCTGAGGCGGTGAAGGCTGTTCCATTCGTGTTGAATCCCTTTCGCGGCGCTGCCTTTTTAGCCGAGGAGCGGGACAAGCAGCTTGACCAGCCGCGCTATTCGATCGGCAGCAATGTGTATGTGATACGGAGCGACGGGGAGGAGTGCATGGCCATTGTGAAGGAGTACAATGCGGCGAAGAAACTCTACACGGTGGAGCTCGAGCGGGCTGGCTCTGGCAAGTTCAAGCAGTGCCGGGAAGATGTGATGCGAAATGGGCCGAGTGTACGAGACGCCGATCAGTTGAGACGAGAGGCCGAACAGAAGGCCGAGGCCGCCGAGAGGCTTCGAAAACAAGAGGCCGAGGAGCGGGACAAGCAGATTAAAGAGGCCACTGCCCGATTGGAAGAGCAATTGGCCTTGGCCGAGCGAGATGCCGAGGAGTGGCGGAAAAAGACGGATCGGAAAAAAAAGAACTCTTGCGGCGCCAAAAAGAATTGGAGGGGCGAAGGATCGAGGCGGAGGCCTAGGCCAAGGCCGAGAAGGAGAAATGGGAGGAGGCCGAGAAGAAGCGGGCTGAGGAGGCGGACGGCTTTTTGAAGCGTTTGAATCCCTAGCTTGGAGGGAAAAGTTGGACCTGGAGATTGACGCAGGCCGGTTCAAAGCCCATGAGGTAATTATCCTGAGTAGTGAGAAGGTCCCATGGAAGGTCCCCCTAGGTCAAAAATGTGCGCCAGCCGTGTTATGTACCGTACTAGTGTGGCACTCACGCTCGAACAACCGGAACCACCTCATACGATACGACGAAGGCGCCACCTTTTATCACGCAACCGCACACCACGCACAGGGGGTCCCTCCATATTACAGTCGGGTAGCTTAGTTCGGTTCAGATAAAATGATCGCCGATGACACCGTCATCATCGGGGCCGTCCACTCGCCCGGCGCAGCGCGTCCACCCGCCCGAACAGATCCACTTGGCCGGGGCCATCCACTCTTCCTAATAGGGCAAGTTCGGTGATCGGCTTCCCTCCCGTGCGCCGGAAGTCAAGGGTGAAGCCAATAAGCGAGCACGGTGGCGCCGGCTCCTTGGCGAGGTGAGCCACCAGGTCGGCATGCTGCTCGCGCGCGTCCTCATGCAAGCAGTTGCGAAGGAGCTCCTGCAACGCATGGCAATCACGTGCAATTAGCCGATGCAATCACCCATGCAAGCAGTTGCGCTGTAGATCCTGTAACGTATGGCCATCTCGCCGTGCGCCACCATTCAGAAGGTCAATAGCATAAGAGGTCCATCACGTGCAATCGTGTGCAAACAGAGGCACTCACCTGCAACGTATCGTTGTGCGCCACCAGGAGGATGGAGTCGTGTGGCGCGTATTGAACCTGCGTGAGCAGCTCGTGCATGCAATCAGCTGAGGCAATCACGTGCAATCAGGCGTGCATGCAATCAGCTGAGGCAATCACGTGCAATGAGCCGAGACCATCACGAGCCATCAGGCGATGCAATCACGGGCAACCATGCACTGCACCGGCGTGAGAAGCTCCTGCATGCGCGCCTGGAAGTCCTTTTCAGGCTTCGGTTCGTCAAGGCAATCACGTACCGGGTTCGTCAAGGCAATCACGTGCAGTCTGGCACGCACCTGCGTGAGCAGCTCCTGCATGCGCGCCTGGAAGTCCTTTTCGGGCTCCGGGTTCGTCGACCACCACTGCGACTCCACCTCGGACGTCGTGATGGGCACCTTCTCGGCCAGCAGAGGCAATCAGCGACCCTCAGGGGCAATCAAGGGAGATCGATCAAGGGAGATCAAGGGAGATCAAGGGAGATCGCACCTTTTCGAGCTCGGCCAACAGAGATTCCTCATCTGACTTGCTCACCTGCAATCGAGCATACACACGAGTCATTGTTGGTCCATCGGAGGCCATCAGTGGCCATCAGAGGCCATCACCTCGCGGCTCTTGGCGAGGCCATCAGAGCCATCACCTCGCGGCTCTTGGCGAGGCCATCAGAGGCCATCAGAGGCCATCACCTCGAGGCACTTGGCGAGGCCATCAGAGGCAATCACCTCGCGGCTCTTGGCGAGGCAGCGTGTTCGGATATGCTCTCCGAACGAGTTGCCAATCGACGTGTGCAGGTTCGTCAACTCGCGCCTCTCTCGTGCCATTGGCTTGAGCTCGACCGATACGGCGCCATTGGCCGTGAGGGGCTGCAGTGCGACCATTGCGGTCTGCACACAGCGGGCGAGTGGCGAAGACCAGATCGCGCCCACCTGTGGGGAGAAGATAGGGGGCGGCGCCGTGATGAGCATTTGCATGCTGGTCTGCACACAGCGGGCGAGTGGCGAGGACCAGATCGCGCCCACCTGAAGCAATGAATCAATGAGAGCCACCGGCGAGGCGGCGCCCGACACGGCGCCTCCGGCCGTTGAGTCCGTCGGCACGCGCGACGGTTTCGGCGAGGGTGCCGCCGACGGCATGCAAGCACAAGAGCCGCCGCTGCTTCCGGCCGCCGCAGCGCTCGCCACGGCGCTTGCCCCTTCCACCGTCGCCTTCGCCACGTCGGCAGCCACGTCGCCCTTCTGCTCATCATCATCATCATCATCATCTGCAGGTGGAGGTGGCAACCCCACAGCCAAGGGCGCCGTCGTGGGCACCCTTGCCGCCACCGACTCCAAGGAGGTGCCCGTGACGGCGCCCTCGTCAGCGGTGGGCGCGGCGCCCGACACGGCGCCTCCCTCGCCGGCGGCGCGCAGGCGGACGGCATCTGTGAAGAGAACACGAAGCCCTTTGGCCTGTGGGGTGATGGGTGTGGGGTGAGGGGTGGGCGGTG
>Ga0210244_102198_pt1 | contig 13118 bp, 9 predicted proteins | sample ChrtobMetaP3_0mM_FD_155473 | JGI IMG/M metagenome (GOLD analysis project Ga0210244, IMG submission 155473) | Chrysochromulina tobin associated microbial communities from unialgal haptophyte culture, Seattle, Washington, United States - P3_0mM | ecosystem: Host-associated > Algae > Haptophytes >...
CGTTGAACGCAGCACAATGAGCACAATGGCGAAATCTTCACAGTTCGGGGAATTAAATGCACCGTTAGATGCGTTTTGGAAGCCCGCACACATTACTTTCGAATCCCGTCATTGTTTTTGCTCGTGGAGTGTGTCAGGTGTCGCACAAGTTGGGGTGCATATTTTCCCAAGTTAATACTTTTTGTTCCGGGACCGGAAGGCGCATAGACATGAGCTGTGGCGGTATCGTGGCCGTTGTGGCTGCGCCGTAGCTTGCATGTATCTTCTTTTTTGCAAGTTCCAGAGATGCTGCGCGTAACGGTGTCGGCTGAGCTTGCTTTCGGTCCGAGCCTTCGGCCGACTCTTCATACGACGATGGCGGTGCCCCTCTTCACCGTCCTTGATGCCCGCACCGCGACCGAGTTCGCGAACTTCAATCATCCGATCCCGACCGTGACGGGCGCGGTAAAGCGCCTTTTGGAGAAGGACACCTGCAAGGACGCGGTGCGGCTCCTGCCCGTCCTGTCCAAGGCGCACGGCAAGACCGCGATCTCGCTCATGGACATTGTCTTCATCGGCGGCGGCATCCTGGTTAGCAACTTCAAGTTCGTCGACAAGGTCATGGAGCAGCTGGCCGGTAAGGATGTCGCAGACGGCCAGACCAAGGGCCTCGACTTCGACCTGCACTCCAACTACGCCAAGTGGCGGCAGCTTCTGATGGTGCTCCATCGCGAGGCCACCGGCGTCGAGAAGGAGGAGCGCGAGGAGGAGTCGCAGGACGTCGCCATCGAGGACAAGGCCGCATGGTTCAAGTCCACTTACCACTTTGCTCTTGAGCCCGAGGCCTATTCGACTGGCCTCTATGCCAAGAGCCTCATGAAGCAGGGCCTCGGTTATGCGCTCGACGCGCGCACGGACTGGCGCCGTGCGAAGCCTGCCAACGGTCGTCGTGGCGAGGTGCTGGACGACCCCAAGAAGAAGGAGCTGCCGGGCAAGGTCCACCTCGGCAGCGGTCAGGACGTGTACGACTGCCTGATTCGCAAGATGATGTCCGTTCTGCTGCTGTTCGGCGATGCGGACATCGGCAAGCAGGGCTTTGTTTCGAACTCGCACGGCGTCGTCTCTGGCACGGTCCGCTGGATCGCGCTCGAGGACGTGTTCGCCCTCAAGAAGGCCTGCTTCGGGATGCAGAAGCTCGCCCGCGACAAGGCGGAGGCCCTCGCGGACTGGTTCGAGGAGAAGTTGTCGTCGGTTGTCAAGGCGCCGTCGCTCAAGACTCTCTCGTGTGCCATCCGCGAGCATCTCGATGTGCTCGAGGCTCGAATTGATTCGCGTGCCCATTCGACGCCTCCGGCGATGAAGCGCGGTGCTACTCTCGATACGCCAGCGCCGCCGTCGAAGCGGCAGAAGAAGGCGGCTGCCAAGGCCGCCAAGGCTGCTGAGGCGGCGGCTGCGGCCGGCAAAGTCAAGAAGCCGCCGGCTGACGTCAAGAAGAAGAAGGGCGACCTGCTCGAGCGGATGGAGGGCGGCAACCCGGCTGGGCCGCCCTGCCGCAACTTCGCCAACGGCACGTGCAACGGCAAGTGCCGCTTCTCCCACGAGGAGAAGCCCTCGGACGGGGGGGAGGATGGCGATGACGAGGAGGCGTAGGCCGTCGGTGGCATCTGTATCTTACCACTGTTCCTCTTATCCACACTGATCCTCAATGTACCGCCCGTTACGCTGTGGGCCGCGCTCATGGGTCGATTCACTGCTCTCGACTAAGGAGAGGCTTACCGTACTGCTCTCGACTAAGGAGAGGCTCACTGACTTTGTACTGCTCTCGACTGATGAGAGACTTGTGCTGCTCTCTACGGGTGAGAGGCTTTGGTTTGCATGCTGCAACGCGCTCGGCTCGTGAGAGCGTGCGCCGTCGTCGGCCCCTCGACTAGTGAGGGGCCGGTTGGGCTGCGGTGTGCTTCCGACTAAGGGAAGCGCACCGGCTTACTGGCCTGTTCTTCGCCTACTGAGAGGCTCATGCTGCGTACTTGTTACGAGCTGCTCGGCACACTTGGTGCTTTGCCGGGCTGCAGGCAGAGGGATCGCAAGCGATCGCCTACCTGAGCCCTCTCGGCCTGGCTGCTGTGCTGTGCTTGGCTTGCGCTGAGGCCCGAGGGCGCTGCAGCGGGTGCTGGGCGGGGCTGGCTCTGGCGGGCGGCGCGGCGGCTCTGTGCCGCTGGCCTCGTAGCCGTAATCGTCTGCACTTCAGGGGGAGTGCCCGTAGTCGCTGTCCACGCCATCGAGGAGGCCAGACTCGTAGTGTACTCGAGTCATTTCGAGTTGCTCTCTGCGCGTGAACTCGATATGGCCTACTTGTGCGGGCGCGGGCTCTGCATCGTTGGCGGCTTCGGCATCTGGTGCGTCATCGCCGTCCGTGCCGGGCCCTTCGGCCCAGTCCATGGCGGCTAGCTCTTCGATGGTGTGCGCCGACGCCAGTCTCTGGATGTCTTTCGACACTCGGACGGCCATGCGTGCGTCCCTTGCAAAGGCGGTGCTCTGTGCGTATCTGTCCGGCAGGACCGCACATTTGAGCCTGTGTTTCTTGAGCTCTGCTGGTTCTGGGACTAGCGTGGCGCTCTGCGCGGCGCTGCCGGAGAAACGCCCGAGGCCGTGCCGCTCGATCGGCCCGAGAAGCATGCGTGCGGCGTGCTTGAGCATCATGGGCTTGAGCGAGTGGACCTTGAACTCGAGTAGCGACGGCGGCTTGCACGCGAGCGGCGGGAGCGACAGCAGAAACTGTAGCGCCGCGTCGGCCCGTCCGCCGAGGATGGGGCCGTTGGTGAAGGCGCAGCCTTCGACAGGTGCGCCGGAGGCCGAGTCGTTGTCACGGACGAGGAAGCAGCCGTCTTCGACGTCGCGGAGCGCGTCATAGACCTCGTCGATGACGCCGCGCGAGCCGTAGGCGTCGAGGATAGGCCCGAAGGCCGGGCGCGGCGACTGCTTGTGCGGCTCATTGGACTTGTCCACCTGAACGCACGTGTAGAGCACGCCGTTCTTTTCGGCCAGGATGGCGCACGCCTGCGCTTGTTTGAACCTCGACGTCTGCGAAGCCACGAGCGCGAAGCCGGCGGCGGTGCCGCGCACGACGCGGCTGTGGTGGTGCGTGGCGAGGTAGCAGAGCTGAGCGTAATGTGGTGGCTCAAGCGCCGGCGTCGGGATGGAGGTTGTTGTACCAAACTTGCGCTTGCAGACGAGTGCGTCGTCTGCCGCCGTGGCCATCTTGACGTTGTCGAGCAGCCAGCGCAGGGAACGGAAGGCGGTTTTGGCGGCTGTGCGCCCGTCGCGCCTCTGCTGCTGCGCTGTGAGCACTCTGCCTTCGGCCTCGGCCTTATCTCTGTACGCTTTGGCGGCGTCGACGGCCTTGACGTTGACCTCGTCGAGGAAGCTGTTAGTGAGCTGCGCCGGGTACGTGTCGTTGTCGGCTGCATCGTACTCTCCCTTTGCTTCGGCGTATGCCCGGAGGCGCGTCAGCGTGGAGAGGGCGCCTTTGAGCGTGGACGTGCCCCATCGGGCGAGGAACGTCACGAGCTCGTCGGCGCAGTTCACGCTGTAGGGCTCGTCGTCGTGGAGCCGCATGGCCGTCTTGATGAGGTCTCTCCCCCAAATGCCGGCAATCGTCTGCAGCGAGAGGGCTGAGGCGAGCTGGCATGCGGCCCGAGTCCTGTTCGCCTGGTCTCTCATCTTGCCAGTAATGAGGGGCCCGCCTTTTTTATTTCTGCCCAACTGAGCCGGCATGAGTAGCTGCACCGCTTCGCTGATGGCGCAGCTGGCCTTGGCCCAGGCGACGTAGCGGCCGTCGCCTTGAAGCGCTGCCTCCATGGGTACTGCGACGCCGATGGGCTGGTATTGCTCGAGGCCGCTGTGCTGGCCGGTGGGCACCACGAGAGCCCGTTGCTGTGCGGCATGCGTGCTGGGCTGTTCGGCGAGGTGCTGTTGGTGCAGCAGGTACGTCGCCGAGGCTGGGATGGTGTCGCGTGCCGTATTGGCAGCGATGTAGAGGCGGTTTCGGCTAGGTAGTGCTGGCTTTCTCGGCTGCTTGTCGCGGATCGTGTTCCACACGTAGTGACCCTCGGGGTAGGACAGCAGCGCTCGCCGTACTTCTTCTTGCTCTCCTGCGATGGCACGAGCGACCTGCTCGGCTCTCGCTTTGAGCTCTTCCGCCTGGTTCGACTCGCGCAGCCCTTGCATGATGTGCTGGAGCCGCGAGCCGGGCATGCCGACGCTGGAGTCGGATCTGGTGTTGTGGAGGCGGCTCTGCTGCTGCACTCCGAATGGCACCAGCTGGCCGCCCATCCCGTGCGACGGCTCCACGGGAGTCGTAGTCGCAGCAGGCGGAGGGCCCGGGGGGTTGCAGAACATGCTGCGCTCGAGCGCCGACGATGGCCACTCCGACGAGGCGCTAGAGCTGCCCGGCTGGTAGCCACGCTGGCCGGGCTGCGGCGTGTCGTCCCAGATGTTGTGCCACGCGCCTGCGCCGCTGGGGTCGATGGTGCCATCGAGGTCCCCATATGGGGTGAACACCCTGATAAGGCGGCCGACCGGGGTCGGCTGCTGCGCGGGTGGCGCTGCGCTCGGGCGTTCGTCATCGTGGGTATCGCGCGGCGCGATGCCGCTGATCGGCTGCGCGCTCTCGCTGGCGCTTCCGCCCTCGCTCCCTGCTGAGGGGGCGATTGATTCATCTTCTGCAGCTTGCGCGTGCGCGTCGGAGATGTGCTCGTCGCCCGCTAGAGTTTCGACCTGGGCACCGACGGCAGGGTCACCTGCTCGTGGTGGGCCGGCTTGTACTCCAGAATCGCGACCCCGCTTCTGTGCTCCGCGGCGCGTCTGCATGATCGCGCGCGGGCGGCTCGATCGAGCACGCACGTCCAGAAGCTTGGTTTTTGGTTGCAAGGGGGGACGGGGAATTTCCGTGTAACGGTGTTGTGTGCTGCCACGTGTCACGTGCATGCACCACGCCCGCTTGCGGTGTAGGGTCGGTGATTCGTACTCGGTGTACGTATCCCTCGCCCCTCTTCTGAAACCAATCGACGGTGCCTCGGTCGATCGATACGTTGCGGGCCCAGGCCCCCCAAACACAGGCTCCACGATACAGTACAATTGTAGTACAGGAGAACCATACGGGTAACTGACTCTTGACTGATCTGGTTCCTGATGTAGCAACTTCGAGTCGCGCTAGCATGCGTTGAATGAAATGTAATCGGCGTCATGCTCGTCCTGAGTGAGCGGTGGCACATGTTGCTGATCGAATCCAGTGCGCAATGGACGGCCCTGCGTAGTCCGCTTGCCTCATGACGTGAGGTATAGTGCGTCAACCGTACTCTGAGGAGACACTGTTGGACGAGCGGGCGAAACGGGCGGGCTGAGCGGCAACGGTGCCTGCTTGAGGTCGAGCACGTGCACCTGGTGGTTCTCATAGTCAGCCACATAGATGACGCCTCCGCGCACGCACATGCCGAAGAGCCGGCCTGCGTGCGGCAGCGGCAGCACCTGCAGCGGCACGCCGTGCGTGCTCAGCATCTGAATGCGCTTCGCGCCCGCCTCAGAGACCAGTAGGCGGCCATGCCCGTCGTGGACCATGCCCGTGGGCGTATCGAAGAGGCCGGGCGCACTGCCTGCACCACCAAAGGAGCGCAAACATGCGCCACACGCACCCGGCCCACGCGCGCCCTCCACAGCGCCCTCCACGGCGCCCTCCACGGCACCCTTCACGTCAAAGACATGGATGCGGTGGTTGTGCGTGTCGCGCACGTAGAGCTCCTGATCAATAACGGTGAGTCCCACGGGGTTCCACCCCCGGTTCCACAGATCGCCGCACTGGCGACCCGGGGAGCCGAAGGCGCCACGCCAGGTGAGAGTGGCTGCGTCGAGCAGCACGACGCGCTGATTGCCCTCATCGGCCACGAAGAGCACCCCATGCGCAAGCGCAAGACCCTCTGGGGCGCTGAACTCGTTGGCCGCCGAGCCATAGCTGCCGCATCGGAGCTCGGGACTGCCGCTCGAGAGGCGGACTTTGGTCACGCTGCAGTTGCTGCTGTCCGCCACCCACACGTGGATGCCGTCCGAGGCGAGCCCCGTCGGATGGCCGGGCCGTCCTCCGGAGATGATGCGCAGAGGCTCGCCATCCGCTGAGAAGATTTGGAGCCGGTTATTGCCGCTGTCCGCCACAAGGATGCCTTCGGCCGTAGAGAGCAGGAAACGCGGGTTCATGAGTTCGCCCATTCCGCGTCCCCACGAGCCAAACGCCGTGCGCGGGTGCAGCCGCAAGCCGTCATCCTCACGTTTCTCCCAACGCCCGCTGCAGCTCAGCTCACGGCTACGCGATGCTGGCGCAGGCTGAGACGCAGCGCCAAGCGAGGTTCGGCGGCGCAGAAGAACACTGAGGAGCCCGATGGCCGTCATGCATAGGGCGGTAAGCAGGATCGGCAGAGCCACTTCGGACGATGCCGACATCGATAGCCCAATAGGGAACCCTTTACATGCCTACATGGGTATGTCGCATGGTGTGACGCCGCATAGGTGTGAATAAAGTGTGAACTAGAATGTAGAACACTCTAATCCTAAGCCTGGATCTCCTCCGGATGTCTGTTGTCCGATGGAATCCGATGATGATTATGCCAGAGATGTCGGTGGAGACAGCCATGTAAGATGTATACGGTAGCCCAAACGGTGCGCGCCATCACTAAAGTCGACGCCTTCTCCTGCGCTCCTCGATCCTGCGCACGAGGGTCCTTCGGCGCTCCTCCTCACCCAGCTCCTCCGCGTCTCCCTTGGCCTTCAGCCGCCGCCGCCGCGCGGGCTCTCGGGCACCCGAGAGGAAGAGCGCAGCGCTCCGCAGCGTGGAGACCACGAGCACGGTGCCACCGACGAAGGCACTCGCCTTAAGGAAGATGTCAAGCGGCTCGCCTAGCTGTGGGAACTGCAGCGAGAGCTTCGAGGCGGCCCCCAGCCCGAGCAGCACCACGAGCGCAGCGAGAGCGGGCAGCAGCACCGGCTTGAGCGCCTCGAGCAGTGTGAACAGTAGCGGCAAGAGCAGGACCCAGGACGCACGGGCGAGCGCCGTCTTGAGCGCCGTCGGCGCGCCGAGCCAGTCCAAAGCGTCTTCGATCTGATCGGTGAGCGGCTGCAATGCCCTCTGCAGCGCCTCGTTCGCCGTCTGCACGCCATCTTTGAGAATCGGGACCAGCTGCTGCTTTCCGGCCTCCACCGTGGACTGTTTGAGCGTGTCGAGCTGGCCAGCCAACTGTCGCAGCGGGGGTTCAGCCTCCTGCAGGCTTCGCTGTGTGGCTTGGACGGCTGACGAAACTCCACGCTGGAGTTGCGGTGCGACCTCTTCAGTGAGCTTCTTCTCGAGCTCCGGGGACGTTTCGCGGAGCGCCCCGAGTGCGGGTTTGAGGACGGCCTGCTGAAGACTCACGAGCCTCTCCGAAAGTTTGGCTCGTGACTGCTCGGCACGTGCCTTGGCCCTCTCCCGACGCTCCACCTTCGCCTTCGCCCTCGCCTCTTCGTCCGCCTTGTTCTGCGCTTCCTCTTCAGCCTGCGCGGCCGCCTGCGCCGCCGCCTTCTCGGCCGCCGCCCGCTCGGCCTCTTCCCGCTCGGCCGCCGCCTGTTCCTGCGCCCGCGCCCGCGCCTCCGCCTCGGCGCGCGCCTGGGCCTCTGCCCGCTCAACCGCCGCCGCCTCGGCCGCCCGCTCATCCGCATCCAGCCGCTCGAGCTTCGCGCCCAGCTCGTCAAGCTTGCCCTCGAGGCGCGCCTGCAACTGCCGAAGCCGCTCCTCCACCTTAGCCTCCTCCGCCGCCGCTCGCGCACTTGTGGCTGCTTCCCTGGCGCTCATGGCCGCCAGTTGGGCCTCCTTGGTCATGGCGAGCGCCTCGTTGAGCTTCACCTGTACACGCGCCTCGGCCTGCGCCGCCGCCTCTGCGGCTGCGATGCGTTCCACTCGCGCCCGCTCCGCAGCTAAACGCTCCGCAGCCGCACGTTCGGCTGCATCTCTTTGGGCGGCGGCCCTCTCGGCAGCTCGGCGACTCTCCTCAACCGCCCGCGCTTGCGCCGCTCGTGCCTCGTCCATTGCCCTCGCCTCGGCCTCCGCCGCCTCAAGGGAAGCCTCCCGTTCTACTTTGGCCGCCTCCGCCGCTTCGAGCCGCGCCGTCTCTGCCTGCACCGCCTGCAGTTGGGCCGCCTCCAGTTCCATCATCCGTCGCTGTGCCTCCCCGAGAGCCTCTTCCGGAACCGACGCCTCCCGTGCCACCACCTCGGCCGCCACCACTTTGAGCTCCGCCTTCGCCGCGGCGTCGGCCGCCGCATCGGCTGCCTCGCGCGCCTCCCGTTCCACAACGGCCGCCTGCTGCTCCTCCGCCCTCGCCGCCTCGTTCGCCGCCACCGCTTTCCTCGCGGCCTCCGCCGTAGCCTCCGCCTCCGTCGTCGCCTCAGCCTCAGCCCTCGCCCTCGCCTCCACCTCCGCTGCTGCCCGCGCCTCCTCCAACGCCGCCTTCTCGGCATTTGCGCTCGCCTTGGCTTCCGCCTTCACCTTCACCTCTGCGGCCGCCTCCGCCTCGACGGCCTCGCGCTGTGCAGCCTCGAGCTCACGCACCTTTTGCTCCGAAAGCTGCCGTGCCATCGCCTCGCGTGCCTCGGCCTCGCGTGCCTCGGCCTCGCGTGCCTCGGCCTCGCGTGCTGCATCGATGTGTGCATCCTCGATGCGTGCCGGTTCGGCAGCCGCCGCCTCTGCTGCTTTCGCTGGCTCCGCTGGCTCCGCTGGCTCCGCTGGCTCCGCTGGCTCCGCTGGCTCCGCTGGCTCCGCTGGCTCCGCTGGCTCCGCTGGCTCCGCTACCGCCTCTTCAGTAGCCGTTGCCTCTGATGCCGCCTTCTCAGCCGCGGTCGCCTCCGCTGCTGCAGCCGCCACACGAGACCTCGCGGCGGCGACTGCTTGTAGCTCAGCCTGCTTCGCCGCTAGTTGCTCGCGCATCGTCTCGAGCTCCTTGTCCAAGTCAACGGGACTCGCCACCCGTTTTGGCACCTCGTAAATATCCACTCCTCTTGCAGCTCCTCTGGAGGACAGAATGGGCTGGGCAGCAGGCGTCGCCCCAGCCAGCTTCTCCCTCAGCAAAGGGAGCGAGCTCAGAAATTTGTCGACGTTGAGCGTCTCTTCATCGACCTGGGAGCTCAGCAGAGGATAGTCCGTCTTCTTTAGTGGCGCGTGAAGCTTGATGGCGCTCAGGTCTTGATTTGCTGCGAGACTGATGGATGGGAAGATGAGAGACCGATGTGCGTCCCAAGACGATTTCTGCACGGCTTCCGACGCAAAGGCCATCTGTTGGACCACGTAAGGCGTAGGTGTGATTGTCGGCACGCCGAATCCGTGCACGCATGCGCCGGCAAGCGCAAGCAGCAGCTTCCACAAGGCCATCGTCGCTCCCCCGCCAGCGTCGGGGTGGAGCCGCGAGCGCAGATTGCTTCGAGATTGATTACACATCAAATACAATGTTACCAACAATTCGTTTCACGCGGTTACGACTGATAAGCATACCATAGCTCAGAGCTCATCCTTGCCCGCCTTCTTCTTTTTCGACTTTTTGTTCGTCTTCTTGAGCTTCGGCGCCGGCGGCAGCTCGATCTCCGGTTCCTCCATACCCGGAAGCTTGAGCCCCGCGAGCCGCGCTTCTTTCGGGATCTTGCTGATCTGCTGCTCGGTGCACTGGCTCGCAGTGTCGATGCACAACCTCTTGCCGATCGTCTCCGGCTCGTCGAGACCGCCGCGGATGAGCTCGGTGACATCCTCCTCGTTGTTTTCGAGGATCGCGTCGCAGTGCCGGCGGAGCTCGTCGCGCGTTTGGCGACCGGTGATGCTGTTCAGATCGGAGAGCCCCGTGCCGCTGATGGTGATCGACGTGTCGCCGCCACCATTGTTGACGCGCTGAAAGTACGGCGTGCCCCGGCTGGGCTGGTCCTTCTTGATGAGGACGGATTGGAAAGGCTGGGTGTTGAAATGACCATAGTCTGCCATCGCAGGGCACACATTCTCCATCACCTCGATGACGCGCAGCTCGCTCATCTTGTAATCGATAATCTTTGCGGCCTTGCCCGCACGTCGATCCTGTCGAGAAGAGCAGAGGAGCAGGTTGCGCCGCGGAACGCCCACGAGTGAGAAAAAAAAGCCGACATGGCGCGCGCGCCGTGTGTGGCGAGCGCTGCGGCGCGTGCGGGGGCGCGCACCCTGTGTGATTGTAGGTCGAGGTTTTGCGATGCCTTCTCCTTGAGCAATGCGCGTGTGAGCTCGTCACCCACGGCCATGCACGCAGCGCAGTCGACATCCTTCTGGTCGAAGCCTTCGAGAAACACCGCCGAGGCGGCGCTCACCAGCCAGCAAGCCACCGCGATGGAGCGGCGAGGCATCGAGATGGACTGTCCCTGAGTAGGAGCGCTCGACGCTGCGACCTTGCCACGTCAAAGCCGACGACAAGCACACGCCGTCGGTGACCCCCAAAACTTGCGAAACGTCGCCGCCGCCGCGCCGCGGCGGACAACAATCGCATTCGCCCTGCCAAACTTTCCCCACGTTGGGAAGACACACGCCAAGAGGCTAATGAATATGGACACTGACGAAATCCCGCGCGACCTCATCGGACTCTCATGGTGACAGGTCAAGTGAGCGCCGTCCGCGCATCGAGATCGATGCTCCTCACCCGACCATGTCTCCAGCGCACGCTCGTCACTACCAGCGTGAGTAAAGGGCCGCCGGAAATTCCGTTGGTAACACTGGACGGCGCAGAACTCGCATTCGCCGGCTCCTCCCAACGCACAGCGCCTCTGGACCTGAGAGTCGGGCCGGTGTCTGCTGGCGGCCACGCGCTGTTGGGCCGCAATGGGCTTGGTAAGACGCTGATTGCGCAAGCACTGGGCTCCAGCGAGCGTGACAATTTTGTGCGTCGCGGTCGGATTGAGCGGCGCGAGGGCTGGACGCCGAAGTCGGTGAGCCTGGTCTCCTTTGAATCGCACGAGGCGCTGCTCGCCGAGGGCGGCACCGTGTACCAAGCACTCTCGACACGTTCGCACCTGAGCGCGGCGGCCAAGTTTCTGATCGTGCGCTTCGGTCTGTACAATTTGCTCTACCGACCAGTTGCAACACTCTCGACGGGCGAGATACGCAAAGTGCTCATCGCCCGCGCGCTCACGAGCCGTCCGTCGTTGCTCGTGCTCGACAACGCGTTTGATGGGCTCGATGTGCCTTCGCGTTCGATGCTCGCCGAGATCATCTCGACCACGCTCAAGGGCTTCAGCCCTCTGCTCATCCAGGGTGTGAGCGCGTCCGCGACGGCGCACACGCAGGTGCGACGATTCGCCACCCTGCGTGCCGAGTGCCTTGACCGCCGCTGATTGCCACTGATCGCCACTGATCGCCATTGATCACATCTCTGAGCAGGTGCTTCTCATCACCCAGCGTGCCGAGGAGATTGTCGACGAGGTCGCGACGGTGAGCTTCTTCGGCGCCGGCGGCGGGCTGAACACCGTCCGACGCCCCAAGGGGATGGCCGCCGCCTCGCTGCTGGATCTGGCCCTCGGCCTAAATGATGGGGCGATGCTGCGGCTGCCACCGCCGCCCACGCTAGAAGAGGTGGCTGCGGTGTGGAGAGCGCCGCAGGCCAGAAGCAGAAGCAGCGGTGGTGGCGGCGGTGTCGAGGGCGGTGGTGGCGAGGGCGGCGGTGGCGAGGCCAGCGGTGTCGAGGGCGGCGTTGGCGAGGGCGGCGGTGGCGAGGGCGGAGCGCTTCTGGTCGAGGCCCGTGGCCTTCGTGTGCAGAGGGGCGAGCATGTGCTGCTCGAGGGGCTGGACTGGGTAGTCCGTCCAGGGGAGCACTGGCTCATCGCCGGCGGCAATGGCGCAGGAAAGAGTACGTTGAGCCGACTCTTAGTGCGACCCGACCTCGCGACCCAAGGGGCGGCTGGCGTGCTGCGCGTGCTCGGCGTGGGCAGCACGGGCAGCATGGGCGGCACGGGCAGTACAGGCAGCACAGGCAGCGCAGGAAGCGCGGGCAGCGCTGCAGCGGCATCGGCCACCGAGCTGCCCGAAGGATGGACAGCGCACACAAGCGACAAGAACGGGCGCGTTTACTACCGGCACGAGAAGGACAAGGTGACCACGTGGACGCGGCCGGTGGCGTCAGCCTCTGTACCGACGAGCACGCCCGACGGCCTCGCGGCCAACAAGCCCAAAGCTTTCCTGCACCCGGCCTACAGCAGAGGCGATGCATCGGAGAGGCGTATGCTTCTGAGGCAGAGAGGTGCTGGAGATGATCTGGCCAGATCCCATGGAGATGATCTGGCACGATCCAAGATCGTCTCTGCTCCTCCTGACGTAGGCGCTCCCCCCCCTCCCCCACCATCCGAGTCGCATTCGCATACCCCTTTGGCCGTCGAGTCGGAGGGGGAGGCGCAGCAGGAGGGGGCTCGTGCACCAGCCCCGCGACGCAGAGGGGTCGGATGGCTCAGCACAGAGGTACACTTGAGCCTGGCGAGCTCCGAGACGCTTGCCAGCAGCCTCGTCGAAGCCCCCGCTGCGGACGGTGAGGACAAGGAATCGCATGCTGCCCTCATCCCCGCCGTCTACCGCTGGCTCGGGCTCGACGATGGGCTGCTGCAGCGTCCATTTCGTGCACTCTCACAGGGCGAGCAGAAGATGGTGCTGCTCGCGGCGGCGCTCGTGGCGCGCCCAAGGATCCTGGTTCTGGATGAGCCCGCGCAGGGCCTTGACCTGCTCAATCGCAAACGGCTGCTCGCCACCGTGCAGCAAGTGTGCGCCGCCACCGGCACCGGCCTCGTGTACATTACTCACCACTACGAGGAGGTGCTGCCGTGCGTCACGCACGTGTTGCTGCTGAAAAAGGGCGGCCACGTCGCCTTCTGCGGAGAGAGGAAAGCGTACGAGGAGGCTCGCCTGAGTTGAGTCGCCCCTGAGTGCGAAAGCGGAAGTGATTTTTTTCGAGGGGTAATCGACTTGTTAGAAAGAAACCAAACCGGTCTCTAGCTAAGGCGACGAGTCATGCTATGCCGAACTCAACAAATGCCATCCTCAGTCTCCCCCCCCAGCACGCCAGGAGGGTCATCGACCT
>Ga0210244_102201_pt1 | contig 13098 bp, 10 predicted proteins | sample ChrtobMetaP3_0mM_FD_155473 | JGI IMG/M metagenome (GOLD analysis project Ga0210244, IMG submission 155473) | Chrysochromulina tobin associated microbial communities from unialgal haptophyte culture, Seattle, Washington, United States - P3_0mM | ecosystem: Host-associated > Algae > Haptophytes >...
ATTTATCGAGCGGAGGGTGCTCGGATGCCGATCGCCGTGCATTGCACGCCTCGCCTCGAGCGCCTCGCGGTACAGCACGCCCGCCTCGTCGAGCTTGCCCTGGTACTGAAGCAGCAAACCCAGATTAAACCCAGATTAGCAATCGAGGTCAGAGTGTCCGGATGCCGATCGCCGAGCGTCGCACGCTGCGCCTCGAGCGCCTCGCGTTACAGCACGCCCGCCTCGTCGAGCTTGCCCTGGTCCTGCAGCAGCATCCCCAGATTATTAATCGAGTCGAGGGTGTCCGGATGCCGATCGCCGAGCGTCGCACGCCTCGCCTCGAGCGCCTCGCGGAACAGCACGCCCGCCTCGTCGAGCTTGCCCTGGTCGTTCAGCAGCAGCCCCAGCTGGTTCTGCAGCACCGACGTCGCCCGCTCCTCGCGCGGCATGCGCGCCAGCGCCGTAGCCCGCCGAGCGCCGTGCCGTGGTACGGGTGAAACTGTACCGCCAGTGACCCTCATCATCCGATCAGCCCTGCTCAACGCCGCATCGGCATGTCACGCCGGGTCCATCTCGTCAGGAAGTGCCTACGCTGTGGGAACTGGCGGCCTCTTCCTCCTGCGAGAGCGCCACTGCGCAGCGACGCGTCTCAGGGTGCTCCGGCCCGAGGACGGTCCTCATGCGCTCGAGGGACGCTTTCAGCGGGCTGAGCCCTCCGCCTGCCGCGCACTCGAGCCGGGCGTGGACGGCCTCGAGCAGCAGCGTCGTGTCCACCGTCGGGCCCAGCGCCGCACGCGCCGTGCTGAGCACGCGTGCATCCACGAGCGCGCGGGCGCTCTCGATGCGACCTTGCGCGCGGCGCACGTCTGCGAGCCAGGCTTGCGAGCGCAGCCAGGTGCGATGGCCCTCTGAGAGCGTGGCCGCGCAGCCGTCGTGTGCTTCGAGGAGCAAGGTCTCGGCCTCGCCCAGCCGACCCTGGTCGTGCAGGAGCCGCCCGAGGTTGTTAATCGAGCCGAGGGTGTCCGGATGCCGATCGCCGAGCGTCACACGCCTCGCCTCGAGCGCCTCGCGGTACAGCACGCCCGACTCGTCGAGCTTGCCCTGGTCCTTCAGCAGCACCCCCAGATTATTAATCGAGACGAGGGTGTCCGGATGCCGATCGCCGAGCGTCGCACGCCTCGCCTCGAGCGCCTCGCGGTACAGCACGCCCGCCTCGTCGAGCTTGCCCTGGTCCTGCAGCAGCGTCCCCAGATTATTAATCGAGGTGAGGGTGCGCGGATGCCGATCGCCGAGCGTCGCACGCCTCGCCTCGAGCGTCTCGCGGAGCAGCACGCCCGCCTCGTCGAGCTTGCCCTGATCCAGCAGCAGCAACGCCAGATTATTCATCGAGACGAGGGTGTCCGGATGCCGATCGCCGATCGTCGCACGCTTCGCCTCGAGCGCCTCGCGGAGCAGCACGCCCGCCTCGTCGAGCTTGCCCTGGGCCTGCAGCAGCCTCCCCAGCCGATCCTGCAGCACCGACGTCGCCCGCGCCTCGCGCGGCATGCGCGCCAGCGCCGCGCGGCCCTCCGCCGCGAGCCACTCGCGCAGCGACGCGCACACCGTCGCCGTCACCGCGCCGATGCCGCCCTCCAGCTGCGCCACCTCGGCCAGGATGTAGTCGCGGTCCTCGATCATGGTGATCTGCGCGTCGGCCGCGTCGATACCCGCCACGATGCCCGCAATCTCGTCAAAGTCATCCGTCAGCAACTCCTCGAAGCCGTCCACGTCCGCGGGCGCGAGCACCACGTGCAGCGTCGCGCCCTTGGCGAGCGCCTTGACGAGCTCGAACATGCACCACGCGCGCGTCATCGCGCCCGGCCCGCGGCGCAACCAACCGGCGGGCGGCGCGCCGCGCTCGGGCAGCAAAAAGGGCTGGTTGGGCGCGGGCCACTCGGCCGTGAGCGGCGAGCAGTACAGGAGGAGCTCGCCGATGGCCGCCATCGCATCGGCAAACACGTGGTCCGTATCCTCCTTGCGCGCCGTGTGCTCCTCGCTGCCCCGGGGGTAGCGGCCGGCATCAAACTCGCCCGCGAGCAGCGTCTGCGAGGCCGCAAAGATGTCGATCCACACGTAGCGCGTCACGCCGTCGGCGGCCTCGAGCTCGGCCAGCCTGCGCTCGATGGCGTCGAGCATGTCGCCCAGCTTCGTGCCCTCCCACGAATACGAGAAGAAGGTGGTCGCGAGGCCGATGAGCGCGTCCGCCACCTCGCCGCGCGCCTCGGCCGTGAGCGCGAGCGACTCGATGAGCGAGAGCCCCGTCGAGCGCGTGAGCGCGCACACGCTCCACTTGAAGCCCTTCTTCTTGATCAGGTCCTTCATCAGCATGCCGAGCGCGCCGCGCGCGCGGTAGAAGCGCCGGATGGCGCGCAGCATCGTGCGGGTGGTGCCGCGCCGGCCGCTCGGCAGGCGGCGCGCGTGCGGGCGCACCGGTACGTCGAGCGCGCCCTTGGGCACGCGCGCCGCCACTATCGCGTCGAAGAGCGCGTCGGGATCGCTCCGGATCGATGCCGCCTGATCGCTCCGGATCGATGTCGAGGAAGCGCAGCCCGCGCCGCGCAAGCGTATCACCATGGGCGTGGGCATGGCCTCGGGCATGGGCGCGGGCGTGGGCGCGGGCGTGCGTGCGCCCGCGCGGCGGGCCAGAGCTGTATCGTGTGCTGTGCGGGCACTCAATTTGAAGGATCGGGCGGCGGCGAGGGACGCTGCGGAGATGGATCTGGCGATGAGCTTGGGGATCTGGGTGCACGAGATAATGAAGATATGCACCACGGAGGTAGCCACGAAGAGCCAGAGGCGAGAATTCGTGAAGATCCAATGCAGAACTATGAGGATAGAGAGCGCGCCGTCCTTGTCGCGGTTGAACGCATTGAAGGCCATCAGCTCCTCGATGAGTCTAATGGCCGGGTCGATGAAATACCAGACGCTGGCTCGCGGTTTCGCGCACGGGCTTTGCTTCAGGGCCCCCATCATGCCACCGAGGGAGCAGCTGTGAGAGACAAGCCCCCTTGCAGCCTCGCGCGTCCACTGGGTGCCATGGACGGTGAGCTCGGCGGGGAAAGCGCCGCCGCCGCCGCACCGTGGCTGCTGCCGCAGCAAGCGACGAGTTGTCGCGCTGCGGGGCTGGAAAACGAGCCCGAGTCGCATTATGGACGGCCGTGCCGATCAATGGGGTCGAGTCACTGCCAAGGTTCGAGTGGTGACAGTCGGTGGTGACCGTGAAGAGCGCGAGAGAGAGCGGAATGCCAATTTGAAGCGCAAGCGTATAACCGGATGGTGGGAGAGTTGGTGGGAGCGAGGATGTGCCCAAGCTCCGCCGATTAACGGCCTGTGTTAATACGGGTGTGTTAGCACGGGCTGTGTCGGCCACACCTCCGTCCATAGTGACAGTGGCCCTCGTGCTTGGGGGTCCGGAGTGTGTGCGCGCGCGGCGCGCGTTGTGTTGAACAGCATCAGCTGGATGTGCGTGGCGTCCGAGGAGGGCAGGGTCCTTTCCTCGGAACTTTTTGAAACACGCATTACGATCGAAGAACGGAATTCTCTTCCACTCGGCCTCTTGATTTTTATAAGATTCTCGCGCCGTTATGAGCGATTTCTTCTGACCCCCCGAAATAGGTCACTTAAGGTCACCGACCGACTGCACCGACGAACTCACCGACGTCGAGATGCCCGTCTTGTACCGCCCTCGCGGCGCTGCGGCTTCATTAGCGCCATTAGCTTCCGAGGCCCCAGCCAACGCCGAGGGCAACTTCGATCCTGCTCTTTACCCAAGCCTAGCTGCTGCATCGCCGCCGCCGACGGCGCTCTACCAGTCCAGAGCCCACGTCAAGCCGCCGTCGTCACCCAGCGGCGTGAACGAGGCGGTGTACGAGGCGGCCAACTACCCGACGCTGAGGTGGCACCCCGCGAACGAGGGCACCGACGGCTTGATGCCCGTCTTGTACCGCCCTCGCGGCGCTGCGGCTTCATTAGCGCCGCCAGCTTCCGAGGCCCCAGCCAACGCCAAGGGCAACTTCGATCCTGCTCTTTACCCAAGCCTAGTTGCTGCATCGCCGCCGCCGACGGCGCTCTCCCAGCCCAGAGCCCACGTCAAGCCGCCGTCGTCACCCAGCGGCGTGAACGAGGCGGTGTACGAGGCGGCCAACTACCTCGACGAGCTCGCCGCATTGTCGTCGTCGGCAGACGACACTGCACTGACAGCACCCGCACTGCCGCGGCGCCGTCCGAGCATCTTGTACGCCCCTCGAGGGCACGCAGCTCCGCCAAAGGATCCCGCCACCGCCGCAGCCGCCATTCAGAGCTCTCCTCGCATGGATGATCAGGGAGGCATCACTCCAGTCATGACTCCAGTAATGACTCCCGTCATCGTCCGCTCCGACGCACCCTCCTACCGGTACGACGCGCGCGCCGTCCTGAGCACACGGCTCACTCACCGCGTTGGGACCGTCTCGGGCGCCGTCATGAGCGCCATCTCTCACATTCGACGGGTGACGGGGGTGGCGACCCGACGCACACTGTGGTCGTCGGGGCCGCGATGGGGGGCCGTGACTGTGAATGGACCTGAGGGCGCGTCTGCTGCGGGAGTAGCTGTGACTGTGAATGGTCCTGAGGGCGCGTCTGCTGCGGGAGGCCACGCAGACCACGCAGACACAGGTTTGTCCGGCGACCGGGTGGAGGTCCTGGTGGAGGTGCCAGCGGGGGGTGACGGACACGGAGAGACGAATCACGAGCTACCAACCGTCCTGACGGACCATCGGCAACGCTTACGCGGCAGAGCGGAGGACCGTGCTGAGGTTGCATGCAGGGTGGAATGCGAATGCCACGTGATGAGCCGGGAGACCGGCCCTGCCGTCCGCCTACTCGTTCGTGTGACTCCGCTCGTTTGTTTCGAGATGAGTTTGAGAGTTTGAGATTAGCGCTTGTCTCGAGACAGAAACAGAAACGCCAAAGGATCCTGCCACCGCCGTGGTGAGCACTTGCATGCGCCGTGGTGAGCACTTGCATGCGCCAAAGGATCTTAAAAGGATCCTGCCACCGCCGTGGTGAGCACTTGCATGCGCCGTGGTGAGCACTTGCATGCGCCAAAGGATCCTGCCACCGCCGCCAGCACAGCCATTCAGAGCTCTCCTCGCATGGATGATCAGAGAGGAAGCATTCCAGTAATGACTCCAGTAATGACTCGCGTCATCGTCCGCTCCGACGCACCCTCCTACCGGTACGACCATTGGGTACGACACGCGCGCCATCGCGGGCGCCATCTTCGCTCGTTGGGACCGTAACGGGCGCCGTCGTGAGCGCCCTCTTTCACACTCGACGGGTGACGGGGGTGGCGACCCGACGCACACTGTGGTCGTCGGGGCCGCGATGGGGGGCCGTGACTGTGAACAATGGTCCTGAGGGCGCGTCTGCTGCGGGAGTAGCTGTGACTGTGAATGGTCCTGAGGGCGCGTCTGCTGCGGGAGGCCACGCAGACCACGCAGACACAGGTTTGTCCGGCGACCCATCCGGTGCCCGAGACGGCGCCCCAACCAGTGCCCGAGACGGCGCCTCTTGCCAGACACAGGTTTGTCCGGCGCCCCGGTGGAGGTCCTGGTGAAGGTGGGGGGCGCCGTCTCGGGCACTGGGTGGTGCGGCGACCCGGTGGAGGTCCTGGTGGAGGTGCCAGCGGGGGGTCATGGACACGGAGAGACGAGTCACGAGCTACCAACCGTCCTGACGGACCATCGGCAACGCTTACGCGGCAGAGCGGAGGACCGTGCTGGGGTTGCATGCAGGGTGGAATGCGAATGCCACGTGATGAGCCGGGAGACCGGCCCTGCCGTGCGCCTTCTCGTACAGTACCTTGAACGGGCGACTCTAGTTTCGAGACTTTGATGATAAAATCTCCGATGATGCTCGTCATCTTTGTGGTGCTGTGCAGTCCGAGTGCGCTCGCGGTCTCGCTCGCTCGCTCCCCGCCGCACCTTCCCCCACGCACCTCGACCATAATCATGGGACGGAAGCCGGGCGTGATGGACCCATCGGACCTGCAAACATTCGTCACGAATGCGGGCGCTGGCCTCATCGTCGTCGACGTCCGCAATCCTGACTTTGCGGTCGAGCCAGGTGATGGCAAGAGCAATGAGAAGGCTCCGATTGCGGACTGCGGCGGTGCGCGCGCGCGCGCTGTCAACGTCATCTACGACCGCGGCAGCAGCTCCATGGATTTGTCCTCGATCCCACAGGCATGGATTGAGGCCGGCGGCGGAAAGGCCACTGTGCCTGTGATCACGCACTGCGGTGGCGGTGGACGTGGACAGAAGGCGAAGGAGTTTCTCGAGGCGAACGGCTTCGGCAATGTCGTCAATGGCGGCGGCCCGGAAGACGACGAGTGCTGGCAGGTCTTCGGCTCCAAGTGAACCATATTTTGCGCCTGGCGCGCATGGGCGCTTCTGTGACGGCACTCTCTGTCGTGCTAGAGGTCTGACAGCGAAGACTGTGTCACACCACGTACGCTCATACCTAGAGACACCCTAGCTGAGCGAGTAACACTGCCGCATCAATCATTTGTGTGATTTGGTGGGACCCGAAGAACGATACTGGACCATGTATACAGGACACGGTGACGGTGACGGTCTGTTCACGATTCACCGGCATCGCGCTCGATATCTGTGGCCGCCTCGAAGTCGAACAACTGGCAGGGTACCGTGGCAAGCGTATCGCCATCGCCCCCCGCCGCGCCCAGACAACCGCCACGATGTTGCCACGAAGTTACCACGAAGCAGCAAGCACGCCAAGTTTCCAACATTCCCAAAACTGTAAAGGGTGTCTCAACTTAGCTCATCGTCGTCGTCGTCGGCGGCGGCGGCGGCGGATGGGGCGGAGGTGGAGGAGGAGGGGGCGGCGGCGGTTGCGCTCGGCGGCCGTGGCGGCGGCGCCTCAACCCAAGCGCTGCCGTTCCAAATCGGGCGTACCGGTATTCGGGTCTCGATGCGGCGCCCCATCCGGTGCCCGATACGGCGCCCCATCCGGTGCTCGATACGGCGCCTCATCATGCGGCGCCCCATCCGGTGCCCGCGACGGCGCCTCGCCTCCAAGCGCCCGCGACGGCGCTCCATCGAGCGCCTCGACCCAATTCTCAGCGGCCCGCGACGGCGCCTCGCCAGACGGTGCCCGCGACGGCGCCTCGCCAGACGGTGCCCGCGACGGCGCCTCGCCAGACGGCGCCCGCGACGGCGCCTCGACCCGATTCTCCGCGAGCACGAGGTGACATGCGGCCGCCGCCTCGATCCCCACAGCGAGGCCGCGCTCGTGCACGTACTCCGCCTGTGCCGTCCCTCGCGTCGGGCGCGGCTCGCGCACCTGTGGGGAGATGAAATGGCGCCGTGGTGAGCACTTGCATGCGGCCGGCGGCGCCGTCCCACGCGTCGTCGGGCGCGGCTCGCGCGTGCCCAATCGCGGTGCATGCAAGTGCTCACTATGGCGCGGCTCGCGCGTGCCCAATCGCGGTGCATGCATGTGGTCATCAGAGGCCATCAGTGGGTCGTCAGTGGATGCGCGCACCCAATCGCGGTGCATGCATCGAAACACGCCGAGCCAGAGCTCTTGGGGCAGGTAGCCGCAATCGCCGACGGACTTGCGACGGCTCGAGAGCAAAAGCATGCGCACGACTTGACGAAGCACGGGTGGCGCGTACCTGTGGGGAGAGGAAGAGAAAGAGAGAGGGGCGGGGCGCCGTGATGAGCACTTGCATGCGCGGGGACGACCTGACGACGCACAGAGGGCGGCGCGCACCGGTGGGCCGATTCGGACCACGGCCGCTCCAAGTACCTGATGAGGGAGGCAATCAGCAGGCATCACCAGTGCCCATCCATCGCAATCAGCAGGCATCGTCAGTGCCCATTCATCGCAATCAGCAGGCATCATCAGTGCCTATCCATCGCAATCAGCAGGCATCATCAGTGCCCATCCATCGCAATCAGCAGGCCACAGCCCTCTCCCGACCATCGGCCGTTGGGGAGCCTGCGAGTGCATGCATCGGCCGTTGGGGAGCCTGCGAGTGCATGCATCGGCCGTTGGGGAGCCTGCGAGTGCATGCATCGGCCGTTGGGGAGCCTGCGAGTGCATGCATCGGCCGTTGGGGAGCCTGCGAGTGCATGCATCGGCCGTTGGGGAGCCTGCGAGTGCATGCATCGGCCGTTGGGAAGCCTGCGAGTGCATGCATCGGCCGTTGGGAAGCCTGCGAGTGCATGCATCGGGTGTGCACAGCCTGCACGCACAGGTAAAAGTGGTTGGCGTCGTACGCCTCGCGCTCCAAGGTCATCTTTTGGATCGCCTGCCGCAGCGCCTCCGTCTCGGGCGAGAGAGTGCTCGACACGGCGCCACCGGGTGCTCGACACGGCGCCTCCGTCTCGGGCGAGAGAGTGCTCGACACGGCGCCACCGCCGCTGCTGCTGCCGCCGCTGCTGCCGCCGCTGCCGCCGCTGCTGCTGATGCCGCTGTTGATGCCGCCGCCGCTGTTGATGCCGCCGCCGCCACCGCCGCTGCCGCCGCAACCGCCGCCGCCGCCGATGCCCTCAGCGTCTCCCTTGCCCGAAGTCACACAGGCCGAGGGTAGGTGTGAAGTCACATAGGCCGAGGGTAGGTTGCCTGCCACGTAGCACGCGAGGCGCCTCGCCGCCTTTGCCCGCTCGTCGAGCTGCGCCGCATAGTGCGCGAACACACGATACGGCGTCAGATGCTCTGCCCGCATGAGCTCGAGTGCGTCGAGCCCTCGGTGATTCGGGTCGAGCCCGTCGTGGTTGCGGGTGAAGGGGTCGGAGCCCGCGTCGATGAGGTGGAGCGCGACGGCCTCGTCGCCTTGGCCGGCCGCCACGTGCAGAGCCGTTCCCACCCCGGGCGCCGACGCTGTCACGTCGGCTCGCGCGCTGAGCAGCAGCTTGACGCACGGCGCCGAGCGGGCCCGCGCCGCCAGGATGAGGGCTGTCTCACCCTTGCTGGTCCGTGCGTTCACGTCCGCGCGGTGCTGCAACGCGCCGAGTAGCAGGTCGCTCTTGCCCTCCCTGGCCATGTCGAGCATCAGCTGCGTCGGCATCTCAGGAGACGCGAGGGACTGCAGCAGGGCCGGATCGCGCATGGCTGCGCGGATGGCTTTCTCGATCTCGCCGTGGGACTTGGAGATGAGCTCGTCCTTCGTGAGCGGCGTCTGACGGTCGCCAATGAGCGCACGCTCGAGCGCAACGGCGAATGCGGAGTTGATCCCGTCCATGGCTCCTCGAGGGCTTCGCGGCGCGGGATCTGAACGCGAGAGTTCGAGGAGAGGGGGGACCAGAGTGTTGGCGTGCGTGAGCGCGCGCGCGCGAGAGCGCGTCCACAGCGAGCGCCCGACACGCGCGTGAACGTTAACACGACCCCACCCTTTTTTATCACGGACAGGTCGTTGCACTCCAGGCTTGGGCTGATCCTGAGGACTGTTTTCGCTCACCAGCCTGTCGCTCGATAGCGTCCATCGACAGAGGTTTTTGATTCGGTATCGGCATGTATCGGAGGCATTATCGGAGGCAGCCACGGAGCCACACGGGTAAGGGGCTGACCTACCCCCTTAACACGGGGCGAGCCGCGCTCCGGAGCGGGCGTCTCTGTGGGAAATTCATTTCCGAAACGAGACTAGCCAACGCGGGGGCTGCGGATCGTCATCGTGGGCGTCCCGTGAGGTTCCCCTCACCCGACGTAAGCGCCGTGACTCGTGTTGATCTTTTTGCTACAAAACTTTCATCCCGCCTGGGCCTGCAAAACGAGTCGCCCAGGTGCCGCTCTCTACACATGTACACAAGTCATGCGTGCCGCTCTCAAACGTATTCGTATTCGGATAGTACACTCTCTCAGAGACAGAGTAAACCTCCACTGTATGTCAACTCAATTGTGTAATGTGGCCTGCGCGCGGTGCCGCCGGCGCTCTGCTTGCGGCGGTGCCACTCGACCACGGCCTTGCCACTCCGCGGGGGTACCACTGAAGCCTAGATTGTGAGTCCTCATCAAGGCTCATCAAGGCTCATCATGGCCTTGCCACTCCGCGGGGTCCCACTGAAGCCCAGATTGTGAGTCCTGTCGCCATCCTCAGGCCGCGTCGTCCGTCACTCGCACCATCAAGTCGCTCACGCGGAACAGCGACGGGAACCACCAAGGGTACCGGTGCATGACCACAACCGTTGAGAGCTTCGTGCACTCCAGCCTGCGACACAGGTCATTGACGAGCGGCAGCATCTCTGCCTTCTGCCTCGCGAGCCGGTCGTCATCTGCCACCGAGCCGTGGAAGTGCCGCGCGAAGACGCGCTGCGGCGCAAGCTCCTTGAGCTGGATGGCCTTGTTTCGCGGCGCCGGCGCTGCAGAGAGCTCCATGGGTAACAGCGCCGCCATGGTCCAGATGGCGTCGGCGGCGTCGACCTTCTCGGCCAGCAGCGGCAACGCGAAGCGCGCAATCTGCTCCTCGCGAAAGTATTTGTTCAGCAGCTTCGAGCCCGTGCTGAGCGCCTGCTGCGCGTTGCCCGAGACGCGGACCTCTGCGACGACGAGGCGCGGGTAGCGGCGCACCTGGAGCACGCCGTGCTGGCCATCGGCACGGTACGGCGGCAATATACTGCCAAAGTGGCGCCGCGTCGAGATCACGAAGCCAATGATGAGCGCCGCGAAGAAGAGCAAATACAATAGCATCGTCGGAGAGCAACAAGGACCGCAAGGATCGCGTCAAGGAAGGTCTGCCCCAACAAGAGAGCCGTAATCGGTACAGTAATGTGAACAGTTTTCGTCCTGGCTGTGAACCGCCTTGCACCATTTTCGGTAATCGTACAGTAATCAACCACGCACCGTCAAAGGTCGGACGCACATGCACGCAGTGACGCGACGCCATCCCTGTGCGCATCATCTTCCACAAAGCCGGTTGTGCTGTCCAGAAGAGCAGATTCAGCGCGCTGTTATGGGCGCTCAGAAGAGCGGCCCGGGCAGATTCAGCGCGCTGTGCTGGGCGCTGAGACCGGGCGCTTGGCCAGGTGCGCTTTGGGCGTGTCCACGGCCGGCTCGTTGCAGCTCCCTCCGCGCGTCATGTCGGGCGCCGCGTCGCTACCGTCCTCCTCCTCATTAACGGAATCGAGCTCCACGTGCCCCGCCTGCCCCGCGCCGTGCTGAGCGACCGTTGGGTGGCCGTTGAGGCTGAAGCCGCTGCCACGTCGATGCATCGACGCCGACTCCTCCTTGCCGCTGAGCGTAACCGACGGCGGCCAGAGCATCGAGGTCGACTCCTCCGCATCTGGGCTTTCACACCGATGGGTGTGAACAGCCTCGTCGGTGTAGGCTTCCAGCCAGAGGCAAAGCACGAAGGCACCCGACATGAGAGCGGCCGACACGAGCCAGGGGGCGCCCGGCAGGACGCTCTCCTGTGGGGAGGAGAGGGCGCAGTGGTGAGCACATGCATGCGCTCGGCCTGTTCGGGTTCGGCGCCTCAAGCGGGCTCGCCAAGGGCGCCGTGGTGAGCACATGCATGCGCTCGGCCCGTTCGGGTTCGAGCGCCCGGCACGACGCTCATCTCCCAGCGCGGGAGCATCAACGCAATCAGACGCAATCAGACGCCCGGCACGACGCTCACCTCCCAGCGCGGGAGCATCCACGCGAACGCCATCGGCCCGAAGCCCTCCATTAAAGCCTTCATCGACGCGAGCACTCCCTGCGCCCACCACAGCGCGCGTGAGGCAATCATTACACTCATCTTCGACCAAGTCTAACCAAGTCCAATCAAGGCCAATCAAGTCCAATCAAGGCCACTCAAGGCTACTCCAAGCCACTCAGAGGCCACTCAGAGGCCACTCAGAGGCCAATCAAGGCCACTCACCTGCGCCTCGCCTACAAGCGCATGGGGTACGACTTGAGAGCAGAGTGACGAAACCGTGGCGAAGCCCCCAACAGACAAGCCGAGCAGCGCCATCGCCGGGTACAGTACCTGATGAGGGACGCCATCAGCAGCCACTCAGAGCCGATCCATCGTCATCAGCCGCCGTCCACTCACCCATAGGTCCGACGCGAAGGCAGATGCAATCATCCGCAATCATCCGCAATCATCCGCAATCATCCGCAATCAGCCGCCGTCCACACACCCACAGGTCCGACGCGAAGGCGTAGAGCAGCTGCGACATGACCGCGCAGGCGAAGCACCGACGAGCGATCTGCGGCTCGGACAGCCATTTGCGAGCCAGGCGCAGCCCCACAGACTGCGAACAAATGAAGCGAGTCATCAGCGAACAGATGAAGCGAGTCATCAGCGAACAGAGAACAGATGAAGCGAGTCATCAGCGAACAGATGAAGCGAGTCATCAGCGAACAGATGAAGCGAGTCATCAGCGGCGAGTTGCATCCAAAAGTGGAAACTCGATGACAAGCAGCCGTCATACGATGCAATCAGTCGCAATCAGGCGTAATCAGGCGCAATCAGGCGTAATCACCTGCGAGATCGTCGAGACGAGACCAAAGAGCGCGAGCTGCGCGGCGGTCTGCGGGACAGTGAGCTTGAACCGTCGGCGCGCGCGCATAGACGCAATCAGGCGCAATCAGGCGCAATCACCTGCGGGACAGAGAGCTTAAACCGTCGGCGCGCATAGACGCCCTTATTCGAAAGGAAACCCCACAGCGCGAGATAGAAGCAGAGCACGACGGCGGCGAGCAGCCGCATTGCCTTATTAGTACGGATCATCGCGAAGCTACCAAATTAGGAGTGGGTGCACCGGAGGAGTCGAAATCAGTGGTCATCAGTGGCCATCAGCGGCCATCAGCAGCCATGAGTGGCCATCAGCGGCCATGAGTGGCCATGAGTGGCCATCAGCCGTCATCAGCCGTCATCAGTGGCCATCAGGGGTCATCAGAGGTCATCAGTAACCACCTGCCGAATGGGTTCGCGCGCCGAAGAAGCTCCCGCATAGGTCATCAGCCGTCATCAGGGGTCATCAGAGGTCATCAGTAACCACCTGCCGAATGGGTTCGCGCGCCGAAGAAGCTCCCGCATAGGTCATCAGCCGTCATCAGGGGTCATCAGAGGTCATCAGTAACCACCTGCCGAAT
>Ga0210244_102212_pt1 | contig 12998 bp, 10 predicted proteins | sample ChrtobMetaP3_0mM_FD_155473 | JGI IMG/M metagenome (GOLD analysis project Ga0210244, IMG submission 155473) | Chrysochromulina tobin associated microbial communities from unialgal haptophyte culture, Seattle, Washington, United States - P3_0mM | ecosystem: Host-associated > Algae > Haptophytes >...
AATGTATCTTGGACTCGTTTGGGATACGTGTGAAATACATGCAAAATGTCAAGATACATGTATTCTCTTGAAATGTAACAGGGCTTGTCAGATACATTTGAGATACATCAGGATACACTCGAGATACGTGTATCCTTCAGGATACACTCAGGATACACTCAGGATACATCAGGATACGTATCTGATACAGGAAACTGTACCCAAACACGATAGGAAACTGACCCGCACCGGGGTGGCCTCTTCTGAGCCGGCCGCGGGGAGCGGTCGGCTCCGGGCCTGTGGCTGTTGAGTCGGCCGCGGCTTCGGTCGTCGCGCTGACGTGTGGGTTGGAGCGTGTTGTTCTTGGTGGGTTTGGATGGTTGTGAGGTTCGTCTGCGTGGTCCGTGTGCCTTTGTGCGCCCGCGTGTCCCGTGTGTGTCCCGTGTGCGTCCCGTGTGTGTCCCGTCTCCCCCGGTGTCTTTTTACCGGTAAAAAGACACCGGGGGGAGCCGGGGGGAGCCGGGACACACACGGGACACGCGGACGCACAAAGGCACACGGACCACACAGACGAACCTCACAACCATCCAAACCCACCAACAACACGCAACCCGCACGTCAGCGCGACGACCCCTGCGGGTGGAGGCAGGGTCGGGTTCGCTGGGGGTGGCCTCTTCTGAGTCGGCCGCGGGGGGCGGTCGACTCCGGGCCTGCGGCTCTTGAGTCGGCCGCGGCTTGATCGGTCGTCGCGCTGACGTGCGGGTTGCGTGTTGTTGGTGGGTTTGGATGGTTGTGAGGTTCGTCTGTGTGGTCCGTGTGCCTTTGTGCGTCCGCGTGTCCCGTGTGTGTCCCGGCTCCCCCCGGTGTCTTTTTACCGGTACCGGGTAGGGGTCTTCACCCAACTCCCACACGCGGCGGCGCGTCGCCGCGTCGGACGATTGATGCGCGAAAGCTGTTGCGCTACGGTTCAGTGGTAAGGAGCGTGTTCTCTCACAACCCCTTAGCATTGCCCCTTAGAGATGCCTAGGTTGGCGCCGCCGCCGGGACACCTAGAGTCACCAACGGCAGTTATTGCTGTCGCGGTGAACTATCCGTGGATACAATATGCTTTGTTCATCATGACACTGAGAGCACACTACGAGGGTGACATTATCATCTTGGGTGAGTCGAGTGATCCCGACGTGCTCCACCTCTTCAAGGAACAGCGCGTACAGGTGGAGCCCTTCTCCAGCCCGTGCCAAACGACAAATACATGCGAACATGCATGGATGGTTGTCGAGCGGTTCCACAAGGTCGCCAGTTTATGCGAACGGTATTCGATGTGCCTCTCAGCAGACTTCCGGGATACCTTCTTCCAGGCGGACCCATTCGCAACGTTGTTGTTGCCGGGCTCGGTTCCTGCTGCCGACATTGTGCTCAACGCCGAAGCGTTGAGCATCAGAATGAGCTATTGGGGCAGACTCTGGGCAACGCGATGTCTAGGCGATCTGAGAGCCGCGTACTGGAGCCAGAAGATCATCAATTCAGGAACCATATTTTGCACACCAGTGGGCTGTCGGTATCTTGCAAAGGCGCTCACAGCAACGTGCCCAGAAGGCAACGTCTCGGACAAGAGTGGCATGGACCAGACGCTTCTCATTCACCACTTCTACTCGGGTCAGATGGCTCAAGCAAACCTCTCGACAGTGCTCAATGGCCGTGGGATCGGTCCCGCGTATTCGCTTCGATACGCCTTGGTTGATCCCTTAAGGTACTCACATATCGTGCGCTACGCACCACCTGGGGAGCAAATTCACTTTCCGCACTTGCTCCCATTCACGATACATAACGACGACAATAGCTCCACAGCGGTTTGCCACCAATACGATGTGGACGGGAGGCTGAAGGCGCTGATGTACGGAGCTGCGTTGTGCTATCATGCGCAACACTACGCATCGAATGCATCGAACCGCACACACCACAACCAGTACTGCGAACAACGTGGATTGACCGTAGCCAATGCAAAACAATTGACGCGTCGAATCTGCAACAAGGTGAGCTCCGTCTGTCGAGAAATGCTGTGACCGCGGTTTCCGGCTACACGAGAACTGTGAACGACGCTATGAAACAGACAGCAAGAGACAGGAGGGGTTCAAGACACATCGGTAAGGACTGATGACAAGCCCCGAGCCCACGACAAGCAGCGAGGAGAACACAAGCAGGTTTCCCTTGCCCGGGTCCTGTCGTGTCACCAGGTGCCGTTCCATGTTCCCATGTCGCATGCCGCCTTACTCTCACGCCGACATCCCCTTCAAATTCCCCCACTGCAATTCAGGGGGTCCTGCCAATGTGTAGGTAGCTTGGTAAGTTACAAAGTTCTCTCTCTGTCGAGATGTGGTGACCGGCGCTTGACGCTCGTGACGGGATCGTTCCAGTCGTTCCCGTGTCGTTGCGAGCTTTGTTTTCACACAGAAGAAACAAAAACACGGATCGGCATACGCGGCCACACGTTCTGGAACACCCTCAGAGCTTACGCTCATTGCGCGCCGTGTGCCGGCAGAATGGATATTTCACGACTTACACATTTCCCGTCCCGTGTGCTCCCGCGCACAGCTGACCTTCAGCAAATGCCGACCAGACAGCGATGCGAGGAGCTGCGCGATGAGGCCTTCGCGGACGACTTGGACCTGACCGACGCGATGCTCTCCTGGACAGAGGCGCAGATTGTCGCCTATTTTGAGAGCGGCGGCCAGGAGGATCCCCGCGTGGACTTTTGCGAGGACAACTTCAAGCCTTTGGATGCTGTAACTGATTGCGACCTCGAGTCGGCGCGCAGCTCCATGGACGGGTGGGTCGCCGATGGCCGCGCGGGCACATCGGAAGCACCAACGGTGCCATTTGCAGACCCGGGTACGGGCGACACCGTGCTTGCTGAAGGCCTTATGTTTGAGGACGACCAGATTGCCGACAGCGAGGAGCGCCATGAGGACGCACTGCTGGATGAAGACCCGATGACTTCCGTGCCCGTCACCACCCGACCGCCAGCGGAGCGCACCGGCGATGCGCAGCCTCCAATCGCGGCCGTAGCCGCCGCCGCAGCCACCGCCACGGAGGGGGACGAGAGCGGCTGGTCCATCCGGCAACTCAAGGAGTTCCTGTTGCAGCAGCGGTCAGACGCGACCGCGTTTTCCGAAAAGAGCGAGCTCATCGCCGAGGTGCGACGGCTTAAACGCGTCGGGAGCGGCAGCGGCCGCCCCGACGCGCCGTCTCCCCAGTCTGTACGGCTGCTGCGCAAGATCGAGGAGATCAAGGCCTCAGGCGACGCCGCGTTCAATGCCAAGGACTTTGAGAGAGCGGAGCGGCACTACAGCTCGGCACTCCAGCACGCGGCCGAGGTGAGTGTGAATGAGCCTCTACCGAATGTGCTCATCTCGGCGCTGTTCTCGAACCGTGCAGGCGCTCGCGCGATGCGGCATCAGCACGCGGAGGCGCTCGAAGATGGTCGGATGGCGCTGCGCCATCGGCCTGGTTGGGCACGCGCCTACTGCCGTGTGGGTGCCGCACTCAGTGCGCTTCGGCGGTTTGACGAAGCGAGGGACACTTATGAGCAAGGGCTCCGGAACGAGCCGGGCTCGGCGGAGTTGCAGGCGGGGCTCACGGAGGTACTCTCGCGGCTGGGCAATGGCGCGGGTGGCAGCGAGGCCGCCGCCGCGGCCAAGCAGCGCGGCAACGAGGCGTTCAATGCTGGCCGCCTCGAGGAAGCGTACGCTGCCTACTCCGAGGGCATACGCGAGGCTCCTTCTGACGAAACCCTGTATTCGAATCGGTCGGCGACGCTCGCGAAGCTCGAACGGTTCACCGAGGCGCTCGCGGACGCCAAGTGCGCCCTCTCCCTCCAGCCGGACTGGGGCGAGGCCTATTCTCGCGCGGGTCTAGCCGCACTCAAAGGAGGCGATGAAGAGGAGGCCTATTGGTTCTATGCCAACGGGCTCAAGAGGGATCCTTCGAATGTGGAATTGCTCGGCGGCCGATCGTCGACGCTGCACGCGCTGCGCGCGCTCAGCTCGGCGCGTAATCGGCGCAACGTCGAGCGCTTCCATCGTGACGCCAACCGGCCGGCTGCACGTGTGTTCGCGGTCTCAGACGTGCACTTTGACCATCCAGGCGCGAGAGAGTGGGGCCAGACCCTCGCCCGCTCGAAGGCGTACCAGGACGACGCGATCATTGTGGCCGGAGACGTGGGGGACACGTACATGGCCGTCAAGCTCGCGCTCCGTGCCTTCAAGGCAGCCTTCCATCGCGTCTTCTACGTGCCGGGCAACCACGACATGTGGATCCGACCTGCGGGCCAGCACTCGAACGAGCCTGCTATGTTTGCCGACTCAGTTCAGAAGCTGCTGGCGCTCTGGCAGCTGTGCGACGAGCTCGACGTGGACGTGGGCCCCGCGCGCCTCTCATCGTCAGTCACCGTCGTACCGCTCGATTCGTGGTACTCGTACAGCTTTGACCATCACGATCCCAACCCCGGCCGTACCGCCTTTGACAAGTTTTGCAAGTGGCCGATGCACGCCGACAACGTGTGGGAATTCATGACTGGGCTGAACGAGGCGCGCCTCCAGATCGTCGAGCAGCAATCTCCGCGAGTGGCCCGCGGCCAGCAGGGGGACGTGATCACTTTCTCCCACTTTCTGCCGCGCATAGAGCTGCCCCTGCCCCCGTTGTTTGAGATGGCCAAGGCCTCGGGCTGCCTCAAGGTCGAGGAGCAGTTGCGCCGTATTCACTCAACGCTTCACATCTTCGGGCACACGCACATCAACACGACCAGCGAGTACCAGGGCAAGGCGCCCGATGGCTCGAGCTATGCGTGCACGTACATGCAGAACGCGATGGGCTACGGTATCTCGCCGAACGCTCAGCTATGTGTCGTGCACGACAGGGGACGCTTCAAGTCTTACATGGCGTAGGCGACTAATGAAAAGCTGTATGCGCCGATTGATCGGGCATGACTCCGCTCTTGACTGAAGGAGGGCGCGGAGGGTGTAGCGGTGTTCCGTGTACGAGAGCGACCACCGCGCCGATGTTTTATGCCGATGACGGGGCGGCGCGAGTAACTCGGAGTAAGGCCCGAGACCAGACAAGACACAAGTCGAAGACAAGGGCGAAGGCTGTTGAAAGCGTTTGATCAGATGGTCTACTTCAAAAGATTCTTTTGAAGTCTAGTACTTAATTTCGGGAGCACCGCTTCGCCGCATTCGATGCAAGGCAAATCACTTTCATCGCCTCTGGCGCGCCTCCAGCCTGTGCCGAGTCGCTCGAGGCTTTCTCTTCCTCTTCGGTGAGCAGACGCAAGAGCGTGGCCTCGTAACGGCCTACACGTCGCTCATAGCCACCCTTGGTATTGCCACCGTTGACCAGCTCGACGATCGGACCCTCGACGGTCGCGTCGGGCCGCGAAGAAGTGTATGAAGGCACTTTCACGCGGCCCTCGTACGTGAACGTGCCTGCAAAGAGACCAGCGCTGGTCGCAGGCCGGCGCAGCTTCCACAGCGCCTTCTGCTCGATGACACCACCCGGGCCCATCGGGTTCCGCCCAAAACCGTCGGCCTTGAGGAGCCAAGGCCCGCGGCCTGAAGCAGCTTCACCTATGTACACGACGGTGCCTTTATCTGGGCTTGAATCGGCTCCGCGGAAAGTTAGCGTGCCTGTTGCGATGAGCTTGCTGCTCTGATCGTACTCGCGCACAGACCATACGCCGCGCATGCTCTTGATGGTGATGGCATCAGCAACCTGTTGTGAGAATGACTGCCGCTCTGGCGCTGGTGGCGAGTACAACCCCCGCTCGACTTTCTCCTCATCGGTCCGTTTAGCGACTTCGATAGCTCGCGCGGGCTCTGGTATGGTGGAGAAACGGCTGCCGAACAATATCAGAAGTGCAGTGCTGCGTCGCGCGAGGTGAAAGCTGTCAGCGCTTCCATGTTTTGTCGGCCGCATTTTTACAAAAACGCGCCGTAGTGGGCTCTTTTCTCAACCATTTCTCGGTCTCGCATACAACTGGGGCTCAGAGCTCGGCCTTCGCGGCTTCGGCCAGCTCTCGAGGGTGCCATTTTTTCGCATACGCTTGCGGACGCGCACACACCGGCGCCTCCGCCGCCCGCCGCGCCCGCCACCGCGTTAACGGGTACCCACACGCCGTGCACTTCTCAGTCGCATGGTGCCGAACGCCCACAAACAATTCCAGAGTGGTCCTATGTCTTCCCCATGAGAAACTGCGGAATTGATAACTCCGTGTTGTGTGTGTATAGACTGCAATGCGATGCACGGCACCACCGCCCTCAGATGAGCCTGGACGTCGGAGTATCACTGCCGTGGGACGAGGTGTCGTCGGTGCCGTTGGGTTGCGCACGTTCAGCCACCTCGAGAGGGTTGGGCGCGCCGATTCCAGAAGCCTGGAAGCAAGGAAGGGGGTTGCTGCACTCAATCGATCGGCCGCGTGCTAGGCTCGGAAGCCCGCGCGCTTCGTGAAAGGCGTCGACCATCGCGAGCGAGAGCGTCCAGTGCATACGCGGCGTCGGGTGCAGCATGTCAAGCCACAGGGCGCTGTCCAAATCTTCTTCGAGGTCCGAGGTCTCCTCCTCGGCAACATGGTCCTCGCCTGCTCTCGAGGGAGCGCCGCCGCCGCCGCCAGCGGCACGCTCGGCAGGCGTGCGGGCGGCGTACGCGGCCTCGACGATCGTCTCGATCGCACCGGCCTCGTCGAGGGCGATCACATTTCCATACGCGTCGCCACCAAGCTGCGCGCGCAGGTTGCGCAGCCGTGCCAGATGCAAATGGTTGAGGCGCCGGACGGCGAAGCGGCCTACGCGGCGCAGCATCGGCGAGACGCCAAGCAGGAAGTCGAGGTATTTATGCACGACCGGCATCTTCGTGCACAGCGGAAGCCCAACTAGGAGCAGATTGCGCACTCGATACGGCGGCTCGCGCAGCTTGTTCGCGAGCCCGCGGATGTTATCGGCGACCTCTTCGAGCATCCAGTGCGCGTTCGAACAAGCCGGTATGCAGCAGCAGCAGCAGCAGAGCGTGCGTAGTACTGCCACGATCAAATCTTGCGGACCCGCGCGCAGCACATCGTTACCTCCAGTGTGCACAATCACCCACGCGTCAGGATGCAGCTTCGCGCCCGTGCGCTGGAGCACCGCCCCGAGCAGCCGCGCCTGCAGCTCCAACGTGGCGCTGTCGCTGCCCGGTAACGCTACGTTGACCGTGATCCAGCCCATGTGGTCACCAAAGAGCTCCGGCCATGTCCGCAGCGGATCGCAACGGCACCAAGAATCGCCAAAGATGACGAGGCGAACGAGGACCTCTTCACCGGCTGCCGTGGCACGCGAGAGTTTGCTGTGCCTGCTAAGATCATCGAGGAAAGCGTTCATCGCGGCATTGGAGGGCAACTCTGCCATTTCGCTCTCCGAGCGTGCCATGTCTTCGCCGCCGCTCGCTCGACCGCGGCGCGGATCGCGCGGGATGTTTTCCGACTTTTCTGATGGCGCCAGCACGACGCCGCAGCGGCAAAAAAGTGCGTGGTGGTCCGGTGAAAAAGGGAAGAACTTCACTCGGCCTCCCACCAGGCGCCCGGTTTCGTCTGAGCCTCTTGAGCGGTGGGGGGGCAACCGCTACTGTACAGTAAGAGTACAGTACAGTACAGTAGGGCAATATTAAAAGCATGGGCATGAAGGACAGACACGTTCTCGAAGCGAGAGATACGACGTGAACCCGCCACTAATTCACGCGCACAGTGTCCATGTGGTCGTCGGAGGCACCTTTCGGGTGCCTGCGGGCGGTGGGGTGTGGAGCTATACCACTCCCGATGCGCTCGGCGTTCCAAAAGGTGCTCAGCACCTTTTGCTTGTCCGACGACACCAACACGCAGCTTGCCTGGCGTGCGCACGTGCCATCCATTGTGCACGAAGTGTTGCCAGCCGACGCGACCAAGCGTACCATAATTGTAGGCGACGTGCACGGTTGCCTCGACGAGCTGGACGCGCTGCTGCGGCAGTGCACGCACGACCCGCACACGGACCGCATCGTGCTTGTGGGCGACCTGGTGAACAAGGGGCCTAAGTCTGGCGCAGTCGTGCGGGCTGCACGCAGCCGAGGCTACCAAGCTGTGCGCGGCAACCACGACGACCGCGCTCTGTTTGAGTGGGAGAGGCGCGAACGTGAGCGGCGCAACGGAGGCGTGCCCAACGCGGACGACAAGTACGCGTATACGGACGCGTTTAACGATGATGACGTGGCCTTCCTTCGCAGCCTGCCTTATACACTGCGGCTAGAGGGTGACAGAGTGCTCGTGGTGCACGCCGGTGTGGTGCCGGGTGTGCCGCTGCGCGCGCAGCAGACGAGGCACATGTGCACGATGCGCAACCTCGTCCGCGTCTCCAGCCTAGCGAGCCTCTCGAACACTGGTGACGGCGTCGACAATACCAAGCCCGCAGATGAGTACGCAGTGTGGGAGGCGCGCTCGAGCATGAGCGATGGTGTGGCGTGGGCGAGCGAGTGGCGTCCGGACGAGGCCAACTTCCCGGGCGTGGCGCACGTCGTCTTCGGCCACGACGCGCGGCGTGGCCTGCAGCAGCACGCGCACACGACCGGCCTCGACTCGGGCTGCTGCTACGGCAAACGACTGACCGCGCTTGTACTGCCCGACTGGACGCTCGTCAGCGTGCCTGCGGCTCGCGTCTACGAGCAGCCGGACGGAGATTAGCACGGGATGTTACAATGATTACAGTAGTACACTCACTGTTAATCACACTGTTGCGGGGGGTTGTTGCGGGATTATAATGTCCGATCAATTACACAGCTGCACGTGCACAGCTGTCGTCCAGCTGTCGCCCGGCCCGTATAGAGCCCGTGAATGAGATCCGTTCCGACACGTGACAGCATACGATTTTGCACAGCGCATAATTTGGTAGAACAAGACGAGTATAATATTTCTTAATTTCACGATCGAATCGAAGTACCGGTACGAAGAAAGTAGAAATGTCGCTCTCGAGTCTCGTCTACCTCACATGAATAAATTGAAACGCAGTGGTGTTCTATCATTGCGCTGCCACAAGACTACATGTACATGTAGCCACGACGACGGATTTGCGTACCGGACTACCGTAAAAAGACACCGGGGGGAGCCGGTAAAAAGACACCGGGGGGAGCCGGGACACACACGGGCCCCCGGTACTGCGACAATTGCGACATGCCGTGAGCGATTTGAGTTCGACTTTTCCTTCTTTGGGACAGACTGCGAAGTTTGCACGGCCTGAAGAAGGAGAGAGGAGTGCCGCGTTGCGAACGGGAGTACGGCGCGGTCGCGCGCGGAAGAGATTGTTGTTGGTTCGGAGCCTACAAAGGTGCGGCACACATTATCGATAAATGTTCCGGTGGCTGCAAAAGCCCGAGCCCAACCCTCCTAAGCCGCCGCCGCCGCCGCCGCCACGTGCATTCTCTGAGCCTCCTCCTCCTCCTCTTGCTTTTCTTAACGCGCTGGGCGACATTTTCATGTGCGGCGACACGCGCAAGCCACGAAACGAGGTGAAATGGGGTATGGCACGAGACGAGGTGAAGTGGGGCATGGCGGGATCGCCATACGGGGACGCTCAAATAGCAGTGCAAGTTCCGCGTGTGGCGCCCAACAAAGTAGATCCGCGCAGTTCGGAGGCGCTCACGATCGCTCGCCAGGGTCTGGCCCTGAACGACAAGGGCGATTTTAGAAACGCGCTGCTCAGCTTTTATCATGCGATGCGCCTAGACTGTTCGAAGCCCAATTACTTTATCAGCGCGGGCAACATGCACCTCAAGCTGCACGAGTTCGAGGACGCCCTCCTGATGTACGAACGCGCCCAGAAGCTGCCGCTCTCTCCCTACCAGACTGCCATGCTCAACAAGAAGGTGGAACTCGCAAGCAACGCATTGCGCATACGTCCGTCTGCCACCGCTGAGGCGGTCGCCAAAATCATCCCGACTCCGGCGCCGAACTCGGGGCCGGTGGCCACGCTGGCGCGGTCGCCGCAGTCGCCGCGGGGCACGCCTCTGCCACCCCTGCTCAGCGCGACGCCGGTCGAACTGAGCGAGAAGGGCGATGAAAACCTTGAGGAGCATCTCAACGAAGAGGATCACGAGGCCAGTTCAATGGTGCAGCGGTTGCAGCGTCTGCGCGAGCGGCAAGCGAACGAGGTGGGCTTCAAGGTGATGGTCAGCCCACACGCAAAAGGAGGGCCGGTGCGGCGCCGCACTTCAACGAGCCCCGAACCCGCCACTTCCACCAAGCGCACAACCGAAGCGGCCGCACCATCGGCCGACAGTCCGCGCGGCGCACGTGCGCGGTAGACGCGCTCTATTTCCAGGAGGAGGCAGTTGAGCAGTACAGCTGAGGGAGCGCGCAGTCGAGCCAATTAATTTCAAAGTTCATTTGAATCAAAGTTCACAAACTCTTTCACACAATTTCTTTCACACTCCTTCGTGATGCAAGAGGACCTCGCGAACCAGCGGCGCAGTCCCCATCGCAGTCGTAGTGCGGATGTCGAAGAGCAAGTCCAAGAAGGTTGATGGCGCAGCCAGCAGTGGCACGAATAAGTCAAACACACAGACGTTTTTGTGGGCTCTGGTCGTCGCGATAGCTGGCGTTGGTATCGCTTTGCTGCTTGCCAACCGTGGCGGCAGCGTCCCACCACCTGCGACATTAAACGTGAGGAAGACTCGCGAGTTCGAGGAGCCGCCGCGCAAGGCTCCTCCTCGCAAGGTGGAACAAGAGGCGCCTCCTCGCAAGGAGGAACAAAAGGCGCCGCCGCGCCGCCGCGCCAACGCTGCCGCCATCGACAAGGACGTGAACTGCCCGCAGTGGGCCGCCGCGGGCGAGTGCCAGGCCAACCCAGATTTCATGTTGAGCAGCTGCGCGGCGTCGTGTCCAACTTCCACACCGCGCCCCGCGCGCCCCGGCGAGCCCGAAGACTGGCTGCTGCGGCTCGATTCCGACCTGATCGAAGCGCAGCGGAAGGCCGACTCCGAGATGCAATTCGATCCCGACGAGGGCGGCTGCAGGGACAAGCGGTCCGACTGCGCCGAGCTCGCACGCGCCAACCTGAGCGCGTGTGGCATGGCGCCGTTCATGCTCGGCCAGTGCACCAAGACGTGCCGCGCGTGTCCGTACAAGAAGCTGATCGGCGACGTACTCGGCACGTGTGAAGACAAGAACGAGATGTGCGCCACGTGGGCCACCGCGGGCGAGTGTGAGGCGAACAAGCGCTTCATGCTCTCCTCGTGCTCCGTCGCGTGTGGTGTGTGCAGCGAGAAGCGTAGCGGGTGCGTACGGCGCGGAGCGGGTGCAAAGCCCGGGCATGAGGCCGGCGTGGACATGGGCGACATGTTCCGCGGCGCGCTGCGCGACTTCCCACAGTATGCGCCGGTGGCACTTTCCGAGTCGCCGTACGTGCTGCAGTTCGAGAATCTGATCGATGAGAGCGAGGCGGCGGACTTGATTGCTCGCTGCGAGAACCGTTTCGAGCGCTCGATGGCCGGGGATCAGCTCTCTCCCGTGCGCACGTCCTCGCAGTGCTGGTGTGACGACGCGAATGGATGCACCTCACACCCGACGATCCTCGCCGTGACGCAGCGGATGATGAACATCACCCGGCTGCCAGAGAATAATGCGGAGTACATGCAGATCTTGCAATATCACCCGGGGCAGTTCTACAAGCAACACCACGACCAGCAGACAGGCCATTGGACCCCTCAAGGCGTGCGCCTGTACACTTTCTTCGTGTACCTGTCCGACGTCGAGGAGGGAGGCGGTACCAAGTTCCCTCATCTCGGCTTCCAGGTGACGCCCAAGCGAGGGCGCGCCATCCTATGGCCAAGCGTTACTGAGTCCGACTTCACTGAGGCGGATATGCGCACCGAGCACGAGGCGCTGCCTGTCGAGCGCGGCGTCAAGTACGCTGCGAATCTGTGGCTCCACTTGTATGATTTTCGCACGCCAAGCCGCAGCGGGCTGTGCCCCTTCCTTGGCCAGAACACGAATGGGTAGGCAATATAGGACGTGTGCGTACACCAATGCGAGGACGAGTCACGACAGTCAGTCGTCTCCGCTCGCTACGGTTACGCCCGCGTCGCAGTCTCAAACGATAAGTAGACCACGTCAAAAGTGACTGGGTCCGTCGTGTGAGAGGCGGCCATGTACAGATGATAAGTGACGGTAGGAGATACAGGCATACCCTGTGTAGGGCCAGACCCTATATACGCGCTATACCGGGCCCGGTGCTGGGGCTTCGAGACGGCTCCGCGTGATTGCTGATTGCTGTGGTGACCTCGTCCTCGACCCGCCCCCGGCGCGGCGCCGTGGACGGCCTCCGGACCGCCCGGGCGGGACCGAACACCGATAAAAAGGAAAACCTGAACCGGCAACCGCGCGCTGAATAACCGCTGAACGATCCGTGGTCGGTGGTGCTCGTCGGGTGACGGGGGGTTTCCTATACAAATTGGGGGGGGTTTCCTATACAATACGTATCCTGATGTATCCTGCATGTATCCTGCATGTATCTTGCATGTATTTCGATGTGTCCCGTTCAGATACATCAAGATACATTGAGATACAACAAGATACATTTGTATCTGTCTCTTCGGCTATCATATGAAATGTATCTTACCTAGGGATATGTATCCTTCTTTAAGATACATTTAGGATACATTTAGGATACATTTAAGATACAATGTATCTTAACCCTCAGATACATGGCACACAAGATACACTCACGATACATGTCGGATACATATGGGATACATTCGAGGATACGTATCTCGAGCCCTACTGCTTGCGCTTGGATGCGCGCTTGGATGCGCCCTTGGGCGACGCCTTGGGCGACGCCTTGGGCGCGTCCTTAGCTGCCTTAGGTGCCTTGGCAGATGCCTGAGCTTCCTTGCCTCCCTTCTTCTTCTTGGATGGGGGCTGAGCTTCTTCTTCTTGCTCCTCGCCCTCGCCCTCGGGCTCGCCCTCGCCC
>Ga0210244_102216_pt1 | contig 12952 bp, 4 predicted proteins | sample ChrtobMetaP3_0mM_FD_155473 | JGI IMG/M metagenome (GOLD analysis project Ga0210244, IMG submission 155473) | Chrysochromulina tobin associated microbial communities from unialgal haptophyte culture, Seattle, Washington, United States - P3_0mM | ecosystem: Host-associated > Algae > Haptophytes >...
GCGGGGGCGGGGACGAAGGCGGCGGGGAGGCTGGCGGCGAGGGTGGCGGCGGCGAGGGTGTTGGCGGCGCGGGCGGCGGCAGGGGCGGCGCAACGTGCTTACATTTTTTGCAAGTAGGACCACGCCTCTTTCAGGACCGCCGACTGGCCCGAGGGACGACCTTCGCCAACAAAAAGGCGAGTCAGAATGGCGGTCTCGGCCTCCGCAAATCATGTCGCGGAGGTGCGTTCCTTCTTGCAGTCGCTGGGCGCGCCACCGCGCGTGCAGATACAAGCCACTCCACTAGCAGGGCCTGCAGCAGCGCCTGCCTCCGCTCCTTCCACCCTGCTGCCGACTCCTCTTCCGAAGCCGCCGCCGCGGCCTCGCTCGCACCTAGGAGCAGCAGCAGGAGCTGCTGCTGCTGCTGCGAGCTTATCGCCAGTCTTCGAGCATGGCGACGAGGACGAGAGTCAGCCGCGACTCTCGCCGCCCGTACCCAGCAGCACCCTCGCGCCACTGTCAGGTTCCTTGCCACCGCACCCCACGGAAGTTGCGCCGACGCCGCTGCCGCGACCCCAGGCACCACCGTTTGCACCATCACGACCATCGCCTGCTGCAGAGCCACCATATGCAACGGACGCCGCCATCAGCCACCGCCGCGATCTCAACGTCGGCATCCAAGGCCGCGCGAGTTGCGGCGGCAGCCGAGGAGGTGGCGGCCGTGGTGGCGGCAGCCGAGGTGTCAGCAGCCGAGGTGTCAGCTTCCGAGCCGAGAGCGGACGGACTACGGCGCAGCAGGTCACGACTACCAAGGTGGATCGCCGCGCGGCCGAGCAGCGCGCCCTCGCCCTGGCCGCGCGCAAGGAAGCCACGATCGCCGCGGCCGAGGCCGCAGATAGGGAGCAGCGACTGGCATCTGCGGCGGCGTCGGCGGCGACGTCGGCGGCATCGGCGGCGGCAGCGGCGGCAACGGCGTGGGACGTGTCGGAGCTGGCAGCAACCCCTCCGCTGCCGCTGCCCGATGACTGGCTCACCGTCCACCAGCTTCGTGCCGCGCGCGCGCACCTCGTGCGCAGCCTCACTATTGGCCAACGGCAGCTACGAGAGTGCATCGGGCGTGCGCGGGAGCTGGGCGCAGCGGCGGAGGAGCAGCTGCGAGGCGGCGGCGTGGGCGAGGGAGTGAGCGGCGGTGCGTGGGAGGGGAGCGCCTTCAAATGGTCTCTCATCTCCACCCTGCGCGCCAAGTACCTCGTGCGCGCCGCGCTGCTCGCGCTCAGCTTGCATGCCGGCGCGCGTCGGCAGCGACGCGCTTTCGTGAGCCAGATGGCGATGCCGCTGCTGCGTGAGCTGCTGCGAGCGGTATGGGAGGCGCTTGTGACGCTCGTGACGCCGCCAGAGCTTGTGCGCCGTGGCGAGCGCGCCGCCGCCGCTGCGCGCGTGCGCACTTCCCACAGAGCGCTGGGCTGGTGGGCTCAACATACGCGCTCGGAGACGCGCGCTCGGCGGCTGGCGGCGCGCTACTGGCGGCGGCTCTCGCTCGGCCACGCATGGGGGCGGCTGCTCGAGCGCATAACGGCGAGTGCCCAGTGGCAGCAGGCGACCCTTGCCGCACGGCAGCTCCACGGTCGCGCCGTCCTGAGCGCGCATGTGCGTGCATGGCGCGGGCTCGTCGCCCGCCGCAAAAAGCTCGGCTCAAGTCTCGGGACTAGTCTGTGGGCGAGCCTCGGGCGAGGCTCGTCTGGCGGCGGCAGTGGCGGCAGCGGCGGCAGCGGCGGCGGCGGCGGCGGCGGCGGCCTCGGCAGACGAGCCTCGCTGGTGACGAGCCTCTTGCCTGTCAAACACGTTGGCGCGCCCGCCGCGCGCGGCAGCAGCGTCAGGCCCGTGGCGATCACGGCGGCGGCGGCGAGCGCCGCTGCCGCAATGATCGCAGCTGCAGCATCAACGGACGCGGCGCCGGCAGCGGAGCCGGAGCGTAGGGCTGCCAAGGCCATGAAGGGCGAGCAGATAGCGGCCACCTCAGCCAGCAGGCGTTCCGACGCCGTGATGGACGAGCAAGTTGTAAGCAGCATACAAGCGGCGCATGCACCCAGCCCACCTCTCAAGGGAGGGGCGGGGCGCCGCGATGAGCACTTGCATGCGAGGCAGGGGGCGATCCAGCGTGCCTTGGGGCGCCGTGATGAGCACTTGCATGCGAGGCAGGGGTCGATCCAGCGTGCCTTGGCGTCGATGGACGAGGCCTCTCTCGGAGCATTCCTGGACGCGAGCGCGCTCAAGGTGCAAGCGTTCCAGCGCGGCCGGCAGTCACGCAAATTGAACAAGCGTCCCGCCGCCAAGGGCGGTGGAGGTGCTCACAATGCGGCCGAAGGCGGCGGGCTCTTCTTTGCGATGATGCCGATGCCACCTCGACCGGCGCGGCTAGCGCCCTCGGTCGCCCCCCCCCGCCCGCCCCCTCGCCCGCCCTGCTCGCTGCCCGCCTCACCCGCGGCCCGTGTGCGGCTCGAGGCGACGGACGCGCTCACGGCGGCGCTCGATGTGGCGGCGCCCGTGTCGGGTATCTCTCTGCTGACTCGGGTGTGGCAGCGACCGCCCCCCGCGGCGCCGTACTTGTCGGCCACGGTGCTGCCCCTCCGGCGGCGTGTGGTGGCATGGCAGTGCTGGCGCCAAGCCCTCGCGTGCCGTCGCGCGCACCGCGCCCTCGCCGCCATCGCTGCACATGCGATGAGCCGCCGCGTGCTCGCCGCGCTCCACGCGCACACATGCCACGTGATTGGCGCGCGCGCCGCCTTCGTCACCGTACTCGGGCGCGTCGCGGAACAGCGTCGGAGCTCGCGTGCATGGCTCGCGTGGCGTGCTGAGCACCGCAAGTGGCATGCCTTCGCCGCCGAAGCGGCCAGCAGCCAGTTTCGTCAGAATGCGCTCTCGGTGGCGATGGTGGCGCTGTGCGTGGCGGAGCGAGAGGGGCGCGCGCGTCGGCGCACGCTGAGCGGCGCGCGCCTTGCCCTCGCACGGCTTATGTGCCAGCGCGCGGTGGCAGTATGGTTCAGCTGGCGTTCGTGGGATCGCTCACTGGCTGCAAAGGGGGCGGCGGCTGCGCAGGCTCGCGCGCATCATGAGCGAGCGAGGCGGCTCGCTCGATGGCGGAACCGTTACGATGCGCGGTGCGTGATGCGCCGCGTGTTCAGCCTGTGTGCCACCTTCCACGCGCACGCGATCGCGTTGGGCGAGGGTGGCTTGCTCTGGCGTCTCGTGCGCCGCCTGTACGACACGTGGACGCTCTGCATGTATGAGGCACGCGCCGAGCGCCGGGTACGGATCGCCGAGCGGGCCGCAGACACACTCTGGCGCACGACGATCGGTACGCGCGTCCTCGGCTGCTGGCGCGCCCATGTGCACGCGCGCGCCTTTCTGCGCGCCACAATCACACGACGCACGCAGGCCGCCCTGCGCACGGGCCTCGCCGCCCTCGGCGCCCGGCCGGCCGCGCTGCGCACGTCCATGGCGCTCGCGGCGCTCGCCGAGCGCCATCGTCGCCGGCACCCGCTCCGGCGCGGGCTCGAGGCGATGCAAGCATGTCGGGACGTCGCGCGGGCGCGCCGGCTGAGTTGGGTACGTGCCAATCTCAGCGCGTGGCGTGAGCTGGTCAGCGCGCGCGACGCGACGGCCACTCGGCACGCTGCGGTGCGCGGGCGACAACGGGCACTGCGCCGGGCATGCGGCACGCTCCGGGTGCACGCGGCGGAGCGGAAGGCGGTGCACGTGCTGAGTAGCTTTGGCCACGGCGCACGCGTTCGCGCGGCGCTCGAGGCGATAGTCGACCAGGTTGAGCGCTCCAAGGCGTTCGACGCGCTGTGGCAAGCGAGCCGCGGCCATAGTCGACGAGGCGCGCTGCGCCGAGTGGTGACGCGCTGGCGGCACGCGGTGTACTATGCGATGCTGCACTCGTATGCGGCGCCCGTACACGCCGCGTGCACGGCGCTCGGTGGCGCATGGTCGCGATGGCGTGTCTCGCTCACCCACTGGCCTTGGCTGGCAGCACGCGAGGCGGCGGCGGCGCTCTACCTCGTACGGCTGCGCGGATGGTTTGGGTGGCTGCGATGGATGCGCCGCCGGCTGGCCGTGGTGCGGCGGGCGGAGGAGATGGTGGAGGCCGCCGCCGCCGAGGCCGCGGACGCCGAGGTGGCGGCGGCGCTGATGCCCCGTGTGCTTGGATACGACGGCGGTGAGGGCGGCGTCCAAGGCGGCGGCGAGGGCGGCGAGGGCGCAGGCGAGCAGGCAGGCGAGCAGGAGGACGTGGAGCTCGCGAGACTGGAGCTCGAGTCTCTTCTCTCTCCCGACGACATCCGAGCACATGGGCCAACGGATGCCGACCTTGCCGCCGGCCTGAGCTACCTCCTCGACCGTCGTCTGCCACCGCCGCCCACGACCCTCCATTCACGCCCCCCCACGGCCCTCCCCGCCTCAGCCGCCAACGACGCTGCCCCTGCCCCTTCCCACGCCGCCGCCGCCGCCGCCACCCATGGCAGCGCCCCTGGCACCTCGACCTCCGCACCCCCTGGCACCGCTGCCACCTCCCTTGGGACTAATGCCTCGGCCGGTGCTCGCTCACGCCCTGCGTCACGATCTGCGTCGCGCCCTTCCTCGCGCCCGTCGTCGCAGCCTCGGGCGGGCTGGCTGCCGCCGCGCCCGCTGCCTGTGTGGGATTCGTCAGAGCCACCCTCACGCCGCGCATCGTCCCCCGTCGACCCGCGCCCCCATTCTCGTGCGGGGGCGCCGCCTCATCTCCGCCCCACCTGGGATGATTCTCGCCCGCCCTCTCGCCCGCCCTCTCGCCCACCCTCTCGCCCGCCCTCTCGCCCGCCCTCTCGCCCGCCCTCTCGGGCCGCCGGCATCATCGCCGCCGCCGCCGCCGCTTTCGGCCCTCGCGCCGCCGTGCCCATGGTGGCCGTCACGCCCGTCGTGGCCGCAGCCGCGCCTGCCGCTCAAGTAGGCGCGCCTTGCGTTCAAGATGCCGCGTCCGGTGGCCTCCTCAGCACCGCGCCATTGCCGAGCACCGTGCACACTGGGTCCCTCATCGCACCTGAGTGCGCCGGAGGCAGCGGCGACCAGGGCGAGTTGGAGGGCTTTGACGAGGGTCATGACGAGGGCCACTACGAGACTAGCTACGAGACTGGCTACAAGACCGGCTACGAGGCAGGCTACGAAGGCAACCGCGAGGGCGGCTACGAGGGCGGCTACGAGGCCGGCTACGAGGGCGGCTACGAGGCCGCCGGCGAGGCCGCCATCGCCGCCGCCCCAACCGCTGCCCCGACCTTATCGCCAGCGCCAGCGCCTTTTCGCCCATCTACGGCGATGTCCCGAGCTCCACGTGCCCCCTCCGCTCCACCCCGCCTCATCCACCGGCCCTCCTCTCTTGCGCACTCCGCCTCGCTGCCGCCCGCCCCTCGCGCCGCCGCCCCTCGCCCCTCGGGCTCATGGCCGCCGCCACCCTCCACGGTGCGTGAGGCGGCGGCAGCGGTTGGAAGGCGGAGCCGAGGCGGGCGCAGCAGCCGCGGCAGCCGCGGCGCCGCCTCCCTCTCGCCGCCGCCACGCTCGCCGCCCTCTCCGCCCTCGCCACCCAAGGCAGCGCTCAAGGCGGTGCTCAAGAGCAGAGCATCTCCACTCCCCACAGCATCTCCACTCCCCACAGCATCTCCACTCCCCACAGCATCTCCACTCCCCACAGCATCACCACTCCCCAAGCCGCCGCCAGCCAGATCCGCACAGCTAACTCACGCCGCCGCAGCAAGTCCCACCGCCGTCGCCCTGCGCACGCCGCACCGCACCGCCTGTGGCGACTGCAGCGGCAGCCGCCGGAGTTGCAGCGGCGGCACGGTGAGCAGTGGCATGGCGTCTGTACCCTTCTCGCCTGCAGCCAACGCCTCGCGCGCCCACGCCGCCATCCTCACGGACCCGCCTGGCGCCTCTCCCGCTTCCGCCCCCTCCACCTCGCGCCACAGCTCCATGAGCAGCTGCGGTTGCCCCCCTCCCGCCACACCATCCAGCCGACCACCCCCCCACGCCCTCCAGCCGCGCTTCCTACCTGCTGCCGCCGCCGCCGCCGCCGCCGCCGCCGCCACCGCCGCGCTTGCCGCCGCAGCGTCCGAGGCCGCCGTCGAGACCAAGGCCACCACTGCCATAAACAGCGGCGGAGGGGCAGCGCGCACCACACCACCTGCCCCTCTCAGCGCACCCCGCACCCTTCGCGTGTCGCTGCCCTCCGTGCTTCCCTTGCCCTTCGCCTCCCAAGCCGCCTCCTCATCGCCACCACCGCCGCCACTGCCGCCGCCGCCGCCGCCGCCGCCGCCGCCCTCGCTGCTGCCGTCGTCGTCGCCGCCACCGCCGCCCTCGCCACCGTGGCCACCACAACGATCCATCGCCACTCCGGCCGCCGCGGCAGACTCTCCCTTGACCAGTACGGCGCGAGGCCAGTGCTCACCCCAGCCGCCTCTTTCCCACCCTCGCCCCGAGCAGCTAGCGCCCTCGCAGCACCCCACCTCGCAGCAATCCACCACGCAGCCTCGGACGCCGCCAGGCTGGACGCAGCCGGAGCTTCGCGCGGCGCCTCCGCCTCCGCCTGCGCCGATGCCCCCTCCTCCGCTCCAGCCTCGGCCACCGTCTTCGGCACTCGCGCCACCACCTACGCCGCCACCCCGTTCACCCTTGCCCTTGCCGTCGCAGCCATTTCCACCGTTCCCCACCGAGGCTGCATGCCTGCAGCCTCCGCATGGCACCGGTGCCAAAGTTGCCATGGCCGGCACGTCCGCTTTTGGCGCCATCACCGCCGCCGGCGCCGCCGCCGCGCCCGCCTCACTGAGCGAGATGCAGCAGTGGCGGCAGGAAGAGCAAGGCAATCCCCATCTGGGGCCGCCCGTGGCTGAGAGCGCGCCCGCGCCCATCGCCTTCGCCTCCTTCGCGCCCGCGCCCGAGGCGCGCGCGCGCTCACGACGAGAGGGACGTGTGCTCACGACGGCGGATCGCACGCTCCTCGCCGCCTCGCTGCTCGCGTGGCACCGGCTCGCACGCACAGGCTCCGCCCTTCAAGCCGCCTCGCACGTGACTGTCATTGCTGCCCCCGCCACTGCGTCACGTCCTGTTGTCGCCGAGGCATCCGCGCTGGCGGCAAGAGCGATGGCGCCCGAAGGCACAGTGTGGGCAGCAGCTGAGGTGGCGTCGTCGTCGTCGTCGTCGTCATCGTCGTCATCGTCAGCGGCGGCGGCGTCGGAGGTGGAGACGTCGATGGCGTTGGAGGCGACGGCGTCGGAGGCACCAAAGGCGTCGGTGGCACCGGGGGCATCTGCGGCGTCGGTGGCGCCAGTACAGCACTCAGAAGGCATGCGGCCATCTCCGGTGGCCAATGTATTGGAGATGGCCCTCCGCCGTCCGTATTGGCAGGCTGTTGAGGTGCTTCGCCACCGCCGCTACCGCCGCTGCTTTCGTGCGTGGGTTGGGGAAATGGCCCTCCAACGGCGGCACTTGCAGGCAACTGAACTACTCCGCCACCGCCGACGCCGCCGCTGCTTCAGTGCGTGGGTGCGTGCCACAGCAGCTCGCGCGCGTGTGGGAGAGGGGGCAGTGGCTCCGGTGCCATCCGCGACCGCCCAACCGCGCCCGCGCCCGGGGGCGACCCACATCTACTGCCGGCGGCCGAGAGAGCCTGTGGTGCGCTCGACTTTCCGGACTATCGCCCCCGTGGCCGGGCGCGACCCGATCGCCCTCATCCGCTCCACTCTGCTCAACTGTGAGTGGTTGCACGTTGTAGACGGCCTTGCAGATAGAGGCTTGCGAGGTACTAGGTAATCAAAGCCTTCATCCTTGTTCAGCGCACATGCGCGGAGCGGCGTCGGAGCGGAGTGAGTTTTAACGCCCGACGATTGCCCGACCGGACCGAGCGAGTACTTTCAGTGCTCCGTACCGGCACGATACATTTCATCGCACACCCTGCTGCGTGCTGGCGCCCTTCCGGTTTTCACGTACTCTATGGTAATTGAGTATAGTTATACACCGGGCAAAGGCCAAAGCGCACCTCGTTCCTTCGGCCGGGCGTAGACTAATTACTAAACCCGTAAACCGTATCGACTCGATTGTTGAATAGTACCGTCATGAAGTACCGTACGTCTCAACGCACAACGGACCCTCTTGTCATTCGCTTCTGCGACAGTTCTGCGACAGCGGCAATGAAGACTCCTCCGCGAAGTTGCGACGAGTACGGAGGTCGCACGATCAACGCCCATGCAACATGCAGCTTCGTCACCTTCAGGGCATGCGTGGCGTGCCTTACCACTTCCGCCCATCTCGTGGCGTCGACCACTGGCCTCCAGACTCCTGCCTGTGCCCGCCCCCTCGACCTCCGCCGCCTTTGCCACCTGCCCCTCCGCGCGGCCAAGCGGAGCCTTCCGCGCTCCCGGCGAGCTCGGCAAGGCTGCGCCCGCCGCCGCTGCCACTCCGCGACCAAGACGGTCCGTCACTCCCGCCGCCCTCGCCCCCGCTCGAGGGCACGCTCGGGGAGTTGGCATCGGGTCTGGCTTCCGCAGCGAAGCGAGCGTTTCCTTCGGATGGCTTCGCAGCGGCGACGATGGCAGCAGCCGAGGCGGCAATTTCGGCGATGGCAGCGGCCCTCGTATCCGGCCCCGACCCGCAACGGCTGAATCGCTCACCACTGAACCTCTCGTCACTGAGCCGCTCACTACGGCCTCCGCCGCCTCTAGCACCGTCACGTCCACCACCGGCATCGCCTCCGCCACTACCGCGGCGGGGACCATCGCCACCTTCGGTACCGCCACGTCGGCCACTGCCGCCGCCGCCGTCCCGCGACCACGACTGCCCATGACTACCGCCGCCCTTGCCCCCGCTCGAGGCTCTGGCATCATCCCATGAGGGTCTGGCTTCCGCAGCGAAGCGAGCGTTTCCTTCGGATGGCTTCGCAGCGGCGACGATGGCAGCAGCCGAGGCGGCAATGTCGGCGATGGCAGCGGCCCTCGTATCCGGTGCCGACCCGCCACGGCTGAATCGCTCACCACTGAGCCTCTCGTCACTGAGCCGCTCACTACGGCCTCCGCCGCCTCTAGCACCGTCACGTCCACCACCGGCTTCGCCTCCGCCACTACCGCGGCGGGGACCGTCGCCACCTTCGGTACCGCCACGTCGGCCGTCGCTTCCGTCGTCGCCACCGCCTCCGCCGCCGCCGCCGCCTCCGCCGGCGCCGCCGCCTCCGCCGCCGCCGCCGCTGCCGCTGCGTGTCTGCTGGCTGCTCTCAAAGGCGTGCTCTGCCTCGAGCCGCTGCTTACGCAGGTGGTCCGCCTGTGTCGTCCACACGTGCGCGAGCGATTCGCGCAGCTCTGTGTGCAGCGACGCCACCTCGGCGCTCCACTCTGACTGATGCCACGCGTCCCACGTGCACCCACCGCCGCCGCCACCCATCTTCTCACCCGCCTCTGCCACGGCCGCATCCGCCACGGGCGTCTCCGAGAGGAAGCGCACGGCAGCGGCGGCGGCGGCCGTCTCCAAGCCCGCGTACCCGCTCAGCCACACGTACATAGGATTGCGCCCCACCGCAAACGTGGGCGTCACGCGCACGCTCGCAAAGGCTGGCCGGAGGGCAAGCAGGAGGCGCATGAGGAGGGCCGTCTGGCCCAGCTGGTACGCAAAGTAGAGCGCGCCGCCCGGCCGGAGGGCGTGCAGCCCGAGCAGGAGTTCGTTGCGGTAGATTTCGAGGTGGTGCTCCATCGCCAACGTGTCCGACGCCTCACTCGGCTCCACGCGCTGCTGGCCGCGGTCGATGACCACGCCGCCGTTGACAAAGTCGCAGACGGCGCGCCCGCCCACGAGGTCGAGCAGCCGGCGCCACTCACCAGCCACGCTCACGTCCGAGTCGGCGTAGACGAGCCGCGGCGAAGCGAACTGCATGCCGAACCCCTCGTCCCCCGGCGCGAGCGAGAATGCAAAGCCGCTCCACCCGAGGTCGCCTACCAAGTATTCGCACATGCCACCCGGCGCCGAGCCGACGTCGGCGAAAACACGCGGCCGCGACTCGTCGGCGGCATGTCCAAAGAGCTCCGGCTCGAGCTTCGGCATCCACTCGCGGTAGAAGACGACGTACTTGCGCGTGCTCGGCACCATCCCGCGGTTGTTCACGCGGTCCACCTTGCTCGAGCCGCCGTGGCCAAAGGTGGCATCCCGCTGGCGCCAGTGCCAGTCGAGGGCCTCCGACTCCCAGCCTGCGCGCTTTTCCGCCTGCAGTACGTCCCACGACGCATCGTTCTTTGCGAGCACCGTCGACCAGCTCTGGAGCACATTCTTCCGACGCACAGTCTCGTCGTCGAGCGTGTCGGTCGATACATCGTGTTCGCGTCCGGGAGGCCTGACCGCTGGCGGTGGAGGCGGTGGGAGTGCCGCGGCCTCATCGTCCTCCACCTCGTCCGCCCAGCTGGAGCTCATTCGTCGTAGCGTACGTCGTTTGCACGCGCCCGGGCGTGTGGCGTCGCGTCCGGCACGCTTGCGACGGGCTCGGTCCGGAGCCTGCAATTCCTGGGTGTATCATTCACATTCACACAACACATCAACACCATGGCGGGTGCCGCATGGGTGCGGTTTAGAAGGGCGACATGCCCATGGTGAGCTTGAAGCTCATGGCGGTTGCGGCGAGAAGTATGGTAGTTGCGTCCGCGAGTCGACGACGGGAGATACATGTCGAGCGCGCGATGGTCGGTGCAAAGAAGGTTCGGGGGGAGGAGTAGGTGTAAACGAGGTTGAAGGAATTTTCAGTGAAACTTCGATGTGATTTCAAAGAAGGGCCTGTTCAAGTTCAAGTACTTCAAGTTCAAGTCGACTCTCACCCCCACTGCTAGCCTCGAGAGCCCTTCCTCGTGTTTGATGCAACCGAGCATCGCGCCCACCGTCCACCCCTATCATTCCCACCGGGAAGGGCCTGCACGTGCGACCCGGACAGCTACCAACGCCCCTTGCCGCCTCCTTTGCCGCCGCCCTTGCCCCCCTTTCCACTCTCAAAGGCGTGCTCTGCCTCGAGCCGCTGCTTACGCAGGTGGTCGGCCTGTGTCGTCCACACGTGCGCGAGCGACTCGCGCAGCTCCCTGTGCAGCGACGCCACCTCGGCGCTCCACTCTGACTGATGCCACGCGTCCCATGCGCACCCACCGCCGCCGCCACCCGTCTTCTCACCCACCTCTTCCACGGCCGCATCCGCCACGGGCGTCTCCGAGAGGAAGCGCACGGCAGCGGCGGCGGCGGCCGTCTCCAAGCCCGCGTACCCGCCCAGCCACACGTACATAGGAGTGCGCCCCACCGCAAACGTGGGCGTCACGCGCACGCTCGCAAAGGCTGGCCGGAGGGCGAGCAGGAGGCGCATGAGGAGGGCCGTCTGGCCCAGCTGGTACGCAAAGTAGAGCGCGCCGCCCGGCCGGAGGGCGTGCAGCCCGAGCAGGAGTTCGTTGCGGTAGATTTCGAGGTGGTGCTCCATCGCCAACGTGTCCGACGCCTCACTCGGCTCCACGCGCTGCTGGCCGCGGTCGATGACCACGCCGCCATTGACAAAGTCGCAGACGGCGCGCCCGCCCACGAGGTCGAGCAGCCGGCGCCACTCGCCAGCGACGCTCACGTCCGAGTCGGCGTACGCGAGCCGCGGCGAAGCGAACTGCATGCCGAACCCCTCGTCCCCCGGCGCGAGCGAGAATGCAAAGCCGCTCCACCCGAGGTCGCCTACCAAGTATTCGCACATGCCGCCCGGCGCCGAGCCGACGTCGGCGAAAACACGCGGCCGCGACTCGTCGGCGGCGCGTCCAAAGAGCTCCGGCGCGAGCTTCGGCATCCACTCGCGGTAGAAGACGACGTACTTGCGCGTGCTCGGCACCATCCCGCGGTTGTTCACGCGGTCCACCTTGCTCGAGCCGCCGTGGCCAAAGGTGGCGTCCCGCTGGCGCCAGCGCCAGTCAACGGCCTCCGACTCCCAGCCTGCGCGCTTTTCCGCCTGCAGTACGTCCCACGACGCATCGTTCTTTGCGAGCACCGTTGACCAGCTCTCGAGCACATTCTTCCGACGCACCGCCTCGCCATCGAGCGTGTCGGTCGATACATCGTGTTCGCGTCCGGGAGGCCTGACCGCTGGCGGTGGAGGCGGTGGGAGGGCCGCGGCCTCATCGTTACCGCTGCGGCCGCCGCCATAGTTGCCGTTGCTGCTGCCGCCCATACCACCACTCATCTGCCTCGGCGCACCGCCGTCGCGGTCGAAGTCACGTCCACGCCGAATGTAGCGGTCATCATCGTTGTAGTCGCGGTCCCAGCGGTCGCAGTCGCGGTCACGGTCGCGGTCACGTCTACGATCGCGATCAAGATCATCGCGGCGGTCGTAGTCGCGTCCACGATCGCGATCATCGCGGCGGTCGTAGTCGCGTCCACGATCGCGATCATCGCGGCGGTCGTAGTCGCGTCCACGATCGCGATCATCGCGGCGATCGTAGTCGCGTCCACGATCGCGATCATCGCGGCGATCGTAGCCGCGGCTCCCGCCCCCGCGGTCGTCCGAACGGCGATCTTCGTAGCCGCCACGTCCACGGTCGCGTTCGTCGTAGCCGCCACCCTCGTGGTCATCGAAGCGCCGGCGCTTGTTTGGATCTGTGCTCATTGCGATGGAGTGGTCCTGTTCTTTGATGTGTGAAAGAGGTGTGAAAGGAAAAGGAAGGAGGAAGACGATACAATCATGGACACAATGTGATCCCCGCAAGATATGGGATTTAGGGTTAGGGTTAGGGTTAGGGTTAGGGTTAGGGTTAGGGTTAGGGTTAGGGTTAGGGTTAGGGTTAGGGTTAGGGTTAGGGTTAGGGTTAGGGTTAGGGTTAGGGTCATTTCTTCTCTCATTCTCCTCTTTTGACCCCTAACCCTAACGTCCTCTCCCGTGAGCATCCATGCTTCCTTACTTCCGTAA
>Ga0210244_102220_pt1 | contig 12906 bp, 3 predicted proteins | sample ChrtobMetaP3_0mM_FD_155473 | JGI IMG/M metagenome (GOLD analysis project Ga0210244, IMG submission 155473) | Chrysochromulina tobin associated microbial communities from unialgal haptophyte culture, Seattle, Washington, United States - P3_0mM | ecosystem: Host-associated > Algae > Haptophytes >...
ACGCCACGCGACAACTCTATGCGACGACACTGCGGGACATTGCCGCGGACGTACTCGTCGCCGCCGACGCGCTGGAACGAGCACGCAACCCACAGGAAAGGCGCGTCGCCGTGGAACTTATACGCGAAGCAGCGCCGCCGGGGTGGACGCAGTGGATTATCATGCTCCTCACCAAACCCGGCAAAGCACTGGACGTGCTCAGCAAAAGACGGGACATCTGCCTGCAGCCGCACTCACTCAAGTTGTGCGCCAACGCGGTGGCGTCCCACTATGTGGAACTACAGGAGCACGTTCAACCGGAAGCCAACACTGGATTTCGGGAACGCGGGGCGGCAACGACCACGGCTCTATGGCTCGGCCTGACCAAGGAAGAGGCGGCGTCAGAACGGAAGGGATGGTATTGCGGCTTCGTTGACAAAGGGGGCTTTTTCCAATCATGCGTGCGACGGGCCCAAAGGGTCGTTGAAGCAAGATTCGGCGTGCCCACCTCCGTCACCGACCTAATCATGGCTATCCATGAGGCTCTCGTGGTCCGCTACGACTCGGGGATGGGCATCACCCACGGCACGGAGTCCTACGTAGGCAACGGTCAAGGCGATTCTATCGCGCCCATGCGGAGTATGATACCACTCGCCATAGAGACGCGCGCCGTGGAATGGCTAGTCGCGGGATTTCAGTTCGTGGCTCCACGCGGCGTCCAACGCACCCGCACTCCACAAGGATGGTTCGCAGATGACGGCGCCTTCGTCGTGGACTCCCTCCGCGCCCTCCAACAGGCTTTCACGGTTAGCTCAGCGATGGCGCGCGTCCTGGGTTTCACTGTCGGAATCGACGTGGACGCTAAGGGCATCCCGACGGGCGACAAGACCGGATGGATGGGCAGCGAGTGGCGCGAGGGCCAGTGGGCGGAGGCAGGCGACGACGTGACCATCAGACTCATCGATGGCAGAGCGGTGCCGAAGGTACAAGGCTACTACAAACACCTCGGGATCCGGCAAACGCCCAAGGCCGAGTGGGCGATAGCCCGACAGGTGGTCACGCATCGGTGCGGGGGTATTGCAAGCGCGCTCTCACGCCTCGGCGTCCTCACAGCGGAGGAATTCATTGACACGGTAGACGCCGCAACCACCACGGTCGTCGCGTACTACGGCGCCGCTTTCCCAATAGGCAGAAAGGCGTGCGAAACGATTGACGTTGCCAAACGACGCGGGCTCGCGCGCATGGGGCACGCAGGGGAACGCACATCCCGTAGGCTCGCGCACGCGCCGCGACCGCTTGGACTCGGCATGGCAATCACGTGGGCACACGCGGCCGCGGCGCTCGTGGTGGAAGTGGACCGCGCCATCAACATGCCCGAGACGGCTCCGGCACACGTGGCCGTCACAAGCAGATTGGCCAAGGAGTTCTGGAGATGGGGGTGGCGACCCTCCACGGGGGCACGTGTGCCGCTCGCGTGGAACCCGACGTGGATCCACGACACGCTCACGGAGGAAGGCATCATTGAAGCGTGGCAGCTCTATCTGCAGACCGCCAAAGTGCGCACGAGCTCGAGTACCATGGGCAGCGGATGCGCCGACGCCTTCGCGCCCAACTACCGAATGCCGGAGGACCCCCTGGGCGCGGACGCACCGATCTGGGAAAGGGAAGGGCGTACATACGGTAGGCGCCTGGCCAGACTCGGCGGCACCCTTCGCAGGCACTTTCTCGCCGACGACGGCGGATGGCGCAGCGAAAAGGACCTGGGCGAGTATCTGGGCCGCGGCGGGCGCATCGTCGGGGGGCGCAGGATCGGAGCAAAGCTCACGATGGCGGAGGCTCAGGAGTATCGCACCCTGCTACAACAATTACTACCGGAAGAGAACGAATGGGCATCGGCTCAACGCCCGGGCCCAAGGGGGCGGCCGGCCGAGGTACACGCCGTCGAGGTCCTCAGCGCGGGGGGCAACGAGTACCGTGGCACGGAATATCTTCTCGAATACAATGACGGAACCGTGCGATGGGGACGGCGCCCCAGGGCCATGGCGCCGGGGCTGACAACGAAGATGCGCGCGGCTCGAGAACAGCACCTCGAGGAAGGGGAGCCCACCATCGAGCAACATATCAAGGGACTGCTCGGGGGCGCAAGCGGCGCACTGTGGCTCGCAACGAAAGCACCACTATCTGTCGGGGCGCGCCCCATCCAGGACATCCTCACCGAAGCGGCCAAGGAACTCGGGGAGGGATGGTTTCGACCCCCGATCGTCGCCGAGCGCACAGCGGCGCGCATGGGGCCTGGAACCGGCAACGCCCAAGGCGCGCGACTCGCAGCTACGGAAGCTCACACGGCCGCGGCACGCGCGGACGGGGCGACGGCAGACGGGTCCGAGACGCCGGGTGCACGCGCCGCCCTCGCGGAAAAGGCAGAGGCCGCGTGGGCGTGGGCGGCAGTGATGGACGTTTACGCAACATCCCTTGAAGCGCCCGCAAACGAAAGGGAAGCACGACAACAATCCGTGGACAGGGCGTACGCGGAATGGATAGCGGCTTCGGCACGGGCGGCGACGGGGGCAACGGCGCAGGCGGTGATCGAATGGGCGCAGGCGCTCCCGGAACACGATACGGCGGCCGACACGAACGCCGAGAGCGCGTACGCAGCGGCGGAGGCGGACGAGCGATCCCCGGCCAAAAGGTTTCGACCCAGCGCGCGACCGGAATGCTTCCTGGGATCCGTCGGGCCGGGGGGCGCGGAGGGACACAAACGAAGACAGCCGTCCCTGGAGCTTACCGATGCACAAAGGCAAGCCGCGGAATCTCTACCCCAATGCATGCCCATACCGGGGGAGCATGACCTGGAACAAGACCCAAGGGTGGCGTGGGACGGCACGTGGCGCCCGTGCGGAACGCACGTGGAGCGGGTGGAACGCATGTGGAACATCGCGCCGCGACGGCTGGGATGGAAGCTCACCAGCGATCAGCTAACGCAGATACAGCGCCAACTCGACGCCGCCCTCGTACGCAAGGCTGCGACCCGCAAGGCGCACACCGCCGGGGACGCCCGCCCTATCGTCGGGCCAATGGCGGACGAGACGCCGACCGACGAGCATGAGCCGGGCGCACCCGCGTACGGGGCGAACTGCCGACAACGACAAATGGCCGAAGTCATGGCAGCGGAGGAGCGCGCGGACGACGCGGTGGACGCCACACTCGAGGACGAGTGGGGGCTGACCGATTGGAGCGCGGCGGAGATTGAGGCCGCGGAGCGCGACGCCGCTGCCACAGGCTCGATGGACGACGACACGAGGGATGGGTGGGACGCCATAGCGGCCATGGAGGCGTACGAAGAAGCGGAGACCGCTGCCGAAGCGTATCTTCGCGAGGATACGGCGGCTCCCCACGGCCGCGAACGGGCAGACGGCTTGACCGACGCGCAGCAACGGCACATCGCGACACAACGCGTCCTGGCCCTCGAACGCAAACAGAGACGCGAGGCGGTGGAGTCCCAAAGCAACGCCGACGCCCTCGCCGCCAAGACGGCGGAAGCGGAGCAGGAGTGGCGGCACAGGAAAGCAGAGGCCTTGGAAGCACGACAGGCCGCGAATGCTCGCATGCTGGCCTCGGAAGGCGCACGCACGCTGAGCTGGGCAACGAACTACCAAGAGGCGTCCTCCAAGGACACGGAGCGTAACGCGGCGGCACGACGCGTTGATCTCGCACGAGCGGCGGAACAGACGGCCCGCGATGCGTGCGCCCACCTGACGGGAGAGACGACACGGCGCCTTCGAAAGGCGCGCGCAGAGCTTGCGCGCCTGAAAGGGACTGATGGTGACGAAGCGAGCATCACGGACGCGGAACGAGCCGCCCTCGAACAGGACGACAGGGAGGACGAGGCGCTACGCGAGACCGCGCGGCAACAGGCCGCGGCCCAAGTTGCAGCGGCGCAGGCCGACCGCGCGAAGCGCGCGAGCGTTGCGGAAGCGGCGAACAGACTCAGAGCCGCGCGGGAAGCAACGACGGAAGCGCTACACGCACTCGACGGGTCCGAGGCACACGCAAACAGGCGCGAACGGCAGGAGAAAGAGCGGGCGGAGGAGGAGGCGCGGTACGAGCACGTGGAGTACTGGGACACGCTCACGCCGGAGCAGCGGGTGGCAATCCTCGCGAGCCCGACACTTCGCCTCTGCGTGCGACACCGGGAAATGGAGCAGCGGGAGTCGATGCGCGCCACGGATAGCCGCATCGACATCAGCATGGAGCCGAAAGAGCGCCGCAATATGGACGCGGCGAACACGAAACGCGCCGCGGCCATCGGGCTCGCCATCGAACGACGGTACGGAATACGGTACGCGTACGCGGTGGACGGCAGCAAGGACGAAGCGGAAGCATGGGGGGAGCATACGACGGGCGAACGGGCAGCAGCATGGGGGGCGTGGGACGGGACTACGGCATATGGTGGCGCGCTTCCTCCGGGCACGGGTAACCAAGAAGCCGAACTGTATGCCATCGAACGTGTCCTGGCGCGGCACACGCGGGGCGATCGGATCCTCATAATGTGCGACTGTCAAGCGGCGCTTGCGCTGATTGAGGCCACGTGGCGCAGCGGCAGGGCGGGCACGGGAAGCCCAGCGGCCGGGAAAACGGGGGGCCTGCTGGTCGAAGCGATTATACGACACCGACTGCGCATCACAAGCAGGGAACGGGACGGCGCGCCCAGAGGATGTGTCTGCTTCATGTGGGTCAAAGCACACGGCGGAGGGGTGGTGCCAAACGCCTACGCGGATGCGATTGCCAAATCATGCTTAACCGCGGAGGTGGATTATGCCACCGTGGACGACCCATACCGCGCCTTGCCACGGGCATGCCTCTATATGGCACAACCCGCGCCACGAGACGACACATGGGAAATGGGAAACCAGCGGTTTTCCTGCATCACCGCGGACCGATCCCTCCGCGACCTAATCATCGACGGCATCACAAGACAGGTCATTGCACAACTACCTCGGCAGTCGCGCGCGAAGTGCGACGCGCGCGTAATCGCAGCAGTGACGTGCACGGGGGGGCGACCGGCGGGGGCGACTACGGGCGCCGGACCGAAACACGGCATGACGGAACCGACGGTGACGGGTCGCGCGATGCGACTGCGCTCCAACGACCTACGCCAACGTCACGACGAATGCCCACTGTGCAAGGCGCAGGGGCCGCACGAAGGTGAACACGTCCTGAGGTGCGCCGGGATCCCAACAGAACAAAGAGACGCCGCCGCGGCGCAAATGGTGGCCGCGCTCATAGCAGCCGCGGACTCGCTACCGTCGGGGGACCGGCGGGCACCTGCGGAGGACACGCTACTGGCGTGGCGTGAGGCGGCGCATCGCGCCGGCCAGCACGGGGCGGCGGAGGCGCTCGGGCTGCCTCCGACCGACGAGGGGACCCGTGCACCTCAGAGCGCGCGCGAGTGGGCGAGGTCTGGTTGGCGACGAAAGGGAGACGTGTACGAACTTGACCTGCACAGCGCGACGAAGAAGGCCGACTGGAGGATAGCGGTGTGGGGCGCCATCGCAATCCGCAGCGCCTATGCGTCCGCCAACAAGGCGACCAGCGCGGAACGCGCCGCAGCAGAGGTCGCACAGGCGTGCGAGGAGGCATCTCGGCGACTAGAGGCTGGCCCCCTCGGATCAGCGAGTCGCGCCGCAGGGGATGCAGCGGTGGACGTACACGCCGACGCGCCTCACATCTCCCCCAGGGGGGACGGTGGAGGCATAGGAGCAGTCCGCCTGCGCTTCGCACCACTTCAACCCCACCACCTCGCACGCATGCGCGACTGGACAGGGCGCCGCTCGTGGCTGCCAGCGGCGCGCGCAAAGGCCGGAGCGACAGCCTGGTCTGCGCATGCACACAGAGGCTTCAGATCGGAGGGAGGGGCAGCCGGACGGAAAGAGGAACAGGCGGTCGCAGTGGACGCTCAGGACTCCGTATACAAAATCGCGGCGCCGGCGAGGTGGCCATGGCTGGTGGAATACGAGGTGGACGGATATGAAGCGACGCGCCCGGACGGGACGGATGGGGCGCGCACACTCACCACTCTCCGACTCGGACACGCGGATGGCGCCAACACAGTGACCGTCAGCGCGAGGTACGTCCGGGCGGACGGCCAACGATACCGGGACGGGGGAGACGCGATCACAGTGGAGACGGCACTCATCGGGGACGCAGACGGAAAAGGGCTGCGAGCCATGTTCTGGGATATCGCCTTCGGAGGCCACGTCACGGCGCACGGAGCACAGGCGACAATACGGCACGCCGCGGCCGCCGCCGCCTCTCGGTGCCACGGGGACGCGGACGGTACGCAATGGCGCATCCTCCGATGCGTGATGGGTGGGGAAATCCCGCCCCCCACCCTTTGCGAACGCGTAGAGGCGCTACGGGCCCGAAAGGCGGCGGGCGACGCCGCGGCGGCAGCGGCCGAAGCCCGCACGAGAGCCGAACTCCACGACGCACAACGCGAACGGGACCCCGCCCCCGCACCGACAAGCATCACACCGGGGGCGGAACGCCTGCGAAAGGCGGCGGCGGAGCTCGGGGTCCATGTCGACGCCCCCCGACAGGCGCTGCGACGCGCCTACCTACAGAGGGCCCTCGAAGCACACCCAGACAAAGGGGGCGGCGACCTGGCCTTCCAGAAGCTGCACGAGGCGTTTCAGGAATTGGAGGGCGCGGCGGAAGACGCGCGCCGAGGTGCCGCGCAGGAGATCCGGGACGGACACGATGCGGCGGAGCGGACCCGACGCGACGTAATACAGGGTACCGAAAGGGCGGGAGCACGGCTATCGGAAGCGATCGCGAAGGCAAGAGTGGCCGCGACCCAACGTGCGAGGACCGAATGGGTCCCGACATGGGAAGCAACGGCACAACACCTCCGAGATGCCAGCGGGGCATTTATGCTCCTCTGGACGCGATACCAGGGATGCGTGATCCGACATCTGAACGCGCTCGCACGTGAAGTGCCGGGGGCGAATTACAAAACGCACGGGGAACGCCAAGCAGCAGCGGCCGTGGTGCGTCGGGCCGAACGCCGACACGCGAGGGAACGTGCGAAACAACAGGCGGTGGACGAAATGCGACGGGCTGAACAAAGAGCGCTACACGAGCGCAGGAAAGCGGCGGAGGCGGCAGCAGACCTGATCAGACGCCGTGGCGCGCTGGCATACGCTGAGGCTGCACGTCTCGACAGCGCCACCCTCACTCAAGACTACCGCGTCAAACTCCCGTGGGCCATGTGGCCGAAGGAAGCGGACAGCGAACGGTATGAACTGTACGAGATCGCGGAAATTGACACCGAGTGTCAATACGTGGTGCTGGAGCGCACCGGCGCGAGCTATGCCGAGAGGCGGCGACCGATCCGCAAAGGCGCTCGACCCCACTGGAACCGCTTCGCGGTCGACTGGGACTGCTTCACAGGCGTCCGACGATACGGCACGAATCAGCGGGGCATCGTCGTCGTACACAGAGACGCGACGGAAGGGACGTCGACGGAAGATGAGGACACGGACGAGGAAGAGCGCCAGCAACAGGGACTCGAAGCACGGCGCGCGGCGCACCGCGCGGCGCGCCTAATGGGGGTAGCCCGCGCGGCCGACCGCGACGCCGCGAAACTGCTCCAAGAGGAGGAACACCTGGGGCAGGCACACACGGCAGACACGGACGACGCACTACGACGAGAGGACGCGGAAGGGACGGACGACGCACCATCGGACGACAGCGACGATACCCGAAGGGACGCGGCGCCCGACGCCACGCCTCAAGAGGAGGCCGGGCCCGAGGGAACGCAACTCGCACGGCGCAGGGGGACGTGGAGCGGAAAGAACTGGGCTCGGGAAGCATGGACCGGACCCGTCGCGGCCGTGGAATACGCGGCGGCGTGGCGCGAGGACCCCCCCGAGCGCCCACCGCGCTCAACGGCGGCGGACGCCGCGCAGCGAAGAGCGCACCTGCAGTCCTTCGAAGGGAACAGGGAAGGCAACCGACGGGCGGCGACCGTGGCGATACGCGAAACCGCACGACGTGAGGGCGGATTGTGGGGCGCCGCCGCGGACGCGGAGGCCATGGACGACCAGAGACACGCCATCGCGCATCTCGCACACGCCGCGCGACAGTGGCAAGCACGGGAACAGCCAGGACAACGTCGGCGGGGAGGGACGGCGGTGACGCACGCAGTCGCGGCGGCGGCAGATGCCTTGCAACGGAAGCGGCCCGCGGCAGATACAGTTGACGCGGCTGCTCGCAAGCGGGCCATGATCGACGCCGCACACATCATCACCGCCACTAGGGCCAACCTCGAGCTTCCAGGGGACAACCGCGAGGCGCGGGCTCGACAGATGCTCCGACGCGCCACGGGGGACCCCTCCGCGCTCATGGGGGGCCGCGGACAACAGGGCGCAGAGATGCTCATGGAGACCGTGCTCGCAAGCCTGCCGGACATGTCGGAACCGCACCGCGAGGCGCCACAGGCAGCGGGGATACTCGGAGCACCGGAAGGCGAGGCCCGCACGACGGTCTCCGAAGACGCGACGGAGAGGAGCACCGCACGACGGCCCTCATTCAGCACCGCCATTTGGGTCGGGAATTTGCACGCGCAGGGGCGCGCAGCGCAGCGACCGGAGGGCGCGATAGACCGAAGGGTAGACCGGAAGACGGCGTGCGGCAACCCGTTCCTCATCGCCTCAAACAACGACCGCGAACGGAACGCCGCATGTAATGCATACGCGGAACTGATCCATGGAGACGCGGAGAGTCCCAACGTTAGGAAACTCGCCACGGCATATGGCCTTCGCGTCGACCCGAGATTCGACAAGCCAGAGGCGACGCGGGCGCGGGACAACGCACTCCGCCAACTCGAACGGGACGTGCTGACCCTGCACCAGGGGACGTCCATCCGCCTCATGTGCCACTGCGCACCCAAACGGTGCCACGCGCACGCCATCGCGAGTGAGATCCGGCGGCGCCTCCTGACACGCGGCGTGGACATACACGTGGAAGACGGAGGTTGGGAAGGACCGCCTGAGTTATGCATGGACGTGGACACGTACGTAGAACATGACGATGAGGATGCCGAAGCAATGACGGTCGACGAAGCCGGCATCGCCGCGGCACACCAGAACGACCCGGGAACGCCGAGCCATCACCCCAACGACACGACGAGCGCCACAGGGGTGCCCCCGGGATGCTGGGTGAGCCGCCTGTTCGATAAGTTACTCGCTCACAAACAACACGGACGCAACCAAAGGGCGTACGAGGAATTCATGGCGCAAATGGAGACAGAGGCAGCGACGATGGCGGCGTCCTCGGCTGAGAGGGCGACAGAGGAAGCGACTGCAAGAGCGGGGACGGACAGGGAACGAGCGCGGGCAGCGGGGGCAATGGAGGTGAGAAGGGCAAATCGGAGAAAAAGCCCGGAGGCGACGGCGAGGATGAGGGCGGCGGTGGCTAAAGCGGCGACGGAGAGGGAGCTAAGGGCAAGGGAGGCCGCGGCGAGGAGGGACGGGTTGACAGAGACGGCAAGGGGAGCGACGGGGACGGCAACGGCGGAGGTGACGGCGAAGGGGGCGGAGGTGCCGGGGACGAGGAGGGGGACGACGACGACGGCGGCGGCGGCGAAGGCGACGAGGGCGACGACATCAGAGGCGGACGCGGCGGAGGCGATGACAACGGCGGCGGAGGTAGGGAGGGGCATCGACAACGGGAGTGCGAACAACGACGATAGAGGAAGCACAGACACGCATGGCGCCGCCGGGGACGACGACGAACAGGCGCACGGTAACGACGGCGACGCCAAGGGGAACGGCGACGCCAAGGGGAACGGAGGCGACGCAAACGATACAGGGGCGGCGCAGCGCGCGACCGAGGACGGTGGCTCGACAAGGGGCATCAAAAAGCGCGGGCAACGAGGCGGGAAATCGGAGTACAAAGCCCACAAAGCCGGACAACGCAAGCGGAACGACAAATACGGAGACAAGACGACATGAACTACCGGGGGACTGGTAGCGCTTGCGCAGCCAGGCTGATCCCAACGTGCTCCTTACTGAGGCGGCCGACGACTCGATACTACCGGGGGACTGGTAGCGCTTGCGCAGCCAGGCTGATCCCAACGTGCTCCACTACGAGAAATACGCGACGCCAACCGACCCTTAGTTTTAAAAAGAATTGCTCGCAGGTTTTCCTCCCCACCTCTCAAAACATTTCAAGGCATGGACGGGCCGCGCCTAGCAATAGGTTCCCAGAGCCGAAACGTAACCGGGTAACCGGGGGGTACTCCGTAGTCCGGGGAGAGCAGAGACTGCAGTGTGACGGCTGTCGGGAGTCTGTGTACGCTCAACAGCCAACCCGTGTTGACTAGCCTCGCGGCCAGACGCGCGGCGCACCGGCGCCGTCCACATCCGCAATGAGCGCCGTGATGGGCGTCAGATCCGCAGTGAGAGCGCCGTGGTGGGCGTCAGGTCCGCAGTGAGCGCCGTGGTGGGCGTCAGGTCCGCAGTGAGCGCCGTGGCGGCATCTTCAAACGCGCGGAGCGATGCGACCGCAAGCTCGGGCTGTGCAACGGCTTTGAGTAATGAGAGAGCGACGCGCGCGGTCTGCGTCTCGCCGGGCATCGTGAGCATCGGCGTACCCGCCCACAGAGCGTCAGTGCCACTCGTGTGCGCGTTGCAGAGCGCCGAGTCGAGCATCAGGTCGCAGTGCTGTGCGCGGCGTAGGTGCGCCACGTGGCGTACTGTGGGCAGGCCGATGAGCGCGGCGCGCGGCGGCGGCGAGGCATGCGCATGCGCCTCGCGTCTCAGGTGAGCCTCGCCCGCCGCGGGGAAGCGGAGCAGCCAGAGGCGCGTGCACGGCGCCCGTGCCGCCGCGCGCGAGAGCGCATTGAGCCATGCGAAGTAGAGTGAGGGGTCCAATTTAGGCAGCTGGTTGAGCGAGCAGAGCAGTACGCAGTGGGGGGGGAGACTGTCCGCCGAGGGCGGCACGCGACTCCGCAGCAGCTCCGCGTGCGACGCCGCGTAGTCGTTGAGGTAGTACGTGTGGGGAAGCAGCACTAGGCGCTCGGTGAAGCCTAATTTGGCTAGATGCACGGGCACGGCGGCGGTGTCGACATAAGTGTACTGGATCGCGCCCGGGGCTCCGCATGGGCCCGGATAGCCCATGTATGCCGCCCGCACAGGCGCGGCTGCGAGCCCAAAGAGACCGAACCGTACCTGCGATCAGATGCAATCAGATGCAATCAGATGCAATCAGAGGCAATCAGAGGCAATCAGAGGCAATCAGAGGCAATCAGCGAGCCCAAAGAGACCGAACCGTACCTGCCACCAGATGCAATCAGATGCGATCAGATGCAATCAGATCACAGATGCGATCAGCGGCCATCAGAGGCAATCAGCGCGCCGGCGTGGCTGTATACGCCCAACGCGCAACTCGTTTTGTGTCGGCCGCTGCATTCTAAGGTTGCCCGTTGAGGTTGATGGCGAGGTGGAGGCAATCAGAGGCAATCAGAGGCAGTCAGAGGCAGTCAGAGGCCATCACCGTCTCGGACGCGGCATTCCAATGGTGCCCGTTGAGGTTGATGGCGAGGTGGAGGCAATCAGAGGCAATCAGAGGCAGTCAGAGGCAGTCAGAGGCAGTCAGAGGCCATCACCGTCTCGGACGCGGCATTCCAATGGTGCCCGTTGAGGTTGATGGCGAGGTGGAGGCCTTCGCGAGTCATAGCTTCAATGGCGGCACTGGTAGGCAAGGAGCGAATGCGTGTGAACGAGTCGACTGCGCGGCGAGTCTCGTTAAGGATGGCCGAGCCGTCGTCATCGGACTCGGCGAAGAGGACCACACGCAGGCGTGATCGGTCGTAGCGCTGGAAAAGCGAGCGCGTGAGCCGGAGCAGATTGTGATCTCGAAAGTACGACGAGACGAACCCGATCACAAGGCGTGTGAGACGGCCGGTGGCTCCGGTCGGTGCTGACGAAACTTCGGTCGGCGCTGACGAAACTTCGGTCGGCGCTGACGAAACTTCGGTCGGCGCTGTGCCCGCGGCGGCGACGGCGGCGGCGGCCGTCGAGGGTGCCCGTCGGGGGCGAGGCTGGGTGGGTGCTCGACTCGGCGCCTCCTGCAAGCCCAGCTTGGCAGCTGTGGCCGCGCGCGACACCGCCAGCAGCTCCGCGGAGGTGAGAGGCGAAGTGAGCGCCCCGACGGGATCAACATTGAGGGTGGGGAGCACCTCAGGGTTGCGAATCGCCGAGCGCAGGAAGGCATTGTATGCGTCCCATGCTCGCCAGTAGGCCATGCTCTTCGCAGCGCGCCCATACAGGTAGCGCGCCTGGTGCAAGCTCGGGATGCCAACGGCAGCGGATGCACGCGTGTGCTGCTCATCGTCCATCTTTGGGTCCGGGTGTCGAGCACGTAACAGACGATACGCAGTCTCGTACGCATCCATAGCCTCGGCTCGACGCTCCGCGTAGTCCTGCAAAGAGCCCGCCAGAGGGTCAGATCACATCGGACGTCATGATCGAGGCCATCAGAGGCCATCAGAGGCCATCAGAGGCCATCGGAGACAATCAAAGGCCATCAGAGGCCATCAGAGGGTAGGAGGAGCACTTACATGCACGATGCCCACGTCAAGAGCGATCTGTGCCTCACTCGGAGACAGCACTCGCGCCGATCGCAGCCAGTGCAATGCCTCCCCCAGCCTTCCTCTCTCGCGCAGCACGAGCGCTGCGCCCCGGCGAGCCTCGTGACCCAACGGCGCAAGGTGCGAGGCCGTACGGTAGGCCTCAAGGGCGCGGTCCGCGTCCCCGAGTGCCTTCCGCGCTGCACCCAAATTTTGGTATGACTCGGCGAAGCCAGGCGCGACGCCGACAGCGACTTCAAAGGCGCTGGCCGCCTCAGCAAAGCGCCGTGCGC
>Ga0210244_102225_pt1 | contig 12851 bp, 14 predicted proteins | sample ChrtobMetaP3_0mM_FD_155473 | JGI IMG/M metagenome (GOLD analysis project Ga0210244, IMG submission 155473) | Chrysochromulina tobin associated microbial communities from unialgal haptophyte culture, Seattle, Washington, United States - P3_0mM | ecosystem: Host-associated > Algae > Haptophytes >...
CTGCTGCTGCTGCTGCTGCTGCTGCTCCTGCTGCTGCTGCTGCTGCTGCTGCTGCTGCTGCTGCTGCTGCTGCTGCTGCTGCTGCTGCTGCTGCTGCTGGAGGAGGTGGAGCTGGTGAAGGTGATGGAGCTGCTGGATCTGCTGCAGCGTCTGAAAGGAATTGGGATGCTGCGCCGAGGCAGCCGAGGGCGCCATGGCGGCCGACGCATGTGCTGACGCCACGTGCGGTGCCGCGGCCGATGGTGCCGCCGATGGCGCCGCCGGAGGCAGCTGCGGCAGCAGCTGCTGCGCTTGCTTCTGGAAGGCAAGCTGCTGTTCGGCGAGGGCTCGAAGGTAGGCAGCTTGGAAGGCGGCGATTTGGGCCGGTGTGAGCCCAGCGATGCCAGGGGCGGCAGCGGGGTCCGGCGCCGGCGCGGGAGCTCCTGCGCTGGCCGGCGGGTGCATGCCGGTGGGCGCCATGTCGGGCGCCATGCCGGGCGCCATATGCATGCCGCCGCTTACCAAGGGCGACGGCGGCGCACCAACGCCGGCGGGCCCCGTCGGCTGCGGCGGCGGCGGTGCAGAGACGGAGGCAGGTGCACCCTCGGAGGGGGGAGCGTCCTGTCGGAAGGGGCACCCACCACCGGTGACGAGCGGTGGCATCGTCGTCATCGGCAGCGGAGCACCGGTACCAAAGCTGGCCGCACGCCCTGCGCGGCCGTTGGCGTCGGACACCAGATCCTGCGAACGGATTTCGGGCGCGTGCGCCACGATGGGTGAGCACTGGCAGGCAAGAGGGGTAAAGGGCGCTCCGGCGGCGCGTGCGATCCAGAGGGTGGGCGCAGAAAGGGGGTGCCGCCCCTTAGGCGGCGGCGGCGGCCAAAAAAGGCATCGGTGATGGCCGTCGCACTCGCCGCAGGCGCCGCGGCGCACCGGCGAACTGGCGTGCGCCTTCGACTTGTCGAGCCGCGCGCCGACCGTCTTGACGCGGCGCAGCTTGCTGAACGCGCGCAGCTCGTCCGTCTTAGCGTGGTGGTTCAGGTCGAGCACGTCTGCGTGTGGAACGGTGCCAGCCGCCTGACGCCAATCCCGGTACTTGTGGCGCAGCTCGTTGACAGATTGGGCCTCCAGGGGGGTGGGAGGCGCGAAGAAGAGGTCCGCCAGCGCACCCGCCGCCGAAGCGCGGTCCGCTTTGTCTACCATCACAGACGTATTCTTACTCAGCCTCCGGCTGTCGTTCTTTGTGTGTCGTCAAAAATCTCAAAAACTGCTCGATACGGCGCGTTCGATCTCGATTCCAAATGTGTACACGACGTGCGACTGCGCATACGGATTGATCGAGATCATGGACAAGAGCGGGCGTTCGAAAAAACGTTGAAATGGGCGAATGTAACGGAATCGGAAGCGGGACGTTCCAATGCCTGCCTCGCGGGTGCACTACTGGCAGCCGTCTCGGGACGTGACTGCCTTTGCCCGCTTCGAGAACGCGCGCCAGCTGCTACCTGGGGTCTCCACCGCGCGACCCTCGTGGGACCAGAGCCGGGCGCGCGCTGGCATTCCTTTGGTGCCTCGGCTGCCTCGCGTTGCCGGTGGTGCAGGCGCGCCTCCGGTCCGCGCCGGCGCGCCCCCGGCAGGACGTGAGGGGCGCTCGGCCGTGCGGCTGCCCAAGCTAGGACATCCCGTTCAGTCCGTTGCCGAGTTTGTCGACGACCCCAATGGCGAGGCCTCACTGAAGCAGCTGCATGCACAGATGCGCGCCATGGCCGAGGAGCACGAGCGCCAGATGAAGGAGCTGCACGCGGGCATGCAGCATGAGCTCATGGCGCTCCGCAATGCATTCTCCCTCTCGGCGCAGCCGAGCCGGGTGCCGCCGCTGTCGGGCGACGCGTCGGGCGCTCTTGCACAGGCTCACGCCGCGCTCAGTCTCAAGGAAGCCGAGAACGAGGCGCTCCGGCGCCGGCTGAGCTATTTCGAACGCGAGGCCGAGATGGCTGAGGAGGAGCGCGCAGCCGCTGCGGGCTCCGCCGCCCTCTCGGCCGGTATCCAGCACGACCAGGTTGTCATGCTGCAGGCGCACGCGCGCGGGCGCGCGGCGCGAGTGGGCGCAGCGAGCGGCGCGCGCGCGCAGCATCGGATGCTGCCGGAAGCTCCGATGAACCAAGCTCATCAAGCTCACCAAGCAAAGCAAGCGTGGGAGGCGGCGGCACATGAGGCTGAGGAGGCGGCCGCGGCAAGTCGTATGCAGGCGCACGCGCGTGGCCGTCGGGCTCGTGCCGAGCATCGTTTTGAGCGCCGTACGGAGCGCCCGTATCATGCGGAGCCGGCCGAGGCAATCGCCGCGCCGAGCGGCAGCCTTGGGGCGCGCCGCAAGGCCACCCTCGCCGGCATCGACCTCCTTGAGGGTATCGACGACGGTCCGATCGAGGATCTCGCCGACTGGTCGGCTGAGGTAGCGGCAGCTACCTGCATGCAGGCCGTACACAGGGGGCATTCGGAGCGACAGCGGCGGCAGAAGGAGCGCGAGCGCCTTGCGCGGGAGAAGCACTCACTGCGAGCTCGCAGCTCACAACGTGGCGACGAAGACGACGAGCAAGCCCACGTCGCTGCTGCCACACGCGTGCAGGCCATACACAGGGGGCACTCGCAGCGCCAACGGCTCGCCACGCAGCGCGTCTCGCCGATGGCGAGCTTCGATGGCTATAGCCAACAGTCTGCTAGCTTCGACGACTTTAACGAGCAGGCCCACGTCGCTGCTGCCACACGCGTGCAGGCCATACACAGGGGGCACTCGCAGCGCCAACGGCTCGCCACGCAGCGCGGCCCGCCGATGGCGAGCTTCGACGATCATGATGAAGACGAACCGTTTGACTCGCCGATGGACGAGCCCACTGTCTACGAGTACGACGCCGAGGCAGCGGCGGCCACGAAGCTGCAGGCTATCCAACGGGGGCACACCGGACGCACCAAGGTCGCAGCCAGGCGCGCCGATGCGAACGCGAGTCGCCTGACGCCACCTGACGCGTTCGCATAGGATGACACGGCATCAGCCGTCACTTCGGCCACAGTCAGTCATATCGCATATTGCATATCGCACGCGTCACCCGTGCCGAAATAGAATCCGCACAAACGAAAATACATAGTTTGTTCGACGCGTCTTGGTCTTCGCTTTATTTGGATCGCGGATCAGCTTCTTCACGTAACAAAAACCCGGGGCGCGGGGGGCGGGGTTCCGTTCATTGTGCCCTCCCCCAGCGTCAGCGCAAAAGGTCCCTCACCTCCACGTCAAGACCTGGCATGACCGAATAACCAAACGCAGCACCAGGAGGCAGCTTGGCCAATTGTTGAATCATCTGCTCCTTGCGGACAGCCGATCGTGGCGACAAGTCTGGCCATTTTCTGGCAGCAGCGGCCGTGGAGATGGCGAGCTGGCTGTTTCCTTTCAGCAACTCGTCGGTGCTTTGGCGCATCGATGGTGCTTTGGCGAGAGATTCCTTGCACTGCCCGTCATCCACGGCATCCTCGGTTGGCTTGGAAGCAAGGGCTGCGGCGAGCCTCCTGGCTTCCAGCTTGGCCTCAATTGCGGCGGCTTGCTCCTCAGCAACAGCAAGGACGGCGGCAGCTGCAGCAGCCTCGTAGGCATTGGACAATGAGGCGCTGTCGAGGATTGGGACCTCGCGGCGGCGAGTCCGTGGCGCTACAGGCGGATCTGATCGCCGCATGGGCGATTGCCAAGGTTTTGCAGGCGAGTGACTCGTCTTTCGATCAGGGCGGCGCTTCGTCGCCTGGTCTGCTGGTTGTTGCTGCCTGACTTCGTCGATACGTGGCAGTTTCCCAAATGAGACTACCGATGAAGTTTTCTCCACGAGCCTGTAGTTGATGGAGTTGAGAATGGATCCACCGAGCGTGCGCTTGACGGAGATCGGAGCGGATGCAGAGGAGGTGAGCGAGGAGGGCAACACGTGGTGCCGCGGCTCGCGCGCTAGCCCAGCAACAGCCAACGAGCCGTAGGCGCTCAAAAGTCGATTCTCTCTCGCCTGCCGGACGGCGGCGATCGCCTCTGCGTGCCGTCTGGATGCCTTCGACGCCGCTTGGACTACAGCCTCCTCAGCTGCTCTAGCCGCCGCTGCCTTGGTCGAGGTGTTGAGCTTCGGGACACTAGGCCGTGGGGCCTGCGTCACCTCCGTTGCCTCTGAGACCTCGCCATCGTCAGGTTGTCTATCTGGGCTGGTCGCGACCGGGTCTATCGAAGCCGAAGCCACGGCGTCGTCTTGAGGGCGAGCGTCGAACTGCTGCTCTTGCGCCGCCTCGCTCTCAGCAACGACACCCGCCGCAAGACGTGCACGATGTCCTGGCACATGTGAGCGCCCTCGCTGACGCGGACGTCGTACGCCAACTGGAGAGGCATAGGTCGGCTCAGCAGCGGGCACTCGAGACTTGGATGGGCTAGGATGATCAAGCCGAATCTCTTCGACATTGGCCTGCACGATGGATCGCCACAATGATGCATCTGGCAAAGACGCCAAGCGTTGTATGGTCTCCTCCTTGAGAACGGCCGAGCGCGGCGACAGTGTTGGCCACTTGTTTACCGCGGTCACGCGCGACACAATAATAACATTGTCCTCGGATGCTGGGCTCTTGTCAATCATCATGGCCGCTGCGGCCACATCAGCGAATCGTCTCTTGTGTCGGAGGCTGTCTCCCTCACTCACATCGGCGGCGGAGGCTGTCTCATCGACGGAGAGGCTGATCCGCGCGCGCGCAGCCTTCCATCGAATGCTCGGTGTGCTCGACGAGCTGGGGAGCACCCTCTGCCGTTGTGGTTCGAGCTCTAAATCGGCGACCCGCTGCAAATTGGGTAAACGTGGGAGGAGTGGGAGGAAAGTGGGCTCGTCGGCCATGTTTGTGGTCGATGAAACCGTCGCGCCGTAAAAGGCGCGAGGTGTGCAATGCCTCTCATCACGTGGTCTACGGTACCTATTGTCGCATAGCCGTTGCAGGCGTATCGAGGGAAAGCGTCACGTCCTGAAACGGTTACCGGTACTGAACGTGCATACTCTCGTCAGTCTTGGTCTTGCGTGTTGCAAGAGTTCGAAAGTAGCTCCTCAGATCCCCCACAGGCGATCGAGAGGGAAGAAGTGGGCGATGACCGCTTGCACTAGCTTTTCCGACACAACCCAAAGAAGGGTATCACAACAGTGTGACCATACATGGTATGGCAGTCTAACCAAACATGGTAAGACAGTATGCATGCATCTACTAAGAGATGTACCGACCCCTCCCCTGACCTAAGCCCACACCGGCCCTACTCATAGGGGAGGTCTTGCTGGACCTCAGTCGAGATCAAGTGAGTTTCCCCACTTGTCTCGCGACATTGCGGACTTGCTTCGATGCGGCTGCCTCTGAATTTCCCGGACTTCTCCCTCCCAGGGCAGCAGACGCCACAGCTCAGCGTCGGCGAGGGCATGCGCGTAGCGCAGTTGGGCTTCGGAACCTGGTCGTGGGGCAACAAGCTGCTGTGGGGCTACGACGAGGCGAATGATGCAAAGCTGCAGGAGGCGTTCGACACCGTGTTCAAGCAAAGTACACCATTCGATGGACGGCGATTCTTCTTCGATACGGGCGACTCGTACGGCACCGGCAAGCTCGAGGGTCGAGCGGAGCAGCTCCTGGGCACTTTCCGGCGCGAGATAGCAAAGCCGGAGCGGTGTGTCATCGGCACCAAGCTTGCCATCTACCCTACGAGGCTGACGGGCGCTTCGTTTGAGGACGCTTGCCGCTCGTCGCTTCAGCGCATGGGCCGTGAGCAGATCGAGCTTGTCCAGGCCCATTGGAGCGCACAGAACTTTCAGCCCTGGCAGGAGCCAGCCGTGTGGGATGGGCTCGCACGATGCCACGAGGCAGGGCTTGCGAGGGCGGTGGGCACATCCAACTACGGCCCGAAGCAGCTCGTAAAGGCGAACACGTACTGGCGTGAGCGCGGCGTGCCTCATACGGTGAACCAGGTGCTCACCACGGCGTTCTCCAGCCGCCACAAAAGGCCTTGCATGCATGTGCTCACCACGGCGCGTGCCTCCCTTGCGCAGGTGCAGCTCTCGCTGCTCTCTCAGCTGCCGCTCGAGAGCGGCCAGATCGAGAGCTGCCGCGAGCTCGGCGTGACGCCGATCGGGTATTCGCCGCTCGCACTCGGGGTGCTCTCTGGCAAGTACGACGAGGGCACGCTGCCCGAGGGGCCGCGCGGACTGATCTTCAAGGCACTGCTCCCGAGCTGCAGACCGTTGCTCGGCACGCTGCGCGAGATCGCCCAGGCGCGCGGCGTGAGTATGTCTGCCGTGGCCATCAACTGGTGCATGGGCAAGGGCTGCCTCGTCATCGTTGGGATGAAATCTCCCGAGCAGGTGGCCGACAACCTCGCGGCTCTCACGTTTACATTGGGCACAGCCGAAGTCGATGAGCTCGAGCGCGCCGCTGCCAAGGCCAAGAAGGCGACGCAGAACATCTTCCAGACGGTGTGAGCATCAGCATGGTGCATGCGATTGGCGGTGCGGCCGGGTTACGCCTACAGCTGTGTGGATTCCAATACACGGAGAACGCATCTCGAGGGCGGGGCGGCTTCGTCACTTCCGAAACGCACGGCATGTGCATGGTGTGTACTCACTCTACGTTTTAGCATGACGTGAGAGCGCGGTCGGCAGGACGGCACGAACGACGCACGATTGCCGTGCGACCAGATCTAAGTGAACAGGGCGAGCACAGATCGGATTCCGAATGCGCTTTTATTATAATTGTATTATTGCCCGAGCGGATTCGCGCCGCATTCGAATTTCGATCGTCCATGTGATTCGATTCCCGCACCATGGCCGTGGCGGATCGCGACGGTTTGGTTTCATCGCGTGGACGGAGCAGGACGGCACGGGATACTTTACTCTCGCTTACGGCATGCATGAGTGGAAACTGCGACTCAGACTCACCACCCAGCCACAAAATAGTTTCGAAAGCAGTAGCCGCGCACGAGCCACGTGCTGTCGGTCGCGTGGCTAAAGACCGGGTCGAGCACCCTTGCTGCGCCGTCGTCCTCGTCGAGGGGCGGACCGATCCACGTGGCATGGCGCGCCGCCATCACGCCGACGGCCCTGGGCGCCATGTCGGTCACCCATCCGGTATCGACCGAGTTCATGAGCACCCGGTACTGGGCATAGAAGCTCGCAGCCGACGTGAACGTGAGCATATTAAGTGCCGCCTTGCCCATGTTCGTGTGCGGATGCGCGTGCGACTTCTTGCCCACACTAAACTTGCCTTCCACTGCCGTGACGTTGACCACGTGGCTGCACGGCTCGTCGTCGGACGCGGGGCGGAGGATGGGTGCGAGCCTCGTGCACAAGATGAAGGGGGCGGCTGCGTTGGCCGCGAGCGTCTGGAGCATCTCAATGGTGCCCACCTGCCAAATTAGGGAGGATCGGGCGCATGCACTCGCAGTTGGATGCACTCGGTCAATCCAAGTTAGGGTTCTAGTGGGGTGCATGCATGCACTCTGGCGCACGCACCTCGCCCAGCCGACGAGACCACGAATTAATGCCAGACAGGTCGAGAGGCTGCCGTGACTCATCGAGCACACCGGCGGGGAAGTCTGCGAGCGCCACTTGCATCGCAGAGTCCGCCAAGGCGACCTCACCAAGCCCGGCCGTGCTCACCAGCGGTGCCGACGCGCCCAAGAGCGCGCTCGCGTCGTCGTGAGCACACGCGTCGTCGTGAGCGCATGCGTCGTCGTGAGCTCTCGCGTCGTCGTGAGCACTCGCAGTCGCTCCGCCGGGACCGCCAGCGCCATCGTGTGCAGTGGTCGTGGAGGCGAGGGCTGGCGGCGGTTGTGCCAGTGGCGGCGGCGGTAGTGCCAGTGGCGGTAGTGGATGCGGCAGCGCAGCGGCGGGGTGTGCACAGAGTTCAGGTGCATGCTTCCCTCCCGTGCACGTCTTGAGGCACGTGGGCGCACGCAGCACGGCGGCCGCGGCGGGCGGCAGGAGCCGTTGAGCTCGATCCTCGAGCTCAGCCATGCGCAGCTGCCAGCCTACGGGGCGCGTGAGTGTCTGCGCCGCGTTGTTGACCAAGCAGTGCAGCCGCGGGTACGACAAGAGCACCGCCGCACAAAAGCGCTCGACGAGTACAATGTCCGAGAGCTCGAGGGGGCCCACCTGTGGGGAAAGGGCGCCGTGGTGAGCACATGCATGCCATGCTGGGGGTCGGGCGCCGTGGTGAGCATTTGCATGCGGGGGTCGGGCGCCGTGGCAAAGGTCCGAGATCTCTCGAGGGGACCGACCACCCGCAGCCGCTCCGCCCAGGTCCCAAAGTCGGCCTCGCGGGAGTACCGAAGCGCCGCGTCGGCGGGGAAGCGCGTCGTCGTGAGCACGGTCGCACCCGCGCGCAGCAGCTTGAGAACCGTCGCGTAACTGACACGAGGGAGGCGATCAGAGGCAATCAGAGGTCATCAGCGCTTGAGAACCGTCGCGTAACTGACACGAGGGAGGCGATCAGAGGCAATCAGAGGTCATCAGCGCTTGAGAACCGTCGCGTAACTGACACGAGGGAGGCGATCAGAGGCAATCAGAGGTCATCAGCGTGCAATTTGATGGCACTCATCTGGCAAGCAGAGGCCCATCATCTGGCAATCATCTGGCAAGCAGAGGTCCATTAGCTCCCCCTGTACCCGATGCGCACGCGTCCCCCCGTGACCAGCGCCACGTGCCCCCTCAAGTCCGCAGTCTGCTGTCGCTTCGTCCAGTTCAGCTCGGCGCATCGAAGGCAGAGCTGGTGATAAAAGTCGTGGCGCGCTTGGTGCGTGCAGTCGCCACGGCACACGTTGCAGATCCTGCGGAAGTCGCCCGGTGGCGGCAGGCGCGACGTCCCGCCGACGCTCCCATCGAACGGCTCGTCGAGCGACCGGCCGAGTAAATCGGTGCTCCATCCACCACGCCCGACGCTGAACGAGATGGTGACGGCGCCTTGGACTCGCGGGTCCACGCGAACGCGCACGCGCACACGCACCATCGAGCTCGCGGAGATGTCATCGCCTGCCGGCTCCGACACATCAGTGATGCGAGGCTGCTCGTGAGTCAAGGCGGCACACTCCTGCTTGATCTGCTCGAGCGTGGCCTTGCGCGCGGAGTTCAGACCGCAATCGTTGGCGTCGATGCGTTCACGCCGGTGCTGACCGCGAATGAGCGCTTCAAGCCGCCGCAGCTCCTTGAGCGTCTCCTTGTGCTTGGTCGTCTCCGCGAGGAACTCCTTCACGTCCTTGTTCTCAAACGCCTCCTTGACGCACGCTCGTTTGACCAGCGCGATCGCAGCTGCTCTCAGCTCTGCGAATTGCGGTTCCTCGATGCTTGATGGCGACAGCCTCCGCAGCACCGACGTGGCGGCGGCGACCTCCGCAGACGTCGGAGATACGTCCATTCCGCGCGTTCACACCTCACGCGCGTGCCCGGTGCGTGGCTAACACGACCTCGGCGGACTTTGCCACACGACGGAACACCGTTTCCACAGTTTTCCTCGCCATGTTGTCGCATGCATGCTCGACGCAACCAAAAGGGACAACTTCGAAAGTTCAGTTTTGGTGGGGCCCAATGACTTTTTGGAGTCTTGCTCTCGCGAGAAAGGGCCTTGCGACGGAGCAACGCACGCGAGCGACGTGGGCATGGCGCCCAAAGAACACGCAGGCGATGAGAAGGAGAAGAAGCATGTCAATCCCAAGGAGCAAGCGTTGCTGGCGGATGCGGCACGACGGGAACTTGCTGCGCTCACGATGATTGAGGCTGCGATCGTCACGTGGCTAGCAGCGGATGCGGGCAGGAACCTCAAGATCAAAGCCGAGGCGGAAGTTGCAGAGGCGAAACTCAAGGTGGAAAAGGAGGAGACACAGACCAGATCTGCCATCGCCCTTGAGAAGATAGCGACCGCAGCAGCGGATGAGAGCCGCGAAAAGGTTGTGAGCTCGAAAGCGGCCGCCATCGCCGCACAGGAATATGCGTACGAAATCGCGCACTCGACAGACGAGGCGGCTGCGCTGTTACAGGAGGCCAAGGCCGACATCAAGAAGTCCATGCTGGAAGTGACGATCGCCGAGAAGGCGCTTGCGAATGCGGTGGAGAGGCTTCGTGCTTCCTCAACGGACTTCAAGTGGGCGAAACGGGAGTATGAGAGGGCGGAAGGGCTGGCGGCGGATTCCAAGTTGGCCGAGAGCGCTGCCGCGGGTGCGCGCGCAGCGCCGCTGCTTCGGCTCTCCCTTTCGGGCGGGGCGGGTCGCGGGTGAAGGGGGGGGGAGCGCGACGAAGCGCATCCCCCCTACCCCCAACATCCCCCCGCCGTCCCCGGTGCCCCACCTGATCTCTCGCTTGCCTATCGCTTGCCGCTCTCTCCGCGTCGTAGCCAACCCATCTATTGATTCTTAAGAGCCGTCTTAAGCGCCGTCGCATGCGGGCCGCGAGGTGCCTTGTTTCCACGCGTGCTTCCACCCACCCTCCCTTGGCGGCCCCCTTTCCCCTTGGCGCAGACAACGTAGACAAGTCGGAGAAGTTGGCTGAGTTCTTACGTCTGGAAGCGATCGCCAAGGCGGACGCCTTCCAAGGACCGCGGCTCGAGCTTGAAAGGGTTGCGGAAGAGCTCGAGGCCAAATACGAGGCCCTTAGGGAATGGAAAGGGTCGGGAACCGTTTGGGAGACGTGAGTTGCGGCTGATTGCCACTGATTGCATATGTTTGCATATGATTGGCTCTGATGGCCCCCGCGAAACGTGAGCTGCGGCCATGCACGCTCGCATGCACAGCTGCGCCGCATGCCCGCCTGTAGCCCGCGCGCACGCCGGCGCCTCCGCTCGCGTATCGGTTGTCATCGAGTGCGCCCCAGGATCGCGTGCCCACTTCGACGCGGGCCTGAGTGTGCGGGTAAAGTGCGAGTCTGACGCTCCCTCGTCCCCCCCCTCCCCGTCTCACAAATACGGTGCAGCCGAGCCGAGGAGGACGTCAAGATGAAGGAGCTCGAGCACCGCGCGCTGCAAGCGAAGGTGACCAAGAACACGCATGCCGAGACGGTGGCGAGGAAGGGGGCCGAAGACGCCTTCAAAAAGATTGAGCAGAACAAGGAGACTGCGAAACGAAAGAGCGAGGCACGGGAGGCAGCGGAGAAAACGTTGAGTGAGACGCGCCAGGTCTTCGAGGCGGCGCAGCTCTCATCCCTCGAGATACAGCAGCAGAACGACGAGGCCGAGAAGGGGCTGATCGCCGCGAAGGCGAATCAAGAGGCCATGACCAAGAATCTCGAGCACGCCGAGTTCGCTGCGTCCACGAAGGCAGTACGCAAGGCTCAGGCGGATGCGGACGCGGCGCAGGTGGCGGAGCTCACTGAGGAGAAGAGGCTCACCACACTCGTGGCGCGTGCCTTGCAAATGACGGAAGCGGTGACGCGCGCGATCGCCGACCGCGACGCGGCCATTGCCAAGCACCAGGCAAAGGAGGTGGCCCTAGAGAAGGCGGCCGAGAAGATCCGCGAGGCTGAGGCGCGCCTGATGCAGGCTGACACGCTTGTGGCGGAGCTCGAGCACGTGGTGCTCGAGATTGGGATCGCAAAATTCGCATCCAAGGTGCGAGCTGATTGCCACCGATTGCATGCTGACTGCCCCCCGATTGCATGCTAATTGGGTACTAATTGGGATCGCCAAATTCGCATCCAAGGACGTGCACATAGCACCAGAGGAGGCGATGTCGAATGCGGAGGGCGCGAGACGACCCCGGCGCACCGCCGCGCTTCGCGACATCAGGATGATTGCGAGCCGTGGCGCGCATGAGCTGAGCGTCGTGGATAAGTGGTGGCTCTTCCGGGGCTGGGTGGCCGAGGGCAACCACAGCGAGGACATGATGTGGAACGTTCGGAAGCTCTTCTACTCCGCCGACGGCAAGGAGCTTGTAAGGTGCGAGTCTTGCGCCCTCCCTGCTGCTCAGGCGATCGCGGCGCATCCAGCCTCCATATCGGCGCGAAGCAGCGCGTCGTGAGAATCTCTCTCCCCCTCTTCTCTCTCTTCTCTCTCTTCTCTCTCTTCTCTCTCTTCTCTCTCTTCTCTCTCGCTTTCTCTCTCTCTCTCTCTCTCTCTCTCTCTCTCTCTCTCTCTCTCTCTCTCTCTCTCTCTCCAACTCTTTCTGACTCTCTCTCTCTTGCTCTCAATTTGCTCTCTGCTCTCTGCCTCACGACTGCCCTCTCCCGCGCCCCTCCTCGCCATGCGTCGCTAACGCGTCGCAGCTACGAGATCATGGTGGAGGACATCGTGGGGCACTCGTTCGATCGGCGTCAGGGACCTGCGGGTGCGAAGCACTGCAAGATCTCGGGAGATGGCCTCACGCAGGCGTCGGTGGGGCAGCTCGCGAGCTTCCAAATCATTGCATGCAACGACAAGGGCATCCGGTACGACGACGGCGGCGATCCTTTCTATGTTCAGATCCGGGCGGCGGGGCATGGGACGCGTGTACGCGCCCGTGTGGTGGACCACAACAACGGCTCGTATACAATGAGCTACAAGCCCACATCCTCGGGTAAGCTACTCATCTCCGTCTCCATTGGTGGCGAGCCCATCCCCGGCTCGCCGTACTCGGTCGTCGTCGTGGATACGACACCCACGGCGCCCCAGTGCCTCTTGAGCGGTGACGCACTCACGAGTGTGGTCGCTCATCGGAATGAGAGCTTCTTTGTGAGCTTCCGCGACGCACTCGGTCAGGTTGCACATGCATGCGAGCTGGACGTGTGGGTCCAGCCCCTATTCGACCCCCTCGACTCCCCGTCGAGCAACAGCCCGGTCGCCACGCCGCCGCCGCCGCCCCCCGAGCCTCCCCCCCCGCCCCC
>Ga0210244_102226_pt1 | contig 12839 bp, 9 predicted proteins | sample ChrtobMetaP3_0mM_FD_155473 | JGI IMG/M metagenome (GOLD analysis project Ga0210244, IMG submission 155473) | Chrysochromulina tobin associated microbial communities from unialgal haptophyte culture, Seattle, Washington, United States - P3_0mM | ecosystem: Host-associated > Algae > Haptophytes >...
GGACCAGCCGTGTACGCGGCAGCACGAGCGTGCGCTTGAGCCTGGCCGCAAGATCGAGGTAGAACATGAGCGCACGCCGCTGCTTGTTCACCTGCTCGTGATGTATGACGTCGTATAGCAGGAAGCGCTCGACGACGGCGCCGAGCGTCGCGAAGCCGAGAAGAGCCATGGGAAACATGACTATGCGCGCCCTCTTGTGAATTCGAGTGTGCCAACTGTGAAGCGAGGGACCCCGGTCTCGCCCGGCGTTCACGAAAAGATGAGCCCATTTCAACGCGTTCGTTTTGTTGGCCATGTGAACGTGAACGTGAGCGCGTGCGAGTGGCCGACCTTTTCGCCATGTCAGGCGGCAATCCGCTGGAGACGGAGCTGAACACGTTTCGCACCATCCAGTCAGAAATTAGCAAGGTCCAGGGCAACATCTCGACCGCACAGACGCAGATCCTGGAGAATGAGCTTGTCCTCAAGGTGTGTGCTGCCGCTGAGCCGGCGCCTCAAGCCCTCTGCGCGCACGCTCACGCGTGCATTCGCCGCCGCGTTCAGGAGCTCGATATTTTGGAGGACGACGCGGGCGTCTTCAAGCTGATCGGGCCAGTGCTTGTGAAGCAGGAGCTGCTGGAGGTGAAAAACAACGTCTCCAAGCGCATTGAGTTTATCAAAAGCGACATGTGCGCCCCCGACTTGCAGCTCGCCCCCTTCTCACCGCTCCCGCTGATGCGCCCCCGCCCTGCACCGCCGTGTGTCTGCATTGCAGCAAGCGGCTCGAGGAGAGGATCAAGAACTATGAGAAGCAGGGGGAGCAGTGCAAGGCGAACGTCGCCAAGCTTCAGCAGCAAGCCCGAGGCCAGTGAACCAGGGATGGACGCTCACGCTCACAGCTCACCGCTCCGCTCACAGCCGGCAGTGGGCGACTCGTTGACGGTTCGCGAGCTCTGGCGAGCCTAGCGCGCAGCCTTTAGAAGTTTTCCGCGCGACGCCGGTGCAGTTTAATCGTTTGCCGCTTCCTCTTGCGGGTCTCTTGAGAAAAAAAAGGAGAACAAAAAAGCGCGTGACTTGCTGAAAAGACCTGTTGTGCTTTCAAGGATTGGTGGCTACATTGCCACGTAGAGAGGGCTCGAAGAGAGGGCATAGGAATTTCCTAGTGTCGTGAACGTGAAGTTGCAATGGGGAAGAACAAGCCGAAGACGGCTAACGCGGCCAACAATTCTTCCAGCAACTTTACGTTCCAGGCGGCCGGCATTGCTGGCGCATTAGTTGTGGTGGTGGCCATCGGAGCCTCCTACAAGTTCTCTTCTGCAGACGGGCTCAAAGCTACGGACTCAAAGGTGGTGCCAGACGCAACACCTCCGCGCGCATCCCTCGGCGAGATGCTTGCGTCGATCAGATCGCCGTGCGATTCGACGTCAGTGAACGCAAACACCGTCTTCGAGCACGCCAATGCGCGCAAAAGCAACGGTGCAATCATGATGGCGCTGGCGTGCTATCGGCGCACGTTGGAGCTCGCTCCCCAGCACCCAGGTGCGTACAACAACCTGGGCAACGCTCTGAAAAAGGTGCAGCCCGACACGCTGCGCTGCGGTGATGATCAGTGCACACAGAGGGACATCTTGGACGCGTCGGCCGAGTCGCTGCGCACAGTACTGCAACTCAACCCTCGGCACGCGAATGCATACGTCAACCTGGCCGCGCTGATGCGCGCCGATTACCGTTTTGAGGAGGCGATCGCGCTTGGGTACCAGGCCGTGAGCATCCAGCCGACGCACGTCACAGGGCTCGAAAACCTCGGCCGGGCGTTGCAGGCCTATTCGGCACCGGAGGGCGTGCCAACAGTAGAGGAGGTAAGGCGCGAGGGTTGGATACAGACACGCGACGGCGGCTGGCGCCATCGGCAGCGGCTCGAGGAAGCAGTGGATGTCTACCGCAAGGTGCTCAGGAATGAGGGGCCGCGCGCCTCGGCCGACACTTACCGCGGCCTTGGGTACAGCTATCTCTGGCTGGGGCGCGAGGCGGAGGGTCGCGAGATCTTACAGCGGGGCATCTCCGGGGGCGTATGGACGGTGCCTTTGCAGTACCCAGGCCAATACGACTCGCGGCTCGCGGCCGACCCGGTGCCGCCGCCCGAGCGGGCCGCATGCGTCACGCGTATCCTCGAGGCACACGGGGCTGCGATGGTCGCCGAAGCGCGCACGCTGCTCGCCAAGAGCGAAAGGAAGCGACTCGACGCGGGCGGTGCGTGGGGGGCTGGTCTGTTTGCGACCGAGCGGGAGGGGTTGCACTCTCCTGCTCAGGGCTTTTCGAACTTCGACGTCCTCGCCCATTGCAAGAACACGCCAGCGTGCGCCAACGATGACGCGCAGGGTGCGGCCGAGAGTGGCTGCCTGGCGCATGCCTTCTGCGTGATGCTGCGCGAGCTCGAGGAAACGACGATGGCAACGACACAGCTGGCGCGCATCTCGCGCCTGCAGGCCGGCGTCGTCATCTCGCCGCACACGGGGCTGCACAACTCGCGCTGGCGCGCTCACATCGGGCTGAAGCTGCCGGGCAAACATGCGGCGCAGCTGCGGGTGGGCGATACCATCTTCACGTGGCGCGAGGGTGAGGCATTCGTCTTCGATGACTCTTTCGAGCACGAGGTGACTTGGAACCCACCCGTCGAGACGATCGACCTCTCTGCGGAGGAGGCGCGCCTTGTGCTCATCGTGGACTTCCAGCATCCCGACGTAAATCCCGTCTGCCATTCCTAATCGTGATACCTAATCGGGAGCCGGGAGGTCAGCGAAAAGAATGTCAAAAGTCGGACGGACGCTCGTGCCCATGCTCGTGCCGCCCAACGGCAACGCCACGATCGAAGCCGGAGCGAGAATTCCCCACAAGCCGGAGCGAGAGTTCCCCACAAGCCGGAGCGAGAGTTCCCCACAGCGAGAGTTCCCCGGTGGGACACGGGGCGGCAGGCGCAGGGCACAGAGGCTTGCTACGCATCGGCGTCAACATCGGACGGGTAGTCCCCGTCGTACTCAATCTGCCTTGGCTCGATGTCTTGAAACCTGCTTGGCGTCCGGGTGCGGCCGCGGTGCGGCCGGGCTGCCGTGCTTGAGGCCGAGCTGCGCGGTTTGCCGGTGCATCGCAACGCGCTGCGTCCGTCGTGCACGCGGTGCCACACCAACCCCTTGCATGGCAATTGTTGCTGGACGTCAAGTTGGCGTCAAGTCCGAGGTCGGTGTATTTTTATAGCTCCGCCCCACCGTGATCCGTGATGAGTATGCAATGCGCGGGGCCGCGGCGTCCGGCGTAGGGCCGGTACAGACTCGACCGGATCTATACAGTCTTGACAGTGTAAATTCGAAACTTTTTGATCGATAAAACTAGGGCTTTTAAGACGCGCTTTGCGATTGCGTGTGCGAGCGCTGCTCCGATGCATCTCAGTGCGTTCTAGCAGTCATCGATGTCATCGCCCCTGCTCGTCCTTCTTGACGTCCCAAATCCAGAGTGTGAGCGCTCTGCGCTGGCCGACGCTCGCAAGCACCTCGTGCTCGACCTCCTGCGAGAAAAAGACGCACAGCCGACCAGGCACCGGGTCGATGTCGCGCTTACCGTCCTTGAGGAGGGCACGTAGTTGACCGCCGCGCTGAGGCTTCCAGTCGAGGTACAGGAGCACCGTGAGCAGGCGCGGGACATCGCGCCCGCCGTACGAGTCCATGTGCACGTGGTAAAGGGCACCTGGAGGGTACGAGGCGAGCAGGAAGACCTGCGGCACGCGCACCTGTGGGGAACAGCGGGCGCCGTGGTGAGCAGATGCATGCTGAGGGGCTACTGGTGGGGGGAGAGGCGCGTCGGCACGCGCACCTCGAGCCCGAGCGGCTTGCCCAACTCGGCGCCGAGGTTCCACATGCGCTGTACCGTTTGGAACAGTGCGGGAGACTCGGCCTTAAGCTGGCGCCGCCGGTGGGCGTCCCATAGCCCGAATTCGGTGGAGATCTCGCCCGGGTTGCACGACGACTTGTGCTCGCCGCGCAGTCGGCCCAAGGCTTCAAGCTTGAACGCCTCCGCCTGCGCCGCAAGGAGCACGTTCGCAGGCAGCACCCCATCGAGCACCACCAACCGGTCGTGGCGTAATGTCTCCACGTTGGCGGCGATCGTCGGCGCGTCTTCGCCGAAGAGCGACGCGAGCCCGGCCGTGAAGACGCGCTCGGGCGCCACGCACCGGTAGCGGCCGCCCGTTACGCCCGGTCCGAGGCGCGTGTGCTGCGCCCACCACGATGCGATGCCAGACTCCATCTTGCGTTTGGCGTGGTGCAGGAGCCCCACGTGTATGCCGCCGAGTAGCACGCGCCGCGCGCGGCCCGAGCCACTGAGGAGCTCGTCCTCGGTGCACGCATCGACGTGGGGCTGCTCTGCAAGGCCGCCTTGCACCATCTCTTGTCGCCCTGCGGGAGTCGACATCATGCGGCGCACACTCGCCTCCCAGCGCGAGAGCACCGCGCGATCGTCGGCCTGCGAGTCGCCGAGGGTCGCCACGTCACTCTCGAGGGTTGTCACGTCCTTGAGTGCAGCCTGCTTCCGCTTGGCGAGGTCGACGAACTCGCAAAGGAGGAGGCCACACTGGTCGGTGGATGCCTCCGACGCGACTGCATCGAGCATGCGCACTGTGTCGTACATGGCCAGGTTGAGCGCCGCTGCGCACAGGTAGCAGCACACCCTGTAGAAGCGCCCGTTGGAACGGCTACGGCTGTCGCTCACGCACACTGCAGCGTGCGTGAGCACCTCCCAGCCGTACTTGAACTGTGTGGCCGTGGTGTACGGCGCGCTCACGGCCGTGAGGCAGACAGCCTCGTACTCGCATTGCGCCTCGTCGACGCAGGAGGGTGCTGCCGCCGCCGCCGCATCCGCAGTGGAGACACGCCATCGCCCTCGACCGCTGCCAGCGCCAATGTCGCCGCCAATGTCGCCGCCAATGCCGCCGTCAATGTCGACGCCTGCCCCGCCGGAGTGCTGGCGGCGGTCGAGGGCGATGGCGTGGGCAAAGGCCCTGATCTTCTCGAGGAAGATGGCCATCGTCTCGCGTTCCCTGAGAACCGGATCGAGCTCAGCGATGCACATGAGACCGCCGTCCAACCGGCTTGCGGCCGCCGTGATCTGCCCGGCCAGCGCCAGCTGCCGACCAGACGCGAGGTGCTCGAGCGCAGCGTCCACAGCGGCGCGATCCCGTTGGGGGAAAGGCAGGAGTAACTCCTGCGGTAGGCCGATGGCCGTACCGTCCGTGAGGACCCACTGCTCTTCGGCGTGCTCGAGGCGTGCCCAGTGGTCGCTCTGTACGAAGCGAATGGACACACACGCGCCAGCCGCGAGGGAGGAGAGCTTAGCGGCCGAAAAAGATGGGCTGGCACGTATGAAGACGTGAGGAAAGAAAACCACTCGCCACACTGCGGGCGGCTCGTTGGCAGAGGGTGAAGGCGTCACCGCGAGAGCGTCGGGTACGTCCACCGAGCACGTAAGGTGAAACTTGCCGAACGGGAGGCGGCCGCAGTCCAAATCTTGGCATGAGGCAAGCAGAAGCACTGACAGCGACTTAGCATCAGGCGGCATCGTTGGCGATTGCGGCAGTGTCTGCGGTGGTGTGAGCGGCGAAGTCAACGGCGATTGCACTGGCGGCGGCGTTGACGGCTGCGATGGCGGAGCCACTGTGCGAAACTTACTCTGCGCGAGCCTCTCATGCAGGAGCCGAAGTACCCGTTGACGGCGCCCTATCGTGCAAACGCCGTGCGCGACGAGCGCTTGCGTGAGCACGTTTATTTTGAGTGCAGCTTCGTCTGGGCTTAGCCCAGCGTGCTGCAGTGCGTCATCTAGCGCGGTTGCGTCATCAGCAGAGTTGGCACCACTCGTAGGCATCCATCGCAGGCAGGCCCTCTCGGGGAAGGATCAGATGACAACTCATCCAAAGTTGGTCAACGTCGTCGTCGCGAAAAAAACGAGCACATTCAAAATGCTGCAACCGCCGTGCCCGCTTCTGCTGCCGAGCAGCCCCATGAATCGCTCCTTCCCGAAGTCGGGGTCGCTCCACTTGCTCCGGCGTGTCTTCTCGCGCGACGCCGTGGCCTCAATGAGGGAGCATGGCAGTTCTGCAGCCACAGGCGACGACGAGGCACCCGTAGTGCCCTCGCCGCAGCGTCAGCCCCTCGCGATGCTCGTGCCGCCAGCGCTCGACAGCCCCCGCTCCTTTGGGAGTGAGGCTTCGGATGACGATCTGCCTTCGCGCTCCCTCAAGCGGCAGCGCCTCGGCAGCACGTGCAGACTGTTCTCGCCGCTTGCACGCAATCTGCCCCCTTTGCCCGGCTTCCGGCCGCCGCCCATCCGCACGATGCTTTCGCTCGAAGGTCCGGAGCTGTGGGGTGATGCCGCCGTCGTCCCAACGCCACTGGTCCAGGACGCGCCTACGCCGCCGCCGCTGCCCACGCCGAGGGTGCGGCCCGGCAGTGCGGGCTCCCACTTCGGCAGCGTGTTCGGAGTGGGCATGGGCATGGGTGGCCATCGCGGCGGCTCGCGCTTGGGCGTGCCGCACATGTCGCTCGTCGCTCCCAACCTCTTTGTTGGCGACGAGTCGTCAGCGCAGCCGCCCGCGCGCCTAGTTGAGCAGGGGGTGACGCACGTCCTCAACTGCACCAACAAGCCGAATGCCGCGCTCGAGTCGCCCGGGGGCGTCACGGGCGCAGGCCTCGTGTACCTGCGCCTGGACCTGCTCGACAGTACATCCGACCTACCGCGGATGCAGTCTGTACTGCGCCAGGGCGTCGACTTTATCCGCAGTGGCCTCCAGTCGGGAGGCACAGTGCTCGTGCACTGCCAGCGCGGCATCTCGCGCTCGTGCACGCTTGCCATGGCCTACCTCATCGAAGCGCAGCAGCGGCCTGCGGAGGTGGTCTTCGAGAGCATCCGTGGCGCGCGCCGTATCTGCGACCCCAACCTCTCCTACTGGTGCGCTCTTCACGAGTGGGAGCGCGCAGTGCTGCACCTGCATCTCAAACGGCCACGGAGCAGCAGCGGAGGCCCCTTGGCGTCGCCCCGGCCGCTCTCACGGGCAGGCTGAAGCGCGGGAACTGATCGTGGGCAATCCAGGGTGTTGTGGAGGCAGAGACCGATGGCGTGGGGTCACAGCCAAGACAATCGAAACCGTTCGACATGTGGTCAACGGCGCGACCAACAATGAAAACGGTTGAGTCCGTAAGAAACGGCAAACACCGCAACGGCTGAGGCGCTGAGTTCACGGCTGCGCCCAAGGGCAACGCAATGAATCGCATAGACCCATAGACGAGAGACAGAATTAGACGCCGTTACGTGCAACGTTTATTTTGCGTTTAATTAAACGGTAAGTACACTAGATGCTGAATTTTATGCGAATGCGCCCGGTGCCGGGTGGCGGAGACAGTCGGCGTCCAGTCGGAGTCGCGCATTCCCCGGACCGTCGGAACACGAAGATGAACGCGCGCCATGCGGCACGGCACGAACTGACAACCGAACTGTAACATGGCTGCACACAGTCCCCTGGTGAGTCCTGCACACCTCGTCCGCGCTCAGAGCGTGCGCGCGAGCCCCGCCGCGTCGTCCTGGGGCATGCGCGGGCGCACGTTGCTCAGCCCCGAGCACGTCACGATCAACCGTCCGTCAGCCTGCAGCAGACAACTCGCTGGGTCGGTCGCGGACGCCTCGAGCTCGGAGCGCGTCACGAACGTGGGCCAGCCGTGGCCCGCCTTGCGTCCCTGAAGCTTCGGGCGTCCCCCGTCGAGCGCGCGCTGCAAGATGTGCCCCTGCCGGCCCACGATGGCGAGTGCGTAGTCGGCCGTGTATACCTGGTCTAGGTCCTCTGCGGGCGTCAGGTACAGTCCAACATGCTCCTCATTCGGCCCGCTGTAGGGCTTGACCCATAGCTTCCACTCGAAGCCGGCGGCGCAGAAGACGTGCGAGGCGCACACGAGCGCGTCAGCCTGGAGGAAGTCTTCTATCTCGAAGACGGCGTTTGCGCCGATCATGTGCTGAAAGCCCGCCTCGAGCTTCACGCGCACGGCGGACGCGCGCGCGGAGTCGGCGGCGGCGGCGTCGAGGCTGTCACGTGCGGCGGCCAGCTCGTCGTGCTTGTGCTGCAGCTCGTTGCGCAGCCCGTCGCGCTCGTCCCGCAGTCCATTGCGCTCCTCAGTGAGCGCATGTACCTCCGCTCGCATGCATTCCACCTCTGCCCGCGCGCTTTCGGAGTGCTCGTGCGCGGCGGCGGCCGCGTGCGCCGCCGCGGCCGCCGCACGCGCCGCCAGCGCGTGCGCCTCCGCCGTCGCCGCCTCCGCCTCCTCCTCGGCGGCTCTGGCCTCCTCGGCAGCTCTGGCCTCCTCTTGTGCTCTGGCCTCCTCTTGTGCCTGCTCCTGGGCCTCCGCCGCGAGCACAAGTTCGAGCGCGGGCGAGGAGGGCGAGGTGGGCGTGGCGGGAGAGCCGATCGCCAACCACAGTGTGCCCGGCGCCGACGCGGGGCGCGATGGGGGCGGCGGCATGGTGGCGGCCAGGCTGGACATGAGCGACGGCGTGCACGGTGCCGATGCAGGTGCCGAGGCATTCTCAAGCGAGACGGCCGAGGCGTTGAGAGAGACGGCCGATGATGCGGAGCCGAGCGATGAAGAGAGCGAGGAGGCGAGGGAGAGCGGGGGCGGCGACGAGGGGGAGTGCGGCCGACTGCTCTCCTCCGAGCCCAGGCCCGACTCCGAGCCGCCTATGGCCGCGAGCTTCTTGCGAAGCAGCGTCACCTGTTTCGTCAAGTCGTTCGCTTGCGCGCGTAGCATCGCCCGAGAAGGGCCGCGCCGCAACGTCGCCAGCAGCTGGCGCGCGGCGCACTGCACCGTGCGCGCCGCCGCCTGCTGCACCGCTTGCTTCGCCTGGCGTGTGCGCCCGAGCGCGGCGCGCGCGATCCGGCCGCGTTCAAGGGACTGGAGCGTGCGTACCGCGCTGAGCTGCCTGAGGAAACGACGCGTCGCGAGCCACCGGCGCGCCGCGGCTTGGAGCGTCGTCGCGGCCATGTGCGACATGCGCACCGACACCCGAGCGCGCAGCCCGCGCGCGGCCGCCTGCATGGCGCGCGCCGCACCGCGCGCGCGCCAGAGGCTTGCGCGCGCCACGTGCCGGCGCTCCGCTCTCTGCACGATTGTGGCGGCGTGGTCGGCAATGCCCGCGTTCGGCCGTCCGAGGAGCGCAAGGAGCACCTCATTCTGCACAAACAGGCGGCGAGCTTCGCTCGAGGCGTCCGCCTCGCGAGATTGCAAGCGAGATTGCAACACCGCCATCTGCTGCTTGGCCGCCATCAACTCCTGCTGCAGCCGGAGCATCGACGCGTCGCCCCCCTCAGGAGGGCTGGGCACGAGGCCTGGGACTCGCGGCAGTGGCATCGGGGCGACGACCCCGCGCGACGGCCATGCCGCGGGCCGCGGCTGAGGCAGGAGCGGCGCGGCAAGCGGCGCGGGCGCGGGCGCAGACGAGATGGGCGTGCCCGCCGGCGGGGGCGCGGCGGCGGCGGCGGCGGCGGCGGCGGCGGCGGCAGTGGTGGCGGCGGCGGTGGCGGTGAGGAGTGGCGTTATACCACGCGAGGAGCGGAAATCAATCGCGCTGATGACGCGTGGAACCGTGGCGCTCGTGGTGGCGGGGGCGGCCGTGGCGGGGGCGCCCGTGGCGGGGGCGCCCGTGGCGGGGGGGCTGGCGCTGGTCGGCTGCGCCTCGATGCGCACGTGCCGACCCTCTACCTCCTCCAGAATGCGTGGGAGCGACGCCGACGGCGCCACGCACGCGTCGTTCAGCGACGCCATCGAACGCGCGAGCACCACCATGCCGCCCTTTTTGCGGTTGGCACTGCGCAGCATCGCCCGACGAGACATGGGTGCACCGGCGGCCACGGCGCCCGTAGAGGCCGGCGCCGAGTGCGGTCGGATACGCAGATGCCGCATAGTCGCAGGGGGCGTCGATGGGGCGTCCACGTCAAGCTGGGGGGCGCTCGCCACGGCGTCTTGGGCTCTCGCTAAGGCGTCGTCTTGGGCTCTCGCTAAGGCGTCGTCTTGGGCTCTCGCCAAGGCGTCGTCTTGGGCTCTCGCCAAGGCGTCGTCTTGGGCTCTCGCCAAGGCGTCGTCTTCGCCCTTCGCCGTTGGCGGCCGCCGCAGGGGCGCTTGCGTCGGCTGCTCGTCGCACTCTGGCAGGGAGAGGGGGTGCGGCGCGAGCGGCGTGTGCTTGATGGGATGCTGCGCTTGCTGCTCCTGCTGCTGCCGCCGGCGCGCCGCCTCGGCGCGCGCCTCAGCCGCGCGCGCGGCTGCGGCGCGCGCGGTGACGGTGCCGTCGTCGTCCATTTGGTGGCCGTGCGGAGGAAGCTGCTGCTGCTGCCGCTGCACATAGGTTGCGGCGCAAGGGGCGTGGGTCGGCTCGTCTTCTTGGGCCGCATTTGATTGGACACCGCACGCCTCGTTAAAGCGGGCTACTTGCTCCATTGCCCGCCGATGACGCGCAGCACCCATACCCCCACGGGGCATAGCCACGGGCACCGGGCCCTCCTGCTGCTCGGGGAGGGCGACGGGCATGGCCTTGGGCACCGGGGCCTCCTGCTGCTGCTGCGGCCACGCCGTGGGCGTGCGCGAGCGGCGGCGCTGCGGCGTCGCGGGCGGCATCCCCGTGGGCGACGTTGGCGGAGAATACTTGTTGGAGGTGCTGCAGGTGGAGGACGGGTCGACGGCATTCTCTGTCGCGATGAAGTCGGCGCCACTGATGTAGGCGCTCAGGTCGTCAATGAAGTCGTGAGAGGGGTTGGGCTTTGCGAAGACGTGCTCGAAGCTCTGCGAGTTGGACTGCGTGAGCGGGTGCTGGATGCGGGCGCGTGCGGCGCCTCCAAAGGGCATGGTGATGTTGCGGACGACGGTTTTCACTTGTTCCGCAAAGCGGAGACAGCGGTTGGCGGGTCGCTCTCCAACTCCAAGGTCCTGGGCCACCTTTTTGTGGAATGACCGATGTTTGACGAATCCGAACGGGTTGGCGGCGTTTGCGAGCCGAGCATCGCCAAACTGTTAACGAAAATCTCCATCCTAACGCCATGACGAGAAAAGACGGGACATACGCTGAGTCCGCAAGAAGAGATGGCCGGCGCCAAGCCCGCGCTCTTCGACCAGCCGCGGTTTTCCTCGCTGCTGCGCACGAGCACGCTCGGTCGGCGGCTCGCGTGGCACGAGAGCACACCATCGACGATGACCCTCGCCGACGAACTTCTGAGCGCTGAAGGCAACGCCGCGCATGGCACAGTCATTCTCGCCGAGCAGCAGACGGCTGGAGTCGGCCGGCGCGGCCGCAGCTGGATCAGCCAGCCGCTGGGCAACCTGTACTTCTCATTGCTGTGGGCGCCGCTGCTCCCACCCGGTGGCGATGGCATCGCCCTCATGCCGCAGCTCGTGCGCCTCAACCTCGCGGCCTCGGTTGCCGTCGTCCGCGCCTCACACGACGCGGGCATCGCCTCGGCGCGCATCAAGTGGCCAAACGACGTGTGGGCGGGCGAGCCAACGCCACGCAAGCTGAGCGGCACGATCCTCAACTTTGACGGCAAGAGCGCCGCCGTGCTCGGCGTGGGCATCAACGTGCTGCAGCAGATGGAAGCGAACGCAACAGCGACGAGCCTCTCCACGCTGCGCGCATCGCTGCCGGCCGAGGCGCACGTGCCGCCCATCTCGCGCGAGGCGGTGCTCGCCACGTTTTGCTCGGAGCTCGAGCGCCTCATGAGCTCGACTACAGAGGCGGTCCTCAACGAGTATCGTGAGCATGACCTGCTGCGTGGCCGCACCATCCGTGTGCACCACAAGACACGCGAGCAGGACGACCCGTCCGACTTTGACGCGCTCGTGCTCGGCATCGACGACCAAGGCTACCTGCGCGTGCGCCCGCTCAACGGTCCCAAGCAGGGCGACGAGATCTCTCTCTCGGGCGAGGAGGTGAGCATCACGCCTAAGGAGTTGACTGGTGGCGGCGATCAGGGCGAACCCGCGGCGGCGGCGGCACCGACGGATGCTGCGGCGCCAAAGAAAGACGAGCTTTGATCTGGATTGATGCATTTCTTCAGAGAGCTCGTTATCTTTCGTTGGGAGATAGCGAACCGTAAAAAGACACCGTGGGGAGCAACCGGGATAGCGCGTGCGCATGACTTTTGGACGGTGCTGGTGGAGCTTTTAGTGAGGCTTTTAGTGGCTTTCCCTACAGCCGCGTGAGGCTTTTAGTTCCTCCTTCACGGCTTTTTCACGACCATTCGAGCGGCTTTTAGTGCAGCTGTCCGCGCCCGTCATGGCCAGAACGGCTGGAGCCAAGGACAGGAATCCGCGCAAACGCAAGGCAGAAAGTGAGCCTAAGAAGCAACGCAAGCATGCGGCCAAAGCGGCGGCTTCAGAGCACGCCAAGCAGGTCTTCGTGTCAAATATGACTCGCTGCGATTGCTCGTGCGAACGCGCAGCATCATGCGCAAGGAGAACATTGATCACTTCTTCAAGTACGGCACGTTCCCGTACGGCGAGTGGTTTGAAGGCAGCAAGGGCAAGCTGGAAAGCTGCCGGTCGCCACGACACTGTCGTTACTCGACACCGTCGTCGTCACGCTACGACGGCGTCGAGTGACTTCTTTTGCGTTCCCTTCGGGGGCGCGCCAACGGGGCGCGTCTGCCGACAGTACTTACAACGCCGCTAAGCCCGAAGCCGCCGCCATGCCCACCGTCACCGCCACCATCACCACCACCATCGCCACCGCCACCCTCGCTGCCACCCTCGCCGCCGCCCTCGCCGCCACCCAGGCCGCCGCCGTCGTCG
>Ga0210244_102240_pt1 | contig 12678 bp, 9 predicted proteins | sample ChrtobMetaP3_0mM_FD_155473 | JGI IMG/M metagenome (GOLD analysis project Ga0210244, IMG submission 155473) | Chrysochromulina tobin associated microbial communities from unialgal haptophyte culture, Seattle, Washington, United States - P3_0mM | ecosystem: Host-associated > Algae > Haptophytes >...
CCTGCAGGGAGCTCAGCCGCAGGTGACGCACCCCCGGCAACAGCGCGTCGCTCAGCGCCTCGCGAAGCGGGCGGCCGATGGCATCGTCGATGCTCGCGGCGCTCAGCAGGCGGCCCGGAGTGAACACATGCTCAGCCACCGTGGCCAGAGGCAGCAGGTCGAGACGTAGGCATGGGGTGATGCGGGCGATGTCGGCGGCCGAGTGGGCGGCGCCCCACGGGGCGAGTGCCTCGAGCAGCGCTGCCTCCTCCTGAGCGAGCGAATCGTCCGGCAGCGCCACCGCCTCAGCTGCTCCCTCGACAGCCGCTGTCCCCTCCGCCTCCGCCTTGGCCTTCGCTTCGGCCTCCGCCTTCTCCTCTGTCGCCGCCGCCTCCGTCTCCATTGGCGTCACTCCTTGAGCAACGGCCGAGGCCGCTTGAAGCGGCGGTGAGATGCCGATGGGTCGCTGCTGGGCACGCGTATGGTCGTCGACTTCTCCGTCGTTGTTATCTAGCTCAGCCTGCTCCTGCCCGGCCTCCTCCTCCTCATCATCATCATCGTCTAGCGGCTCGTCGTCCCCCTCCTCGCCCTCCGACGCTCTCGAGATGTCCTCTGGCTCCGCCCCCGCCTCGGAGCCAGAGGCGGAGAAAGGGGGCACCGTTGAGGCCGGCGAGGTGGGCTCGCGAGACGCACGTCGAGACGCACTCAGCACCGACGGCGTCGACGGCTGCATAGCCGCCGCCGCCGCAGCTGCCGTGCCTGTTTGCTTCGCCTTCGTCTCGGTCACAGCCTTGGCCTTTGACTCCGCCTCGGCCGCCTCCACCTTATGCGGAGGCAGCGGTCGTGACGAGAGTAGCCGCTTGAGTGTGTCCACATCGAGCGAAGACGCTCTCTCACGCACCAGGGCACAGAGCGTCGCGCCCGTGCGCACAGCATGTGGAACGAGCGAGGCGTCGAGCACGGTCGCGCGGAGCGAGCTCGCGGCCCCAGGCTTGGCTTCGAGGCGCGCGATGCCTTCGGCGTAGAAGCAGAGGAGCGCGCCGATTGATGGCGAAGCGAGGGCAGCCGGTGGCGCCGCCGCCGCCATCAGTGGCAGTGGCGGCGGCTCGCGCAGGCCGTGGGCGGCCGCCCAGCGCTGTAGCACGGCGAGGCGCATGGAGCTAGCGCGCCGCGTGAGCGAGAGCGTCAGCGAGCACTGCGCGATCAGCATCTCGCGCTCCGTCTGCATGCTGGGCTGCACGCTGGGCTGCACGCTGGGAGGCGCGTCTGTGGGTTCGACGAGCATGTCCTTCGTGATGACTCTGAAGTCGAGATCTTCTTCAGGGCACAAGCCTTGTTCATCTTCAGGGTACGTGAAGCTTGAGCTCATGGTCTTGACGCGCGTGGTATCGAGTAGGTTGGTCAGCGTGGCACTCGCGTCGTACGCCTCGATGCCGTCGAGATAGGGAACCTTGTGATAAACGTTGAAATCATTCTGGATATGGATTTGGAACTCAGCCCACGTGTCGAGGGAGTAGAGCAGCACGGCGACCTTGAGTTTGCCGAGGGCACCCTGGGCATGGCGCTCAGTCGCCTCGGCATGCAATGGCACAGGAATGCGGATTTGGTGGACGCAAGCAAGGTGGAGCGGCACTTCAGCCAGCTTGACCGTTCCCTGCAGCCGCGGTGGGCATTCCAGCTTCTCGGCAGGCAGCCAGTCGAGCACCTCAGCGAGCTGCTCCAGGCTGAGCGATGGCAAAAAACGCCCCAGCCGGCGCAGCGGCTTGTTCCCTACCGCCGCCTCGCCCTGCAACCCATCCTGCTCTTCCTCCCCCTCCACCTTGGCGTCGTCCTCGTCCTCATTCGTCATGATGCGTCTGAGGAGGCGAGGCAGCTGCTCACGCAAGCTCCCCGCGATCGAGCACTTGCTGCTCACCCCGAGGCTCTTGTCCTGGCCAGTGCACGTGTATTTGGGCCAGCGCTGCGTGATCGCGCGGAAGATTCTCACCGTCTCCGCGCTCGTCATCGATTCCGCATCGTCATCGAACAAACAGTCGAGCACGATGTCGGCCGACGCAGCGTGCTCGTCGAGCTCGAGCTTGCACGTGAGCTCGAGGTACTCAGCGAGGAGGAACCGTGAATCAGTTTGGCCGCGTAGCTTGAGGATCGTAGAGCAGACGTCGTCGTCGCCAACGTCATGACCATCACCCACGAGCTGTAGCTCTGCGTCGCGCTGCAGCAGCATCGCGAGTGCGCGTCGTGAGCCCGGCAGCGCGAGAGTCAGGTGCCCGTCATCCTCGTCGCTCGGCTCTTCGAGGGGCGCGTACGCGACTGGCGCGCGGCGCACGTAGGCGGCGCGAACCGTCGAGTCGAGCTCTTCGTACGCCGACGCCGACAGGTCGTGCGGATCGGCGTCGCGGTCGGTGCTCTCATAGCGCCAGCCACGGATGGGTGCTTTGCCCGTCTTCCGACACTTGGTTCCCGGGTGCACACCGTCGGTGATGGTGCGTGGGCACTCGGCGGTCGTGCCCTGGTCGCGCACCGACCCCACTGATGCCCGGTTGACGACCATGGAATCACCATGCTGACCGGCGAGCTCGCCACCAAGCGAGGTGACTGCATCCTCGAGCCGCTTCTTGAGGCGCTCGCAACAGAACAGGGGCGCGGCGCTGTCTGCGGGCAACGCACGGCCGAAGCGGGGCACGTCTTCGGCGTCCCGCTCGGGCACGAGTAGCAAGTCTGGGTGGAAGGATGTGTGATAGAGCTGCTCCAAACCCTTGTCCATGTGTGTCGAAGTGAGTCGTGAGAGTCGTGTGAGGATGAGCGCTGATGAGCGTCGTGTGAATCCTGTTCAAAGCGATTCTGCATGCATTGCATGCACTCGTGGACATGGACGTCCTCGGTGTCCTTGGTCGCGGTTTGGATTTCTGTTGTTACTATCAAACTCGCTGAGCTACTGTACGCCAGGCAACGCTACTCCTGGCTGTCATAACACTACAAGTCGAGTGTGTGAGTCCCTGGGCACTTCAAGGCGCTACTGGCCTAATGCCCGCTCACTGCACCACGCAGGAGCGATTGGCGCCGTAAGCGCCACCCGGGTGCTTCTGCCGGTCGTGCAGCGCGCGCCCGTGGACGGCCGTGTCGACGAGGTCGGCGCGCCGCTCCAGCAGTGCGCGTCGTATGCGGTTCGTCACCACCTCGGATGGCAGCGCGAGCGCCTCCAGAAAATCTTCCCACAGCCGAGCATCCGCATCCAGGTCAAGGCCTCCACCTGCAAGTCAATTCAAATCAACTCAAGTCAACACAAGTCAAGTCAAGTCAGGTCAGGTCAGGTCAAGGCCTCCACCTGCCAGGCCTGTTTCCGGAGATCCTCAATCACGTCGATGCCCATCGACCCAATCAGACGTCATCAGAGGCAATCAGACGTCATCAAGGGACGTACCGAGGAGATGCCCATCGACCCAATCAGACGTCATCAGAGGCAATCAGACGTCATCAAGGGTGCGTACCGTGGAGATCCTCATCGACCCAATCAGACGTCATCAGAGGCAATCAGACGTCATCAAGGGGAGCGTACCGAGGAGATCCTCGACCACGTCGATGCCCATCCGCTCGCACCAACACGAGGCGCGCTCGACTGCGCGGGCATGCTCGACGGCGGGGAGCCGCGCCCGTAGCACAAGCGCATCCAAGCCCGACCGAGTCGCCTGCTCTCGATGGATCTCGCGCAGCCTCGTGCTGGCCCGTGCATGCCGGAGGGCCTCGAGGCCGTTCGCGCCACTCGCGTCGCTCACCAATTGCATGCGCGCCGCGCGCTCGGCGGCGGTGCGCGCGAGTGTCTCGTAACGGTCAGCACACGCGCGCAGCTTGCCTCTCAGGTCGAGCGGAACAGCTCCACCGCCTTGCGAGTCGCCCAACATGGCGCCGAGGAGCCGTTGCCGCTGCGCCTCCTGTTGCCGTTGACGAACCTGCGTCGCTTCGAGACGACGTTGAACTGCCGAGGCGAAGGCCGCGTCGTGTTGGGCGGCGGCAGCGGCTCCAAGGGCGGGGCCGCCTGTAGCACCGACGGCGCTGGATGCACTAGCGGCGGCGGGGGTGTCGGCGTCGTCGTGGGCAGACGGTACGTGCGACGTGGCAGCCGCGGCATTGTCGTCAAAGAGCCACTGCGCGCACAACATTTCGAAGACCACGGAGCAGGCCGCTTCGGCACGCTCAACCTTGCCACCCTCGTCCACGCCGCCGCCGCCGCCGTCGTCCATGCCAAGTTTCGTCAAAGCACCCAAGTTTCGTCCCAAGTTTCGTCGAGCTTCGTCGCCCTTGCCTAGCTCAGCCCACTGCACCGCCTCGGCGGCCTGCTGCAAGGCGAGCACCACATCCCGCACCTGATGAAGGAGGCAATCATGGGTCATCAGTGATCATCAGACGTCATCAGAGCACCATCCCGCACCGTGCGCGTCGGCGCCTCGTCCGAGAGGCGAAACCCAAACCGACGCGCGAGCACGTGCAGCTCGAGGAGCGTCGCGTGCGAGACCTGTGGGGAAGGGAGGGCGCCGTGCTGAGCACTCGCATGCAGGGCAGCTCGAGGAGCGTCGCATGCGACACCTGGTTAGGCAACGTGCCCACGCGCGCTGCATGCAGGTGCTCATCACGGCGCACCTGGTTAGGCAGCGTGCCCACGCGCGCGCCACCCACACGCAGCAAGCCAATCGTTCCGTCGGGCTTCGTCGGCCCGATCAACAAGGGCGCGAGGAGCACACGCCCCGCCGCCGCAAGCTCGAGTGCAAGTGACCATTCCAGCAGCAGTGGATCGCACCAATCGAGCCCCTGCCCAGGGTCGAGTGCACTCAGAGGGGCGAGCGCCCCGGGCGTCACCACTGGGACGCAGAGCGGTGCGGCGCACAGCGCGTCCAGCTGCGCGTGGCACCGTTCGGTTGCGGCGGGGAGCCGGCTGGGGGCAAAGAGCGACGCAGCGACGGCGCCGCTAGTCAAGGGCGCCGTCGCCATCGGTCCCCGCCGCCCCTCCGCATGCAAATGCTCACCACGGCGCGTCCCCTCCCGCCGCCGCCCCTCTGCAGACAGCAGCGACGCCGCAGGCCGTCCCATCGACTCCGCCTCCTCCGCGTCCTCCGCCTCCTTCGCCTCCTCCGCCTCCTTCGCCGCTCGACCGCCCAGTGGGGACATAGGCTGCATGCATCCGTTCAGATCGGCATACACCTGCAGCGTGCGCTCGGCGCCTCCAGCGGTGCTCAGCACGGCGCTTCGCCCCACGGTGCGTCGACTGAGCAGACAGAGGAGTAACGCGACCAGCTGCCCATCCGCCTGAGCTCGGTACGCGAGATACAGATCCGGCGGCGCCTGGACGGTCGCATGGCGGAGCTCCGGCGTCTCGGCCCAAGGGTAGAGCGCCGCTCGAGCTAGCGGCAGTCCAGTGCCATCGTCGGGTACAGGCCGGTGGTCGCGCAGTAGGGAATGCATCTCTCTCCAAGACTTGAACATCGGCGCCGCCCCCGCGCGCCCATGCAGGGGCACAATCAGGGAGGGGACGAGAGGCGGTGCGACCGGGCGCGCCAACGCTGATTCCACGACGACCCCACCCTCGAAATCGTACAAGGGCTCCACCTCGGTCGCGCCCACTCGGGCGGCCAGGCGCGCGCCGGCTTGCAGCACACTCGCGGCCGTAGCTCCCACAATCTGAGCAATCTGGGCGCCCGCAATCTGAGCTCCCGCAATCTGAGCTCCCGCAATCTGAGCCACCGAAGGCTCCCCCCAGATGGCGATCTCCCCCGAGATGGCGATCTCCCCCCAGATGGCGATGCGGATCGTGTTGTTGGGCAGCCGACGAAGCTCCACGAAACTTTGGCCGAGCGCGAGCTGCAACCAGCTCGACGAGAGCTGTGGCGGCGGAGATGCACGCGAGCTCACGATCTCGGACGCCGAGATCAGGCGGCACACGAGGCGTGACCAGAGCGCATCGGGCAGCAGCGCAAGCGGCCCGTGCACCGCGCTCGACACGGCGCTCGCCTGAGTGGGCGCGGTCGCGGCGGTGGCGGCGGCGGCGGCGGTGGCGGCGGCGGTGGTGGCGGCGGTGGCGGCGGCGGTGGCGCCAATGGCGGCGGCCGCGGCCAAAGGAGGCTTGTCCACGCGCAGGTGTGAATGTGAAGGCTGGTCCACACGCAGGTGAGAATGTGAAGGCTGGTCCACACGCAGGGTGCACACGAGGGGGGGCTCTCGCGCCGTCTCGGGCGGCAGCGTGAGCGATGTCTCTGGTGGTGCGCCCCGATCGACGACGATGCACGGGAGCAGGTAGAGGGGTTCGTCGATGGCGCCGTCTTGGGCGAGGTCCACTGCATGCATCGAGTGGGCGAGGCGCGGCGGCAGCGGCAAGGCGATACCGAGGAGCAGCAGCTGGGCTAAGAGGGCACCACCCGAGGTCGCCACCTCATACCTGATGAGGGAAGCCATCAGAGGCCATCAGAGGCCATCAGAGCAGCTGGGCGGCAAGGGCATGAGGGTGGCTCGTCACACTTTTCGTTCAGGGCGGTGCAGATGGACCCGACGATCAAGCCCTCGCGTGAGAGAGCTTTCCACAGGAGGGCACGCGCGATCCTCCTCGCGTCGCTCGCGTCGCGCGCATCACGCTCGTGCTCGTTGAGCGCCGAGGGGATGGCAAACCTGAGCCACTCATCCGCCGCGTCGGGAGATCGAAGCAGGGCCGGGCCGCGGTAGGCGACGAGGCGCACTGCGTCGTGAGGATGCGCGAGCAGCACCCACGGGCGCACCGCCGCCGCCAGCCGCACTTTGGTGTCGACCGGCTCGGCGCCGTCGATGCCAAACGCGAGCGTCCGTCGGTCCATGTCGACGACCATGACGATCTGCGCGCCCTCGGCTCTGCCGGCGAGGTCCGTCGGCATGAGCTTGCGCCGGCGCTCGCCCCACGTCGACGCGGCGCACGTCGTGTGCAAGTGGCCGTTGAGCGGGCAAAAGGCCCAGCCGACGACCACCTTGCCCTCACCCACCTCGCTCGTGGTCGGGTCCGCCAGATGCGCCGGCAGCAGCAGCTCAGCGGCGGGGCTTCCGCCGGCCCAGTCGTCGACAACACGGCCGTCGGCCGCTAGCACGCCGAGATACATGAAGCCGCGATTTCGCTCCGCCCGCACGATTTCGAGGGTGATGCGATGCCGGCCATGCTCGAGGAGCAGCCCCGCTGCGACGCCGTCAGGGACTTCTCGCACGTGAACGGCGGTGGATGCGTCGCCGGCGACCTTCACACCCGGGCCGTAGGTGGCCCAACGGAGCGCCATGCCGTCTGTGTGCACTCTCCACGGCGAGGCGAGGTGGGATGTCAACCACACGACTCCATGCGCTTTGGGCCCTGTGGATTCCGCAAAGCGGTCAAAAGATGTTCATATGAACACTCGGTGTAACCGCCCCCATAATAAAATGAGGTGGTGGAGCATGTTTTTCATTCCGGACAGTGACAAACAGACCAGCAACCGCTTTTACTTCTTCTTCTTGCCCTTTTTGGCACCGGCCGCGGCCGCCGCGTTGCTCTCCTCGATGGCTTTGGCGTGGCGCATCAGTAACGATTTGAACCGGTCGAAGTCGAGTGTGTACGCGTCGTCAGGAAACCCACTGTCCTCACGGAAGCCCATCGCCCTCGACTTGTCCGTCGCCGCTTCGCCCACGCCGCGGCCGCCACCACCGCCGCCACCACCGCCGCCGCCGCCACCGCCGCCGCCACCGCCGCCGCGGCGCGCTGGGTTCCCCTTGGGCCGTTGCGCCTTCTCTAGATCGGGCACGACCAGATCATGCAGCGCGGCATCGGTATCGATCGCGAGCATGGCCATCACGCGAGTGTCGAGCTTCACGTTCGCCGTGCTGAGCTCCACGGGCCCCGCCGTCCCCGCCGGCGCGGCCTTCTTGGCATCCTTGGCGTCGCCCCCTGCTGCGGCGGCCTCCGCCGCGGCCGCGTCCTGGGCTGCCCACAGGGCCTCGAGGCGCGAACGCCGTTCGAGTACAATCTGAAAGGCACCGAGCTCGCGGCTCGAGACCTTGCCGTCCTTGTTCAGGTCGAGCGCGTCGAACGCCGTCTTGAGCAGATCGATCTTGGGCTGGAGTAGACCCTGCGCTTCCTCGTCGAACTGCTTGATCTCGGCGGGAGAGTGCTGCTCTGGCCGCTGGGCCTTGGCTCTCAGGCCGAGCATACCGCAGCGCTTATACATAGCGCACCACTCCTGGAAATCGATCTTGCCGTCGCCGTTGAGGTCCATGATCAGGAAGGCCTCCACGAACGCTGGCCGCGAGCCACCACACTCGACGCACATGTGGCAGAGCAGCTCGCCCGCTGACACTTGACCCGAGCGGCTATAATTGGCTTGCTGGAAAGCCATCTCGTGCTCGGGCGGCGGCGGCCCCGGTGGTGCCTTCGCCTTGGCTTTAGGGGGCATCGCCATCGGCGCTGGTCCGGCCTGAACGCTCGGCTGCGGAGTGCGTCGCCGTGCGAGAGGGGCCTACAGGACAATTTTTACCACTTCCACGAACGAAACAACTTGGAGCCCGCAAAAGTGTATCTATAAGATGAAATGTAACGATCTCGCATGCATCTGTGTAAAATTATTACCAAGGCGTTGGACCTGATGACATTGGGTTGTACATGATGACTCTGAGGGTGTGCTGAACGATTGTAAGCCCACCATGAATTGGATCTCATGCCTCATACACGGATTCATAGCGCATCGAGGCGACCTGCTGCTGCTGCAATGAACTCGCCGTCACCTGCGGCGCGGAGTCGAGATCCTCACAGTCGTCGCATTCGGCCGCCAGCTTCGAGCGCTGCGCATGGCTGTGCGCCGTCCAGGGCCCGCCGGCGCTCCCTCGCGCCAAACGGGCGCTCGACAGAGGTGTGGTGCAGCATCGCGGGCAAGGATCGAGTCCCGCCGGAACTTCGTCGTCTTCAAAGAGCTGCTTGGCGTAGTGCGCGAGCAGCCCGAGACAGCGCCGATCCTCGTGGTACACGAGGTGCCAGCGCGCCCGTGTGCTGAAGTAGCGGGGCGGCGGGCGGCTGCCCTCCGAAGGGCTGACCCTCTGTGCTGTAGTCGTCTCCGCAGCCGCTTCTTCTTCGGCTTGCGCCGCCGCCACCTGCCTCTTCTGCTGCTCGTCAGGCGAGATTGGCTGCTCAAACCGTTTGGCATGGTGGGGGCTGAAGAGGCTGGGGCGCGGCGTGCGTGTCGGCTCCTCCGACGGCTCCGCTCCTTCCCACTCCTTTTCGGAAACGTCCTCCTCGCCCATCTCACAACCTCTCCCAGTACTCGCGGAGTCGCCACTGGATGAGCTGCGGTGCGTCGCTTGGGGCGTCGGCTGCTGTGACGTGTTCTCCGAGGGTGCTTCGCGACCATCTTTTCCCACATAGCGCTGGAATCGGCTCCGATACCGCTCCTGGTGCCGTTCCTGTTGCCGATCCGCCCAGGTTTTGCCACGCGCGGCCTTGTGCGCCTCCCGCCGCATCTGCTCCTCAGCCGCGAAGGCGCGCGCACGCTCAGCGTACGTCTTGTGCGCCGAGTAGCGCGCGCGCTCCTCGGCGAGCTTCGAGGCCGCCCGCGCCGCCTCCGCACGCTCCCGCTCCTGCCGCTGGCGCTCGCTCCTCTGCCGTTCCACCGTGGCGTGCTGCCGCTCTGCACGCTGATGCGCCGTCCACTTGTCGGCTGGCTCTGCGGGTCGCGGCGCAGCCCACCTGCTCACCGAGCTCGCCGAGCTCACCGAACTCATGAGCTTCTCGTAAGCGGCCTGCACGGCTCTGAAGGCCGAGCCGTCGTCGAACGTCCTGTCTGGGTGCGTCTTGAGAGCGGCGCGCTTCCACGCTGCTCGGATCTCGTCGAGCGAAGCGGTCCGGGTGATTCCGAGCGTAGCATACGGGTTACTTGCTTGATCGACGCTCGTCGCCGTAGATGGACGCGCCTGAGGCATAGGGCCTGAGCAAGTGGCCAGTCGGGGCCGTCCACTGAGCGACAGCGTGGAGAACTTGTCGTTTCGGAGACGCATTTGGCCAAAAAGAGGCCCACGAAGAGCTGTGGAAGCGAGGTGGCTTGGCGTTCATTCTTTTTCCCAAGGGACGATATCTTGTGGTTTTGTTACAAGGTGAAACTGATTAGGCAAGTGTGCGCAACGTACATAGCCCCGCAGCCGAAGGGTCGCGGGGTCTGTGAGTTCCGTTACGTCGTCACGCTTTGCAAAACTGACGGAATGGAACGGTCAGGAACGACCGGAATATGACTGGAAAGTATCGGTCTGTGATGTGTGAATGTTCAATGTACTCGACGCGCTGTGTGTCGGTCGACGATCTGAGTCGGCCAGATGGTCAAATGGGAAATTCTCTCTCGTCATGCTCGCGTCTAGCTCTCGCTCTCTCCGTCATGGTAGAGTCGCAGACATGAACTACAGGGGGACTGTATGGCAGCGCTTGCCCTTACGTTAATCTTTCGGAGATTCTAATATTCTATTTTTTACGGAGCTTTAATTCGGAGCTAATTTCACTTAAGGCGCTTCACGCGGGCCGTGCCTAGCGATAGGTTCCCCGGAGCCTAAACGTAACGCGGTGACGCGGTGGCGCAGTGTCTGCCCGCGGCCCCGCCCCTGACCTCTTGCCTCTGACACATACACATGCCCTGCCTTCGCAAGTTCATATGCCGACGTGGCATGCCCCACACGACAGCTCATGCCCCTATCGGAGTCATTATGTCACATTACTCCTCGCCTTTGCGGCTGAGGAGCAGATGCGGCAGGAGGCGCACAAGGCGGCGCGTGGGAAAACCTGGGCACGCGGACAAAGCACCCCTGCCACCAGCTCGCACACCCCACGCCGAGGTGGGATGGCACGCAAGCGGGGGGGGGCGCCCATGCACGACACACACACACACACACGCACGGCCACACATGGACGGCACGCACGGGGCGCACAATGCACTCTACACACGATCGAAACAGGAGACGGCGAGTCGGCACCAATGGAGTCGGCACCTACCTGTGAACGTCCTCGAGCTCCATGCGGGTCGCTCTTCCGCGCATCGCGGACTGGCGCTGTGCCCGTCGCTCCATGAGCGCCGACCCGATTGGTGAAGACCGGGAGCTGTCGAGCGGGTCCTCATTGACGGCATTCAGTGCATTGATCGTCGACGAGGACATTGGCATTCGGGGCTTCGTGCGTGACGCCTTGCGATCCATGAGGGACTCGTCAAGGGGGGAGGAGCACGACGGCGATTCGGCGAACAGAGTGCTCACTTGGATCGGGGGTGGCGGCCTTAGACCCGTGGGAATGTAAAGCAGTGGCTGCGGCGGCATGTCCTGGTCCTCCATATCAATTCGCTGAATGGACGTGCTCGGAGGCGATGGACGGGCACTCAGCACTTTTCCTGGGGCACTCCAGAGTTGACCGAGATTGCATTCGTCATCTTTTTGCAGTGCGAAAGTCAGTTTCGTCGCGGTCCCACCGCGCTCAACACAACACACATGTAATAAAGGAGCTGCATCGCCGTCGGTATCTTACATTCAAAATTTCGTCAATCTTTTCACAAGTCTTTTCGCAGGCGAAATTTGGAACTCACACGGTTCCGAGAAGGCACCCTCGTGCTTGGGGGTCCGGAGCGTGTGCGCGCGTTGTGTTGAACAGCAGCAGCAGCACCTATTCACAGTTGAAAAGGTCGTGCCTGGCTCCCCGAGTTGCTTCACGCGCCGGGGAAATCGTACGCCCGGCGCCCCGGCGCCGGGCGTACGATTTTCGTACGGGGGGCCCCCCGGGCCCCCCGGGCCCCCCCGGCCCCCCGGCCCCCCAGGGGGGCCCCCCGGCCCCCCAGTGGGCGAGGGGGCCCCCCTGGGGGCCCTCCCCAAAGGCGCCCAAGCCCCCGCCGGCGCCGGGGGCCGCCGTGGGCGCCAGGCTCCCGCACTGGGGCGTGAAGAGTTTCGGGGCGTGACGTAAAACAGGTCGTGTCGATATGGATGCGGGGGCGATGGCGGCGGGAAAAAAGGCGGTGAGGAAGCCCAAGCCGGCCACCAATGGCCTCGGCTCGGACGAGGTGGACGGGTTGCAGCGCTGGGGCGACCGCGGTGGAAGCCGATCTGTCTGAAGCGCTCCTTCTCGACGACATGGCCACTTCGCCCTTCGTGATGAATGAGGAGCTTAATATTCGCATCGCACTCTGGTAGGGCGACGTGACGACGCTCAAGGTGGACGCGGTGGTGAATTGCAAAAACGATGACCTGAACGAGCGCTCGGGTGTTTCGGGCCAGCTCTTCGTTGCCGCTGGCCCGCAGCTCAACGAGAAAGCCACAGCCGAGAAGGCGGCGGCAAACAAGGCAGCAGACGCGAAAGCCGCTGCCGAGAAGGCCGCAGCAGCGGCGGCAGCGGAGGCGGCGGCGCTTCGTCGTGAGATGTGCGTGCTGCCGTCGAGATGGCGGCGGCTGAGGCAAAGGCGGTGGCCACGAAGGCGGCGGCCGAGGCCAAGGCGGCGGCCGAAGCCTCAGCCGCGGCCAAGAAGGCAGCCGACGAGAAGGCCGCGGCGGAGAAGGCAGCGGCCGAGAAGGCGGCGGACGAGGAAGCGGCGGCCAAGAAGGCAGCCGACGAGAAAGCCGCTGCCGAGAAGGCAGCGGCCGAGAAGGCCGCAGCAGCGGCGGCGGCGGAGGCGGGGGGCGACGCGGGCGAGGGCGAGGGCGGCGGCGGCGGCGATGGCG
>Ga0210244_102242_pt1 | contig 12664 bp, 16 predicted proteins | sample ChrtobMetaP3_0mM_FD_155473 | JGI IMG/M metagenome (GOLD analysis project Ga0210244, IMG submission 155473) | Chrysochromulina tobin associated microbial communities from unialgal haptophyte culture, Seattle, Washington, United States - P3_0mM | ecosystem: Host-associated > Algae > Haptophytes >...
CACAAGCGTTCCGGTGTGAAAGAAGAGTCGAAGAAAGAGGACACACTTTCTAAAAAACTGAAATCTAGATGGCTCTCATCTGGTCGTCTCACAGCTTGAATCTTCGCACCCGGGAGCGGAGCGAACGCCCTGGTGAGCGCCCCTCGCAAGCCCCCACAGGGGGCGAGCGCCATGGCGAGCGCCCACGCAAGCCCCCAAGCCGGCACCAAGCCCTCGTGTGTTACAATGCGTCTCTCGCCCTTTCAGCCGCGAGAGAGCCCAGGATCTGCACGCGCCGCGCCGCCGCCGCCGTCGCATTCGCTGCTTTGGCGGCGCTCGCCTTCGCCGCGCCCGCGCCCGGGAGCGCCTTGGCGGCAGCTGCCGTCGCCTTGGCCGCCGCCGCCGTCGCCGTTGCGGCCCTCTCTGCACCCGGAACATGCTTCATCGTCGCCTCCGTAGTCGCCTTCGTCGCCGCCGCTGTTGCGCTGGCGGTCGCCTTGGTCGCCGCCACTGTTACCTTGGCCGTCGCCTTCGCCGCCCTCGCCGCCGCCGCCGCCGCTGCGCCGCCGCCTGGCATTCGCTTCGCCGCTTTCGCCGTCGCCGTCGCCGCCCTCGCTGCAGCTCGTACCGCCAAAACTCCCGCCCTCGCTCGAGGCTTTCGAACGCGCAGACCGCCCTCGCCCTCGTCCTCGTCCTCGTCCTCGACCTCGTTCTCGTCGTGGTCGCCATAGGCATAGTCTCCGTCCTCGTCCTCCGCCGCCTGATGAGGGACTCAATCAGCATGCAATCAGAGGCAATCATAGGCATCGTCTCCGTCCTCGTCCTCCGCCGCCTGATGAGGGACGCAATCAGGGGCCATCCGCGCCAATCAACGACCATCACCTCGTCGTGATCAGCAGTGATGAGGGACGCAATCAGCATGCACTCAGTCGCAATCAACGACCATCACCTCGTCGTGATCGGCAGGCCGTTTCCACGCTGCCTCCTCCTCCTCCTCCGCGGCCTCGCGCCGCCTGGTTAGAATAGCCTCGAGCCGGCCCTCCACCTGATGAGGGAGGCAATCAATTGCAATCAGTTGCAATCAGTTGCAATCAGTTGCAATCAGCATGCAAAAGCCTCGAGCCGGCCCTCCACCTGATGAGGGATGCAATCAGTCGCAATCATATTGCAATAATGTTGCAATCAGCATGCAATTAGTCGCAACCAGCATGCATTCAGTCGCAACCAGCATGCATCCAGTCGCAATCCGCAGTGCCATCAGCGCCAATCAGTGCCCATCATCAGCGCCCATCATCAGCGCCAACCACGCATCTGGGCCACCTCCATGCCAGGGATGAACCTTGATGAGAGAGGCAATCAGTCGCAATCAGCATGCACTCAGTCGCAATCAGCATGCACCTGGGCCACCTCCATGCCAGGGATGAACCTCGCGGGCGGAGGCAAGGTCGGAGGGTGTCGTCCGTTGGCTTCGGCCGCCCCGTTCGCCGCCACCGTCGCCGCCGCCCTGGCCGCCGCTGCCGCTGCCGCTGCTGCTGTGGCCTTCGCCTTCGCCGCCGCCGCAGCGGCGGCCGTCGATGTCACCCTTGCCGCCGCCGCCTCGGCCTCGGCATTGTGCCGCTTCTGTTGCTGCTCCGCTGCCGGCAAGGCGACAGTACACGTCTGCCTGGTCGCCGGCGAGGACAGCACGCACGCCTGCCTGGCCGGCGCCTTGGCCGCCGCCGTCGTCGTCGGCTGAGTCGGCTGAGTCGGCGGCGGTGGAGGAGGCATCGCCTTGCCCGGCGCAGGGCGCGCAGGGTCGAGCAAGGCTAGCGCCTTTGCGGCCGCCACCGATGGCGGCGGCGGCGGCGGCGGCGGCGGAGGAGGAGGAGCACGTGCCGCGGTGAAGGTCGCCTTAATCTTTGGGTTACGGGGCGCCTCGTCGTCGCGCTCGGAGTAGGTGTCGCTCGAGCTGCGCGAGGTATTCAAGCGCATCTTTTGCAACTTCTTGCCCGAAATCTCGACGCCGTCGGCATCCACCTCGACCGGCTTCGATGAGGGGCAGCCCATGGCTGCGGGTCAGGGCGAGCGGGGCGATGAGGCTGGACGGCGAAGGAGCCCCTCGTGTTCTGGACGTCGTTTCGTCAATCGCTCGCGAAAGCATGTTCCCGGTCTCGGTCCCGCGTCCTCGGGTTCGTTTCACGTGGCCTAGGGACAGGTCATTGAAAATAGTTTGGGTCTTCACGGCAATTCATGCTGGCTTCCGCAGCTCTCTCCGCCTACTGGCGCGGCCTGTACCTGTGCCTCCTCAAGGGCGCGAGGTACCAGAACCTCCGCACGGCTCTCCCCGAGCTCGAGCCAGCAGCTTGCTTGCAAATCTACTGGCTCGCCCTTCACGTGCGCCTCTGGGGCGAGCCGCACTACCGGAGCGGCACTTTCGCGAACGACGCGCGCAAGAACCTGCGCAACGTGGCGATCCCCGGCACCGGCATCCCGCTCTCGCTGCTCTTCTACGTCCAGCCCATCTGCTTCCTCTTCATGTGGCTCGGCGTGCCGCTCGTCGCGCTCGGGGCCGCCATCGTCGGCTTCGTCTACCGGGGGGCACCTCTCGGCGCCAGCTTCGCCGAGGCGCTCTTGACGCCCCGCGATTGGTTCTCGTACTGGCGGCTGAACTGCGTGCTGGCGTCGTACCACGCGCGCAAGACCGCCAACCCCGGCTACGCGCTCGAGGACAAGCTCACCTTCCTCGAGGCGGCCGAACGCGAGGGCGTGCCGGTGTCTCCGTGGCTCCGTCACCCCAAGATTGTGGTGAAGCATCGGAATGAGGAGGGTGGGCTGGGCATGAATACGTACTCGAACGCGGCGGCGGGCGGCGATTGGATCGTGCAAGGCTGGCTCGCGAACGCCGCCCCGATCGCGCGCTTGCTCCCAAGCAACGCTCCGCTCTCCACGTTCCGATTCATCACGGCCTCCCGTGCATGCATTCGGCCGGTGCGACCAACGATGACCTCTGATTGCGTTCCGATTCATAACGGCCTCCCGTGCATGCATTCGGCCGGTGCGACCACTGATGGCCTGTGATTGCGTTCCGATTCATCACGGCCTCCCGTGCATGCATTCGGCCGGTACGACCACTGATGGCCTGTGATTGCGTTCCGATTCATCACGGCCTCCCGTGCATGCATTCGGCCGGTGCGACCACTGATGGCCTCTGATTGCGTACGAGCAGGCAATCCTCCATCGAGCACCCTCCCTAATTAGGCAAACCTACTCCCTCCACACAGGTGCCAGACGAGCAATGCTCATCGGATGACATTTTGGTCCTCTCGGCGTGCTTCCGGGCGGGCCGGGCCGGTGCGAGCACGGACCACTCGTGCATCATGTTCGACGTCGACCTACCCACGTGCACGCTCAAGAAAGGCACTTCGAATGCCCATTGGTACGAGCCCTCTCTGATGGCCTCCCTCATCAGGCTGATTGGTTCTGATGGTCTCCGACTGACTCGAATGATCTCTGATTGACTCCCTCATCAGGTACCAGCTCTGGCGGAAGGCCCTCTCTGATTGCCTCCCTCATCAGGCTGATTGGTTCTGATGATCTCTGATTGCCTCCCTCATCAGGTACCAGCTCTGGCGGAAGGCCCTCTCTTGCCCGTGGTTCTCCCCCGGGCACACCATCACACATCACCCGGACACGGACACGCCGATTGCAGGCGAGCCAATTGATTGCGCTTGATTGCGCCTGATTGCGCCTGATTGTCTCTATCATCAGGCACGGACACGCCGATTGCTGGCGAGCGCGTGCTCGGGCTTGCCGAGCCAACCTGATTGCGCTTGATTGCGCTTGATTGCGCCTGATTGCGCCTGATTGTCTCCATCATCAGGCGAGCGCGTGCTCGGGCTTGCCGAGGCCAGCGATCTCGTGACGCGTGCGCACAAGAAGCTGATGCCGGGCGTGCCGCTGTGCGGTTGGGACGTGGCGATGACCGAGCCGGAGGGCATGCTGCTCCTTGAGGGCAATCTGAGCTGCAACTTCTTCCGCGCTACGTTTGACGAGGCGGCGTACTGTGCGTTCGCCGAGAGTGTCTTGCGCTTCGTCGAGGGCGCATGAGCGGGCGCGTGAGCGGGCGCGCGTGTGTTGGGCGTCATGGTGGGCGCTTGAGCGGGGTCTCGTGTGACGGGCCGGACTCGACGAGATGCGACGAGATGTGAGAGGCCAGTCGAGAGTGACGCGAGAGAGAGAAAAGGAAGTAGGCGAGAGGAGGAGGTATACGTTCCTACGTTGGTGCAGGTCTGCTGGAAGAGTCCGGTCTGGCATTCGATTTGTTACGGTAATAGCGTAACGAAGTTTTCGGATGAGGTCGTTTCAAAACTTTCAAAGCGTCGTGATGAGCCCTTATTGTGAGCTATCGAGTGTGATCCTGTGTACTTCGTACTACGTCTCCGACGCGCTGGGAGTGCGACCGAGCACACGGCTTGAAAATGGTCGCGCGCGCTCTCGTTTGGTCGAGCGTGAGAGCTTCGAACTCCTCGAACTCCTCACGGCCTCAGAGCTTGAGTGAACGGTCGATTGCTTTAAGGTTCCAGCCTGCCGTTCGTACCGTCATGGAGGGTTTGCAAGCCAGTGGATTTGAGACGATCCAAGGCAGCGGGCTGGGAGAACTGCGTGAAAGCGGCTATCGACGCCTGATCGAAGGTCTGGGAGCTGGAGACGTTTTCGTGTGGGTCGGCACAGCGAACATGGAACCGATAAACTTTCGAAGAGTCGAAAGTATGCTTCGGAGCCTCACGATACGCAATGTCCTCACCGTCTTCTATTCGACAGAAGCTTTCCAACATCACTCGTGCGATCGGAAGCGGTTGGTTCCCGTGCGAGAGATTTGGGAGTACACTGCGGTGAACGTGGTGTGCTGTCCGGATGATCCATCTGGGATACGAGTGCGCTACGTGCCACCGGGATATTCCGTGCGCGCAGCAGGTCGGCCGCTGGCGGCAAGTGAAGTCACATCCCCAGCGCTACGGACTCTCGCCTTTCTTGGGTCTGTGAGTCGTGTCTACGACATGCGCATGAGCTGCGCGAAGCATATCGTGCGTGGTCTCGTGGAAAGACTTGGGACCCGAGCGTCAGAACCACCACCCCTCCCCTCAAGGTGCATCGACAGCCTTTGCAACCCTCGTTGGTGCGGCGTGGCCCATGCCTCTTGCCCGTTCCGATCCATCAAATCCGCGGATTCAGATGAGACCTGGAGCGCGACGATGGCGAGGCATTCCACGTATCTCAACCTCCATAAGGCGTGCGGCTGGGCAGCGTCTGTTGGACATGAGCATGAGCCCTCTGAAGGACCCACGGCGGGGTGCGAGAGTTTTCGGCTTTCAGAACTGCTTGCATCGGGTGCGAACGTCTTTTCGGAGCACTGCTATCCAGCAGACGAGAAGGAATATGAAGGCCTCGTGCAGTTCCTGCCGATCGAGGCCATTGCGCCTGCGGTGTTTGCCACGTGGCAGCAGGACCCCGCGGCCGAGCGAGCGCGCGCCATGGAGCGAAGAAGGCTCTTTGCAAAGCGATTTGATCCCGCCGCCATCTTCGAACGAGCCGGTCTTGCGAACGCTCTTGCCTCCCATCGGCGGCGGCTGCAGCTGGCATGGAATCTTCCCGACATCCACAATCTTTACATGAACCGTACCGAACGGCCACGGCCAGCTCACGAGCGCGTCCCCGCATTCTGCTGCTTCAATGATTCCGAGTGCCGCACCAAGAAAGAGGCGGCGGGCAGAAAGATCGAGGTCGTGCTCAGCCAGACGATCAAGGGCATCGGCAACAAGGGCGAGCTCGTGTTAGTGGCAGCGGCGTATGCGGAGAACGTCGTCGTTCGGGGCGGGCTGGGCGTGATCGCCTCACCCGAGATCTTGGCGGACCAGGAACGGTTCAAAAGTACAGCGCTGCGGAGTGCTGGCGCGAGGCCGAGGATGGTTTGCGTCAATACGAAGAGCGCCGAGTGGTGCACGGAACGAATCGGTCACTGTCGTGAGGAATTCATCGCGGCTCGCTGCCGAGCCACGTGCAATAACTGCAGTGCTGCCGCTGGAACCTCTCGGCATCGATTTACTGCGGCGCTGTACCCTGCTCCTAGTTGATAGTTGTTGTTGAATAGTCAATAGAGAGACAGGGAAATGTAGACTGAACTTCCGTTCCCGGATCTCGCATTCGATGGGATATTCGTGCGTATGATCTAGGGATGACCCCTAATCTTTCGATTTTCGTGTATTTGGGAGCGGGCCGTGCGCTTTGTATTTGTATCGTACAACATCACTTGACACAAATCACAATCCGTGTGCCAAAGCCAACCGAACGGAACGGGACGACGCGAAGCCGAGTAGTGTACGACCGTGGGCCGCCTCCGGCTCCGCCTGTCTTTACGTTTCCAGCCTTCACCCTGATCGTTGACCAGAGCCCGTCCTGCCCCGCCGCACCCCCAGCCAAAGGGGCGTCACTTAGGCCTCTGAGTGCATGCTAATTGCCTTCCTCATCAGCCAAAGGGGGGTCGCGTCTAAAGGCCTGAGCGCCGTTCGCCGCGAGGACGCACGCAATTTCACGCACACCATCACGAGCGTGCCGTCACGAGCGTGCGATCACGCGCTCTTGCTCGCAAACTTTTGGAAGAGCCATCCGGCCATACCAAGGGGCGCGATAAAATCTCCCACCTGATGAGGGATGCAAGCAGCATGCAATCAGCATGCAATCAGCCGGCCATACCGAGGGGCGCGATGAAATCTCCCACCTTCTCCGGAGATGCAGATTCGATCTCGGCCGCGAGGCGCGTCGCCTGATCGATGGCGCGCTTGGCGTCGAGCTCGGCCGCGAGGTGCGCGCCTCCAATTTTGAAGGTGGGGATCCCCATCGCGAGTAACGGCTTCTCGAGGGACGTATCGGAGAGTTGGCCGGCACACACGACGACGGTGTCCACTTTGAGCACGGTCGGCTTGCCATCCTTGCCTGACCAGCATGCAATCAGCATGCACTCAGCATGCACTCAGCATGCACTCAGCATGCACTCAGCATGCACTCAGCATGCAATCAGCATTCGAGTGCTGGTTGGCTTGACCTTTCATATGCAAGCCCTCATCATCCACCTTTTCATAGCTCACGCCGCCGATCATGTTCACACCTTCCTTTTTGAGCGATTCACGGTGGATCCAGCCTGTCGTCTTGCCCAAGCCGCCGCCGTGCTTGCCTTTCTTTCGCTGCAGCAGGAACAGCTGCCGCGACGGCGCGGGCGCCGTTGCGGGCGCCGCGCCTGTAGCCGCACCTCCAGCGGCGCCCGCAGCGGCGCCCGTATCCGCGCCGGCGGCATTGAGCAAGCCGCCTCGCATGCTGTTGGTTGGGTCGATGCCCCAGCTGTCCAAGAAGGCGGCCGTCGTGATCGCGGTGCGAGGCGAGAGGTGATCGGCTCCACCGAGGAGTGAGCTCACGGCCGGCAGCTGCGCAGGGGCCTTTGGGGGGGGGAGCCTATCGGCACCTGTGGGGAAGGGCGGGGCGCCGCGGTGAGCACTTGCATGCTGGGCGGGGCCTTTTGGGGGGGGAGCCTATCGGCACCATGGGCGAGGCATTCTGCCACGTCGCAATCAGTGGCAATCAGTGGCCATCAGTGGCAATCAGCATGCAATCACCATGGGCGAGGAATTCTGCCACGTCGAAGCCGATACCGCCAGCTCCGATGATGGCGACGCGCTCGCCCACCTGATGAGGGAGGCCATCCACGAAGATGAGGGAGGCAATCAACGAAGATGAGGGAGGCAATCAACGAAGATGAGGGAGGCAATCAACGAAGACTTCGCGGAGGTCGCGCGTGCTCACCTGATGAGGGAGGCAATCAGGCGCAATCAGCATGCACTGGGCCGCAGTTACCGGCTTGGTTCGCTGGAGCACCTCCACGTACGAGAGGACCGATGGGTGGTCGTCGCCGGGGATGTTGAGTTTGCGAGGGGTCACCCCCGTGGCGAGCACCACACGCTGCGCCCCCGAGGCCTGCAGCTGCTCGGCGCTCACCTGATGAGGGAGGCAATCAACGAAGATGAGGGAGGCAATCAACGAGACATGCAGCTGCTCGGCGCTCCCTTGCATGCAAAAGGGCAGGGCATCAGATCGCATCCGACGTGCAAACGGCCGCCTGCTGATGACATCTGATGACATCTGATGACATCTGATGACATCTGATGACATCTGATGACATCTGATGGCTCCCTTGCGTGCAAACGGCCGCCCATCGGATGTCATCAGCAGGCAATCAGCACGCACGCGTGTCCCCAGCCGCAAGTCTGATGAGGAAGGCAATCAGCATGCAATCAGATGCAATCAGCACGCACGCGTGTCCCCAGCCGCAGGTCGACGCCGGTGGCCTTGATTTCGTGCGCGAAGTATCGCAGCGTCTCGTAAAACTCCTCCTGCGCGCAATCAGTCGTCATCAGGCGTCATCAGACTTCATTAGCGGTCGTACGAGATCGTCCGAGATCGTCAGCAGCTGATGACGCTTCACATCAGTCGTTACCACCAGAGGCACTCCACGTACCTTGCCCGGCACCATCTTCGCTAGATTGAACTGCCCCCCGATCTTATCCGACGCCTCATACAACGTGACCCGATGGCCGCGCTTGGCGGCGGTGGTGGCGAAGGCGAGGCCGGCCGGACCTGTGGGGAAGAGGTGAGGGCGCCGTGGTGAGCACTTGCATGCTTGGCGGCGGTGGTGGCGAAGGCGAGGCCGGCCGGACCTGTGGGGAAGAGGTGAGGGCGCCGTGGTGAGCACTTGCATGCTTGGCGGCGGTGGTGGCGAAGGCGAGGCCGGCCGGACCTGCACCGACCGCGGCAACATCATCAGGCGTCATCAGGCGTCATCAGGCGTCATCAGTCGCCATCAGGCGTCATCAGGCGTCATCAGGCGCCATCAGGCGTCATCAGGCGTCATCAGGCGTCATCAGGCGTCATCAGGCGTCATCAGGCGTCATCAGGCGTCATCGGACCTGCACCGACCACGGCAACGTCGAGCGGCTGGGCGGTAGGCTTGTCGGTGAACAGCTCCGTCTCGTACCTGATGATGATGGACGCAATCAGTGATGATGATCGCACTCAGTGGAACTCGATGAGAATCAACAGCGCACTCAACGGCAATCAGTGGCACTCAGCGTCAATCGGTGATGATGGGCGTCGGTGACTTGATGAGGGAGGCCATCAGCGGTCATCAATGGCACTCACCCGGCGCGCGGATTGACGAGGCACGAGGCGATCTTCATCTGGAAGGTGTGATCCAAACACGCCTGGTTGCATGCAATGCAAGTGTTGATGCGCTCGGGCGTGCCCGCCTTTGCCTTATTAAGCAAGAAGGGATCCGCGAGGAAGGGGCGCGCCATCGAGACGAGATCGGCATCTCCCTTGGACAGAATCTCCTCGGCGATCTCGGGCGTATTGATGCGGTTCGTCGCCACGAGAGGGATCGTCACTCCGTTGGCCTCCTGGCGCAGCTTCCTCGTCACCCAACTGATGAGGGAGGCAATCAGTCGCAATCAGCATGCACTCAGTCGAAGTTACCGGCTTCCTCGGCACCCATCTGAGACCGCCACGTGGCACGCAGGGTTCATCTTAGTTCATCAGGGTTCAATCAGGCTTGATGAGGGGTCATCACCTGAAGCCGCCACGTGGTACGCACGTGGCGATCGTGGGCACGCGCGCCTCGTGCCACCCGATGCCCGTGTTGATGATGTCCGCACCTGATGAGTGATGCAATCAGCCTGCAATCAGCCTGCAATCAGCCTGCAATCAGCCTGCAATCAGGATGCACCTGCCGCCTCGAGGCCCTGTGCCAGTCAGTCGCAATCAGCATGCAATCAGGATGCAATCAGCATGCAATCATTATGCAATCAGCATGCACTCAGCATGCACCGGCCGCCTCGAGGCCCTGTGCCAATCAGTCGCAATCAGCATGCAATCAGAATTAAATCAGCATGCAATCAGCATGCAATCAGCATGCACTCAGCATGCACCGGCCGCCTCGAGGCCCTGTGCCAGCGCCACCACCTCGGGCCACTCCGACCCGCCCTCCACCAAATCAAGCATCGAGAGCCGAAACATGATGATGAATTTGGGGTCGACGGCCGCCCGGATCCGCTCGACGATCGCTAGTGGAAGGCGCGTGCGGTTCGTGTACGTGCCCCCCCACTCGTCCGTCCGCTTGTTCGTACGCGCCGCGATGAACTGGTTAATCAGGTACCCCTCGGAGCCCATCACCTGATGAGGGAAGCAATCAGCATGCACTCAGAGGCGTTCTGCATAGTCAGGCAACCCCTTGGTGCCCATCACCTCGACGCCGTCGTGGCCAGCCTATCACCTGATGAGGGAGGCAATCAGCATGCAATGAAAGGCAATCAGCATGCACTCACCTCGACGCCGTCGTAGCCAGCCTCCTGCGCGAGGCTCGCGCAGCGCACGAAGTCCTCGATCGTGCGCTCGACCTCAGCCGACGAGAGGGCCTTGGGGGTGAACCAACCGATGGGTGCCTTCTTCGCCGACGCCGACACGTTGAACGGGTGGTAGCCGTACCGGCCCGAGTGCAGGATCTGCATCGCGATCTTGGGGCCGTTGTGCCGGTGGACGGCCTCGGTCACCTCACGGTGGCGCGCCGCGTCGGCGGGTGTCGCCATCATCGCAGCCATCGGCGCGACGCGCCCGGCGTTGTTCGGAGCGATGCCACCCGTCACCATGAGGCCGACGCCACCCTTGGCGCGCTCCTCGAAGAAGGCCGCCATGCGCCCGAGGTGATGGCCGAAGCCGTCGCCCTCCTCGAGCCCGTTGTGCATGGAGCCCATGATGCATCGATTGATGAGCGTCGTGCCGCGCAGCTTGAGCGGCGAGAAGAGCTTTGGATAGGCGGCAGCCATGGGCTCCTCGACCGCGCGAGCAGCGAGCCAGCGAAGAGACCGTCCGACTTCTTGATGACGGAAAAGCCGTGTGAACACACCGACGTTCTCAAAAATCTCCAGATCTCCGAGATCGAGAGCTTCTCAATCGTGTCCACATGCACACAACTGTAACTAGGCGGCGGCGCGGCGCGCGCAGGCCCCACCGCGCACCGTATGGGGCCTATGGGCTAGAGCCTGCATGCAATCGAATCCGCATGCATCGTTCCTGCATGTGTGCAGGCTGCACGTGTGCGATACATGTGCGGCTAGAATGCACAAGTGGGGACACTCGACGCCGCGCCGCCATAGGCATGCAACCTGTCTCAGCCGCCAATCACGTGGCAACATGGTACGTACTTCGCGCGCTCGCCCTCGGCGCCCCAATACGTGCATGCATTCGGGTACAGGTACTGGCCGCGCGCCCCGGCGGCACCATGCATGTATTTGGGCACAGGTACTGGCCGCGCGCCCCGGCGGCAGCATGCATGTATTTGGGCACAGGTACTGGCCGCGCGCCCCGGCGGCTCTGCGATGATGGTGAGCTCGACGACATCGGGCGTCATCAGGCGATGATGGTGAGCTCGACGCCCGTCTCCGCCTTGATGAATTGACGCCACTTGGCGAGATCCTCGAGACCATGATCTCCGATCATCTCCTGTCAAGATGAGATTGGGGCGAGATTGGGGCGAGATTGAGGCGAGATTGGGGCAGCGCTTGAGCGACTTAGAGAGGGAATCAGAGGAGCCATCCGAGGAGCAATTAGAGAGGCAATTAGTGATGCAATTAGAGAGGCAAGTAGAGATGGAATCAGAGGAGCCATCCGAGGAGCAATCCCACCTGGTCGATGAGATGGAGGTAATTAGAGAGGCAATCAGGAGCCATCCAAGGTGCCCCGCGAGTGCAATCCCACCTGGTCGATGAGATTGAGGCAGTACTCCAGCGGCAAGAGCGCAGCCGATGGTGAGAAAAGCGTGTGCCAGTATCCAGTGCCTCGCCATGCGGTCGCCCGCACGCACCTGATGAGGCAGTCAATCAGCATGCACTCAGTATCCAGTGCCTCGCTATGCGGTCGCCCGCATGCACCTGATGATGAAGGCAATCAGCATGCACTCAGAGGCCATCAGCACGCACTGGTGATGCATCACGAACCACAGCAGGCAGATCGCGTGCGAGTGGATCACTTCGCGATGGCTGACGACACCGCAGCACGCGGCGAAGGAACACGAGAGCATGGACCAAAGCGACATGTCGTAGAAGAACGAGCCACCGCCGCGCACCTGATGAGGGAGGCAATCAGTAGCAATCAGTGGCAATCAGTAGCAATCAGTAGAAGAACGAGCCACTGCCGCGCACCTGATGAGGGATGAAATCATAATGCCATCAGCCTTCAATCAGCCTTCAATCAGCCTTCAATCAGATGCGAGAGAGCCTCCGCCGCGCACCGCGTCGCCCTCGTGCCACGTGGCAATCAGTGGCAATCAGTGGCAATCGGTGGCAATCGGTGGTAATCGGTGGCAATCAGTGGCACTCGATGAGCATCAACCGCGCACCGCGTCGCCCTCGTGCCACGTGGCAATCAGTGGCAATCAGTGGCAATCAGTGGCAATCAGTGGCAATCAGTGGCAATCAGTGGCACTCGATGAGCATCAACCGCGCACCGCGTCGCCCTCGGCGCCCTTGCGTGCCTTCTTGAGCCACCTGGGCATGTCGGTGTCCTTGGAGTCCTTGCGGATCCGGTCATAGTAGACGAAGGCCTGCTGCGT